>Ga0116231_10012410_pt1 | contig 12544 bp, 14 predicted proteins | sample S1TSphgellanicum_2_FD_89695 | JGI IMG/M metagenome (GOLD analysis project Ga0116231, IMG submission 89695) | Host-associated microbial communities from peat moss isolated from Minnesota, USA - S1T2_Fd - Sphagnum magellanicum MG | ecosystem: Host-associated > Plants > Peat moss > Unclassified... | reverse complement strand
TTATTTTCAGTTTTGCCATCACCACCACCTCTGCTGTTGCCTCCTGTGCTTGCAGAAGAAACAGATTCCAGGTACACCCAACTGCGTGCTATGATCATGGATGCTAAGTTCCTCTCTAGAAGAAAGAAAGAAAATTCACTCCCTTAGAACTTCTTACATAGCACATACTGTATTACAATCTATCTGTAAGACTTGCTCAAGAATCAGAAAATCAAATCTGTTATAAGAAGTGGGTCAAGAATCAGATATCTGGTAATGGGTTGTCAAGAAGAATTGATGTTGTTAGTTGTGGCAATGCAGTAAGGAAATAAGGAAGGAAGGAAGGAAAGAGAAAAAGAATTGATGTGGGTTGTAGAATGCAAGAGGCAAGGAGGAGGAGGAGGAGGGGGTTGTCGGGTGGAGCTTCACACACATAATGGGTGTGGTTTAGGTGTGTCACGGTTCTCAGACTTTGTGTATAATGCAAAGGGCTGAACAACAGCAAGTAATCAGGGAACGAGATGCCTCTACCAGGCGTGCTGCCAAGGCAGCCTAGCCTGTTGAACAGCAGCAGGCAGTCAGGGAACAAGATGCCTCTGCCAAGCGTGCTGCCAAGGCAGCCCAACTTGTTGAACAGCAGCAGGTAGTCAGGGAATGGGATGCCTTTGCCAGGCGTGTTGCCAGGGCAGCCCAGCCTATTGAACAACATGCAATCAGGGAACGGGATGCCTCTGCCAGGAGTGCTGCCAAGGCAACCCAGCCTACTAACCAATGGCAAGCAGCCAGGTGAGGGGCTCGCGCCCGGTGAGCTAGGAAGCAAGCCCTGCACACTGCGGATGAGGTGGAGGGGTTGGTGGTACATTCATTGGGTGCCATGCCACATAGGTGTACACACTACAATGCACTTTGCTTTGAGCATGAAAAAAAGCGCACCACTTTGTGTTGTGGCGGTGGCAAGATGTCTGGGTTGAGCAATGCTTTCCCTGCCCCTGCACCTCAGCCACTCAGAGATTTGCTCACCAGTGTGCCCAGTGAGCACCAGCCTTTGCCACCTGCCACTAAGGATTTCAAGCAGAACATTCGTGCATACAACTATGTATTGCAAATGGCCTCACCGGGCCTGCACATCCATTCCCCGGAACAAAGGATCAGCATGATTGCCATCAAAGGGGTTGTGCATCACTTGTTGGGGCCTTTGCAGCCCGTCGAGCATGATGTGCCACAATTTGCCCAGTTGTACATCATTGATTCCATGGATGCACAAGTCATAGCACGCCTTGCAGTTTTGGGTGCTTCGGGCGCTGCTTTGCATCAGCCAACTTTGGCAGGGCTACAACAGATGTTGCGTGATCACAACACATTTGTGCAACGTTTCAAACAAGTCATGGACATGCCCGCACACAACTTGCCTCAATGGGAAGTGGTAATCAGGTTCGATGGCAACGTTGATAAGCACCGCTACAATGCTCCTACCGCCCCCGAGGTGGCTAGGCTGTTGCCAGGTGAGGTTCTTCAGCAACGTGTACTGCTGTGCTATTTGTTTATTGCCATCGCTCACTTGATGCAATGTTCCTCATTCATTGACATAAATGTTGTTGCTCTTGCACAGGCGGCGGTGACGAACCGATTACAGGCAAGGACATCAAAATGCGTGCACACGGCAACGGGCTATGGAGGATCAGTGACCTGCACCCTGCTTACAATCCGCTGCACTTTGTGCGCTTCCATCCTCATGGTGAGCCCGGATGGCAACTAGGCATGCCCCATGCTGCTATTGCCCCTGTTCGCCGGTGGGCTGCTGGCGGCGAGGAGGAAGGTGATGCTAGGCATGTTGTAGCAGATGCAGAGCCAGCACAACCTGCACAGGATGATGGCAGCGAGGAGAAGGTGATGCTGAGCATGTTGTAGTAGATGCAAGGCTAGCATAACCTGCACAACGCAAAAAAATCACAGCACGGGAGTGGGCTTACTATCACATGCACGATAAGAACCCGACATCGCACGCCCTCTTTGTGTATGGCAAACATTTGTATCAAGAGTGGGGTGTTGACTAATATAGCAAAGTGGAATCATAACAGCTGTTTTACATATGCAACAACCAGGGCCCTTTGCGTGCTGCAATTTATGGTGGCGTGGCTGATGCTGTTATCAATAACGACGCTAACACCGATAACCTGGGCAGGTTCATTGTATTGCCATCCTCATTCATTGCTGGCCATCGACACATGGCTTAGTTGTACCAAGATTCCATGGCCATTGTCCGCCAATATGGCAAGCATGATTTGTTCATCACCATGACCTGCAACCCCAAGTGGGAAGAGATTGTCAGCGCGCTGAAGCCCGATGAGATTACCAATGACCGCCCTGATTTGGTCACACACGTTTTTGTTAGCAAATTACAACACTTGCTGGACGAGATTTTGAAGAAAGGCATTTATGGCGAGGTGGTGGCTGACATTCATGTCATTGAATGGTAGAAAAGATGCCTGCCCCATGCACACATTTTGCTCATTCTGCACTCTAATCATCAACCACGAGGGCCCGATGAGTACGACCGCATGGTGTCTGCAGAGTTGCTTGATAAGGATACACACCCCACTCTTTTTGAGGTCGTTACAAGTTGCATGCTGCATGGCCCCTATGGCACCATCAACCCACATTGCCCTTGCATGGCTGACGACATTTGTTCAAAAGGCTACCCTAAGGCCTTCACAGAGCACACCACCAACACCACCGATTCCTACCCAACATACCACCGTCGGGATGATGGCCGCACATTTGAACGATAAATGTGTTGGCAGTAGGACCATGCATTTGAACTAACAACATGCACGACTATGCTACCATGCTTGCATTTATTGACCTGTGGCACCGCTCACGTAACAACTGTTGTTTGGCTGTTGTTGTTGCAAGGGTGGGTTTGCCTTTGACAACCGCTGGGTGGTGCCCTACAACCCGTACCTATCCCTGCTCTTCAACTGCCACATCAACGTGGAGGTCTGCACCTTCGTCACGGCTGTCAAATACCTCTACAAGTACATCTACAAAGGCCACGACCGTGCATAGGTGGACGTTGGCCCGGTGGACGTTGTTGCACCTGATGGCGCTGCACCCGCTCAGCCACGCATGCGGGATGAGATCAAGATCTACCAAGACAGCCGATATGTGTCGGCTTCTGAGGCCAACCACCATCTGTATGGCTTTGATCTATTCAAGGAGCACCCCAATGTCGTTCGGCTTGTTATGCACTTGAAAGGGCATCAGACCATCCTGTTTCAAGAAGGCATTGATGCTACGGCCGTACTTAACCGAAACCCTCACACAACTTTGACTACATGGGTTGCATTTAACAAAACAGCACGGGAACATTTCAATCCATCTGCACCATTACACTTGGCTCTCAACACGCTTTACCATGACTTTCCCCGCATTGCCACATGGAAAAAGAAGGAAAAGTAATGGGCATTCCGCACACAGACGCCAGGTCTGTTGCCTGTCGACCACATGTACTTTGTACAACCCTCCGAAGGGGAGAGGTACTTCTTGCGTCTTTTGCTACATCACGTGCCTAGGGCTACGTCTTTTGAGGACCTCGCATGCACCAACAGGCACTTGTAACATCCCACGTAGCACGCATCTTTCAAAGAAGCATGTCAACAGTGTGGTTTGCTACAGGACGATGCTGAGTGGGCCCAGTGCATGGAGGAGGCTGCAAGCATGGCCAATGCCTCATGCCTCAAGGCACCGTTTGCTGCCTTGCTGGTGTTCAATGCTATTACAAACCCATTGGCTCTGTAGGAGCGCTTCAAGGAGGACATGGCAGAAGACTTATTGTATCAAGCACGCCAGGTTGGTGCTCAGCTCTGCCCGTGTATGGCTTTACATGTCAGCCCGCCTTGCAGCTTTGCATGGTCATGGTTTGCATGTTGTGCGACGCTCAATGCTTACTATGTCATGTGTGTGCTCTTATATCGTGCAGGGCGAGCCAGTGCGGCAACTCGATGCTGCCATCCGGGACATGGTGTTGCGGGAGTTGGCGCTGCACTTGGCACACCTCAACAACAACCAAGGCTTGGCAGCATTTGGCTTGCCGACGCCTACGGCCCAATCTGCCAGTGCTGTGGTGGCAGACGAAATTGCCAAGTATGACACGGCAACACAAGCAGCCATGCAAGATGAGCGCGTGCCGCAACTTAACCCTGAGCAACGGGATGTCTATGACAATGTCATGGCCGCTGTCAATCGCCCTGCATTTTTTGTCGATGGCCTTGGCGGCACTGGCAAAACCTTTTTTTACTGTTGCTTGCTGAGCACCGTGCGCGCATAGGGTTAGGTCATTGTTGCTATGGCATCGTCTGGCATTGTTGTATTGCTGCTGGATGGAGGCCGCACTGCACACTCACGTCTCAAGATCCCTATGCAAGGCCTCAACAACACGTCCACATGCTACATCAGTAGGGACTCTGAGCTGGTAGCACTTTTACAAACGGCTGCGCTCATTGTGTGGGATGAGGCTATCATGATGCACAGGCATGTTTTTGAGGCTGTCAACAAGTTTTTGCAGGACATCATGGTTGTCATTAACCCAACATTCAAGTTCATGCCCTTTGGCGGCTTGGTTGTGGTGTTTGGCGACAATTTTCAGCAAATTTTACTTGTTGTGCCCCACGGCACCAGGGGAGATGTCGTCGCTGCAGCTTTGAACCGTTCCAACATATGGCAACATGTGCGTGTATTTAAGCTGCACACCAACATGCGCATGCAGAGGTTGCTGGCTCAGGGTGGGGCGCATGCACAGGCAGATGCCACACGGCAGTAAGCATTTGCTGATTACTTGCAACGTGTGGGGGAGGGCGCAGAGCACGTGTATCCCTCTGTTGGTGAAGACTCCATTCTTATTCCTCATGACATGTGCTGCAATGGCCCTATTGTGGCAAATTTGATTGAAGAAGTGTATGGCGCTTTGTCATCTATTGTTGAGTATGCTGCAAGATCTGCATACATCATTGAGCGTGCAATTTTTACACCTTTGAACAAAGATGTGGATGCACTCAATAAACTCATCAATGACAAATATGCATTCACAAAGCACGATGGCTCGCCCGCACGGCACCGCGTGTATTACAGTGTGAATTCTGTGGTGCATGGGGAGCAACATGGCATTTACCCCACCGAGTTTTTGAACACACTTAGTTTTTCGGGCGTACCACCCCATGAACTGCACTTGCAGGAGGGTTGTCCCATCATATTTTTACGCAACATGACCAGCGGCCTGGCTAATGGTACCAGGCTCATTGTCATTCAACTCATGCAGCATGTCATTGAAGCAAAGGTGGCAATAGGTCCTGCAAAGGGCCAACGAGTGTTCATTCCACGGTTAAGCATCACACCTTCAGACACAGAACGAATGCCTTTCACTCTGCGCTGTCGCTAATTCCCTGTGCGCCCTGCATTTGCCATGACCATCAATAAGGCGCAAGGGCAGACATTGAAGATGGTCGGCATTTTTCTGCCCAATCTTGTATTTACACATAGCTAGTTGTATGTGGCCATGTCGCGCATTGGGTGCCCCGAGGGGATGAAACTGCTGGTTACAAATGGGTGGGAGGATGTTCATGAAAATGCACCTGCTGGTGTGTACACTCGCAATGTTGTTTACACAGAGGTGTTGTAACATGATCGTGCAGAAGTAGAATTTAACAGAAAGTTCAGGGTGGTTGGAGTGGTGTAGCCACGGGTTACCTACTAGTAAATTATAATAGTGAATTATGTCAGCTAATAGTGAAACACAATATTTACATAATGATATTCTAGTGGAATAACTTTAACCAGGGTGAAATCATTAAAATGTAATGAACTTATTTCATTTTTAAGGTCCCATAGTGATTTAGGCTAGTGAACTGCACCCCATTTTTGTAGTAGTGAAATGACTTATAAATCATAATTTGTAAGACTATAATGAATAAATTTCAATTTATTTCTAGATTTGGGAAATTTGCACATGTACAACTATATATACATCTTCCACATTTATTATTTATCCATTTGTAGCAAAGAATATAAGGAAATGCATGTGAAGTAAGTCATTTTTTTGGAATTATATTGTACATATACATGAGCAATGGTGCATCCTAGAAGGTGGGCTTCCACATTATTTCATAGGAAGGAATTTACTATGATAAAAAAATTGATATTTTCATGGGAATTTTTTTATTCTCACATTTTGCATATGAAACCAAACTAAACAACAAATGTTCATATGTCAATTATAAGACATGTTATCTTGTTATATATATATATAATTTTTTTCCTCAAAAGGTAGTAATGACTAAAAACATCTAGATTAAAAACATAAAAAAAAAACTTTTAGTTTTTTTAATATGATTTGGGACTTGTAGACATGTATGACTTGAGATTTGTAGACATGTTTTACATCCATGTCACATATTTTGGGCATGTTACAAGTGGTAGAGGAAATCTAACATGCTACAAGACCTTTTTTGGCATATGTTATCTAACTTGTTACTTACCCTTTAGTATATAATATTAGCTATTAATAATTGTATGATGTTATTGGGTAATGTTTTTGTTAATGGTACTTTTGAATCATATATTGTACAATGTGAATCAAATGTGGAAGTGTGTATTTTTACTAAAATCCAATGATTATTGTTGATGAAAACATATTGAAGAGATTTTTTATGATTTTATATATTGTTTCCATGATTGCATAAGTGTGTTGTTCGTATCTTAAATATTGTAATTTTTCTTCATATAATATTTGCATAGTTGTTCCCAGATGTTGGTTGTTCAACCATCCATTTTGATTAAAAAGAATGTTTTCATTTTTTTTTGTTAACTAAAATTTTTCATGCCAATAATGTATAAGATCATTATTATTTGTGGCATTGTTTAAATTGTCATATGTTTTAATAATATTCTCATCTTCAATTTCACACATTTCATGTTGCATATGTTTATTTTTCTTATGGCATTTAAGAGGGTTGGTTTTTTCAAATGTATGTTCTCACAATTAGTGTTGTCATTTTCTATGATCCTTTTTTGAATTTAACTTTGTGTATGTCTTGTATTGTAATATCTTGCAAAATCACAAGCTTGTTTAATAAACATAAACATGATAATGTTACATATACATTGTGCATATTAAGTTGCACATTTTTAAGTGGTTAACAAAGGTCTATCACGAAATGTTCAAATGTTTGTCCTTGAGCTTTAAAGTCAATTAAACAAAAAGGTGGAATAATATCAATTAATATTAAAAGTTTTGGAAGTATTTGGTCCTTATATGGAATGATAATATTGGAAATTTCTTGTTATGGGTGCTATTGATATGACATTTTTAGTTTGACCTTTAGGGTGATGTCTTGTAATGTTTCATGTTTCTGTATGAATTCACTAAAATCTACAAGGTGGGTGCATCAAAGTTATCATGTTGAATCCAATGTGATTTTGTGAGTGAAATATTTTCAATATAACCAATGTCCTATTAACAATCCTTATTTTTGGATATATGTTTTCAATGATTATGATTTTCTTTCCTTTGTAATTTTTTATAAATGGTGCTAAACTTTGAGTTTTATTTGTTGGCATCGTTTGCTTTATAATATATAGTATGTCATGAGTATTCGATTTTTAAAATAAACATCAATAGCTAAAATTGTATACGGTTTTTTATTTGATGATTTTAAATTCATTTTTATCATATGATTGATAACATTACGTATTCATTTCAAAGAACTACAAAGGTCATTATTCTCCATGGAGGAATAAATTTATTTTTGAATTAGAAATAAATTATGCTTTTAATAATTTAAAGTTTAAATCATAAATTTTGCCAAATCTAAAACCTCTTTGTTTTGTTGGATTTGTTCTATTAATATTATGTTATTATGACGAATATAATTTTCCCATATACTTTTGCTTATAATTGTTTTTGAGTTTGTTTTGTGAATTATAATCCACCCAAAAGTTCAATTGCATGTTTAAAGTCTTATGCAAAACTAATAGCATTGCCTTTAAGTGTGTGTTGTCCTATTATATTGCCTTTATTGTATATTTAAATATAAATAATATAGTTCGACATTGATATCTTGCAATTAAAATTCTTTTACCATTGTTAATTTTGGTACCATTATTTGGTGCACTTCCAATCCATAACCCATTGGCCAATGCAAAGTTTGGCATTTTATCATTATTTATATAAATATGACAATGTGTACATATGAAAAAAATTGGTTCAATGTTTGAAATACCTTTTTAAAAAGCTATGGGTGTGAAATTTAAAGCTTTACAATTGGTCTTTGATGTTGCAAGTAAAAGGTAATTTATTTCTGAATCTATATACATGGTGTCTTTTATAAGTTCATGGGAATAGTATCATCATTGTTTGGTAGCTAAAATTGGGCATACATTTTTAATAAAAATTTCAAAAATATTTGTATTCAAATTTGATATATTGCATATTGTAAATTCTTGCATTTTGTTTTCTCTTTACGAACATAACAATGTTAAAATTCAAATGAATCATTTTTCATGAAATTGTTGTATTGTTGTAAGCATGATATATTATTTTGAATTTTCATGTGCGGAGGAAAAGTACATAATTCAATAGAAATTTTATTATGTTGATTTCTTTTGGCACATCTACTAATTTATTTTTCTAGCTTTTGTTTTCATTTTTTTTCTTCTTAAAGCATTTTTGTTTCATTATTATTTGAATTTTTTCATGTCTTTTTTAAAAATTGTATTCATTTTATGTATTTTATTTATTTTTCGTCTTCTAGCATTCTATTTATTTCTTTTATGTTCATAATTATTATTTTAAAAAATAATTATGTTTATTTTGATATAAATTTCCATTATGTTTATTTTATCATTTTAAGTTAAATTGTATATCATTTATTATTTGATTTGTTTTTCAAAATGTTTTAGCATGGATTGGATATATTTTTGTATTTAGATTGTATTGATAAGTGTTTTGGATATTATTTGATATATGATGTATGATTTTTTTTTAATTTGAGATTTTTCACATTCAAATGTATTCCAAATAAAACATATGAATTTTATAAACTTGGGCTCTGCATTGTTGCGCACTACCAATGATGTTCAACTACTTTTACACCAATATTTTTTGCACTTATAGCTTCGAGCTCTTGAGGAGGAGAAAACATGATTATGGATGATAACTATATCTTTTTTGATAAACATGTTAAGGGTAAGCATGATAAAAACCATTTTTTCATTAATTTTCATCAAGTCATATAAATATGCACCTTCATAATTGTTCATTTTTAATTAATTGTTCAACTCTGAATTGTTCAATGTAGAGGCAACAATAACAACTTCACTTATAATACATGGATTCAAAACCTTATAAACATGAACCAACAATGAAAATAAAACATACCTATCATACTCACCTATAATCAAATGGGCTTTCTCCTTCCCAACATATTGTATGACTAGCCTTCAGCCTTTGAAATGTGGGTCCAACATCATACTCAACATGTTATGAACTTTGTGTTACTAAAAAGATAACATAAAAGAAAAGAAAGGTTGCAAAATTGTTACCACTTGTTTTTGCATTTGTTGTTGCAAAATATGAAGTTTGCATCAAAATCTTGAATGTCTAAAACTTAGGTGCCAAACATCGTACCCACATTTTGATGACCAAAGAATTTGCAACAACAAGTGCATTCACTACTACAAAATGTGGGTGTAATTCACTAGTCCCTATTCATTAGACTTTTGAATTCACTCAACATCCAGTGAAATCACTTGGCATATAGGGACACCTTTTGTTGTAATGATTAATCAATAACCAATAAACTTCATTTTAGTTATTAACACATGAACATTGACCGTAGGCCCCAGTGTATAAAAAACAATTTGGGCCATAGTCCAAACTTGTGGGCTCGACAATCGTTCTTGAATGGCCATAAATTGTTGTTGACCATAACAACATGCAACAATGTCCTAAATTTCAACATTTTTTAGAATGAAATAACTTCTAAAGCAAATATCATCCACTTGAATTTTCAACTTCTGTGGATGTACGCCCAACTTTCTTCTATTTTTGGTATCCATTGCCACTTTTATTGGTCCATGTGATGGTTTTTTACAAAATAAATTGATATTATTTAATGGAGATTGATGTTAATTTAGCACACACCTTAGTTTCACCTATTGCATATTGGTAGCATTTGGACATTGCATACCCCTAATAATTCCCTACATATGAATGGTGTTATCAATTTTAATACCTCGCAAGAAATAATAAAAGTTAAGGTAGTGGTCATAGTAGTTAAATTACTGCCTTCATATTATACATATGCCAAAATCTTAGCATTCGATCCATATGTTGCTAACACCTCATTCACTTATATAACCATAGTAGCTCCGTATGTGTCTATAGTCTCAAACAACCCAATTCTTACATTATGAGGCTCCCAATTATGATTCAAAAAATGAACAATGAACACAAAAATGTCCAATCCTCCTTTTGACATCCACAAATCAAAATTTGATTCAAGAAATTAATTTCTTTTTGGTCTTTTTAATTAACCTTGATAAAATATCATTCATTAATTGATGCCTTGATGGAAAGCTTGCATGAGGATTCTACCTCATAAATTAATCTTCTAAGGAATAGTGATTCAACAAAAGAAAAAAAAACTAACTCCTTAGTAATGAATAACATAAGATCTTTTTCAAATTGAGTATGATGGGGATCATATTTACCATAAATAACAATATAACCAAAGAAAGATGCAATCATGGATGGGGTCGGGTTAGATTTTATTTTGTTGGATCTTTTATCTTTGAATCCAACAAATTTTTCTTGTTCAATCCATTTAGTCCAAATTTTCTAATGAGTCATCTCCAAATGTTTTTAGAATGTTGAAATTTCATTAATGGACTTATAGTTGATGATGGCCTTTCTAAGCACTACAAATGTAACAACAAAATAACACAATACACATCTCAATTGCTTAGGTTTAGGACAGGTCAAACTTACCTCCAATGGAGTGATCGAAGCATTATTTATTGCATAAAAAGTCCATGTTGTGGCATTGCGATTCTTTGGTTTCTAGAAGTCTTTTTGTTTTGCTAATGTTGACCATAGAGCCTTATTAGTTGTAACTGTGGTAGACAAATTTCCATCAACAATAATACTAGGACTACCAACACAACCAACAAAGGTTCATGCAAAGGTTGAACCACAAAAATTTGGGTCAACTAGGTCATCTACTATGTTCACAAATTCAACATTAAGGTTAACCACAATTTGAACTTGGGAGATCATCAATGTTTCATTGTGCAAGTTGTCCATCTCCTAAAACCTATAAAAAATTAATTAAAAGAACCAACACCAACATTTGATAAGCAAAAACCTTGATGCATAAACAAACTACAAACATAAAAAAGGAAAAAAATATGTTAGAAATTCAAGACATACTTCATAGAGCATTGATGGTTGAAGCAAAAAGAATTTTTTTTGGACGAAGATGACAAACTTCATAGAACACTTATGGTTGAAGTATAAAAGAAAAAAATCTAAAGGAAGATTACAAAGCAATAATGGCCAAGGTAGAAAGGAAAAATGGTTTAGAGGAAGATCATAGAGCATGATGGCCAAGGTAGAAAGGAAAAAGGTCTGGAGGAAGATTTCAAAACATTGATGACTGAGGTAGAAAGGAAAAAAATCTAGAAGAAGATCAAGACATACCTCATAAAGCACTGATGGCCAAGGTGGAAAGCTTGATGGAGACACAAGAATTAAACAAAAAGAAAAACCCCAAAGGTAGTGGAATTAAAGCTCTTGCTGATGAAGATGAAAATGAACTATAGAAAACACAACAATGTAGATCAATAAAGCAAGGTGCATCACTCCAGAGTGCGCCAATGAAAACATATTATAGAAAACAAGACGACAAAAATTTGATGCAAAATGAAAAATATTCAAAATGAACTACACAAAGCATGACAATAGAGATGAATTCCATAGTGCAAGGCACTGGGGATTGATGCTATGCAATCGAGATGACTTATTGAGGGTCGAACAATGGAAATAAATTACAAAGCCCAAGGCATGGGAGACAAACTGCAAAATCAAATCATGTGATGGAGGTGAAAAATTTGATGGAGACAAAAAAAACATGTGAAAACAAAAACCCCAAATAAAGCAAAAAGCTTGATGGAGACTGGAGACATGGAGAATGGAGATAGATGAAAAGAAGCAAAATCTTCAAGTGCTAAACCCTATAATTGATTGGACCGAGGACCGAATTTTAGATAAACACTTGGTTCGGTTCCAATTCTAAACTTCAAGCCTAACTAACCCAACCTAGTCTGGTTATCTTATATATTAATTCACTATGTCTGTCTATGACGTGACGTTTTGCTGCATAAGACATTATGCTGCAGAATCGGCGGCAGTTGGGAAAAGCAACTGCTCCCTTCTGCAATATTCTTCTGCCATGCCTTGATGGGTCTTGCTGCTTCTTCCTCCTCTGCAATTTTTCTGTAATGGGTCTTGCTG
>Ga0116231_10012409_pt1 | contig 12545 bp, 9 predicted proteins | sample S1TSphgellanicum_2_FD_89695 | JGI IMG/M metagenome (GOLD analysis project Ga0116231, IMG submission 89695) | Host-associated microbial communities from peat moss isolated from Minnesota, USA - S1T2_Fd - Sphagnum magellanicum MG | ecosystem: Host-associated > Plants > Peat moss > Unclassified... | reverse complement strand
TTTTATTTTTTATTTTTTATTTTGTTTCTTCATTTTTGTTAATTTAAGAGAAGGGGAGAAAAATCCGAAAAAACAAATCCAAAAAAAAAGGATAAAAAAAAAGCAAATACGTAGCCTTAGATTTTTCTGCCCATTTTTTATTTTTTATTTTTTAATCCAAAAAAAAAGATAAAAAAAGAAGCAAATACGTAGCCTTAGATTTTTCCGAAAAAAAAAATCCAAAAAAAAGATAAAAAAAGAAGCAAATACGTAGCAGAATCGGTCTTTGCGGCTCATTTCTGGGGGTTGCAGAATTGGCAACGCAAAAACCGTTAATTGGTCGGAATGCCCTGTCACAGACGGACGAATGGACGAACAGACAATTGTGTAGAAATCAAACGGGTTTCCCGGGGGTGCCAGTTCCAGACGAAAATGCTTTTCCCTATGGCCGGTTCCGCAGCAGAAACATAAAAAATGATTATGCAGCAGAATGTCACGTCACAGACGGGAAGACCAAGTGAATTTATATATAAGATAATGCACAAAAGTTTTGCAACATGGTTCAACATTACTATGCATATTACGCATAAATTAACAATAATAGTTATGATATGAATAGTTGATGAAGTTAATGGGATTTTGGGAATTTTCCATACATCATAGACATATAGAAGGGGATCAATGGGCTTTTTATGCTTTAATTTCCACTTCATTGACATATAGAAAGGACCAATGGCCTTTCCATGCTTCAATTTCCATGGCCATTTCATGAATCCAGGTGGAATTATTTTTTAATGATGAACAATTAGAAGACCCTTCAAAGGATTGAAGTACCTCCATCCACTCTCAAATGGGTGAAATATTAAGAAATTCTAACATCAATCGTATATCAAACTAACTTCATATTTTTGGACCAAGTAATCCAAGTTTTTGGTTTTGACTACCCCTAAGTAATGTCCAGCAAAAATTGTGGATGGCCCATGGATAATATAATCTCATTTATGAGGTGGTAAACCCTAGGGTCAAGTGTTCCTAGACATATAATCTAGTTCCTATTCAAACTAGTTTAAGTTCAAATTTTGGTTCAAGTTGTTGATATTTTGTCATACTGATGATATGAAGTGTTGCATGAACCCCAAACATAAATTAGGGTTAGCAATTATTGTATTTATCACATTGACATTCCATATCATTAACATTGTGGTAAGCAAAACACGTGTTACACATACCTAAACCAAGGGGTTTGAGGGCAACTTATGAGTCCAATGTGACCAAAATGACCTAACTTTCCCTACTTAACAATCTAGTTTCACCTTTTGATGAGACAATAATTGTCACAATTCAATGTCATCCATTTGTCACAATTGAGTTCCCCATTATACAACAAGTAAATTGGAAAAGTTGGAAGTTGCCAAGGTACTAGGAGTATAAACTTGTTAGTCGTCAACAAATTAGATAATATCTTCTATCTATGGTTAAGGCTTTGGAATCTAAAGGTTATATGAGAACAAGTGTGTTGAAAGCAATTGTATAACCTTCACCAAATTTATTTTAAAACTTGAATCTAATTAAGTTAATAATTGTTGAGGCTAGGTTTTCAGTTGAATAAATTCAAGAGAATATATTTTGAATTCCAAGGGTAGATATAACATGGATAGTTAATCATGTGGAGCAGATGTTAAACAACTACACATAAGTTGGATGTAAATTGTTGTTCCTACTTCAAATCATGAGATATGATTTGAAATGTTTTGAATCCATGAACAACATCTTTAATGTAATATAACCTTCAAACTAACAAACTTCAAGCAAACATTCTTTTCTTGCAAGTGGTGAAGCAACATTGTGTCCAACAATTCAAAATTGATTTCACAAATTATTCCAATTCTCCTTCCAATCTATTTAATCCTTGGTGTGCAACAACATCTAACCTTATGGTTTGTACTATATGAACCATGACATAATGCCTCTAAGAATCTACTTCAAAGATTATATTGTAATTTTTAAAAAAATATTTCACATTTAAATGTGCTAAACACTAACGTTCACATGTATCAATATTTAACATAAAATGAATTTTGGTAGAGGAGTGATGATGTAAATATGCTACATTTATCAACAAGACAAAGCTAAGTTACTTTTAAGAAGGAAACACTCAAACTCTACCCAAGTGGTCTGAATCCTCTAATTATGAATGTACATCCTAGAACAACTTGTAAGAAGTGTCAGGACACACCCCCAAGTAATCAAATTAGTTTTGAGACATGAAAGATGGCAACACCATTAAGAAAACCTCTTAGAAAACATGGAAAAACTATGTGTTTCATGGAATGAAAGTTGCAACTTCCTTCTTGATTCTGATGATTGCATTGCAAAACTCATAATAAGATTAAAGGTGTTTTTCTCCATCTGATTAGTTGTGAATGGTGAGGTAGGCCTGTGTGCCCAAAATTGATCCCTTAAATCCCCCATTAAGTGACAAGAGCATGAAAACAAATTTGCACAATTTGGGTTTTCTTGGACCAATTTTTGTAGTCTTTTAGACTCCATCAAGCCACAAATTTACATTAGTGAGAATTTGTGGAGTAGTCTTGGAAATAAGTGTGATTTTTTTAATTTATAATTCTTGCAAATTCTTGCAAATTCCAAATTATTAATGCAACATTTGCCAAGGTGAAAAACACATGTGAGCATTAGATGGGTTCATGGTGTAAGCTACAATGGTGGTAGCTAGCAAGCAAAATTACTACCCCAATTTTTTTGAAAAGTTGCCTCAGCTTAATACAAGTAATTTATCCAAATAAATTTTCCTGGTCCTTTTATCAATTAGTCCAAGTTGTTCCCAACAAGATTACAATTTCAGTTTACAAGTAGTGTGGAAAGTTTTCACAATTCACAAAATTTTGGGGTCATGTTGTGTAATCCAATTTGGTAGGCATGAGGGAAGAGTATAGAAAAGGTTCTGAACACATAATTCGTTGGAGTGAGATGATTACAAGTGGTTAGTGGGGCATTGTGGCAATCTATATCACTTGAGGATCAAATGATGGCATGAGCAAAAAAATGTCACATGTTTCAAGAAATTATGTATTGGAGATAAGAGAAAGGTGCCCAAACATTTACCCCATGATAACACGTAAAGTGCCAGAGAGTTTATAGCACATAGGCAAATTGTAGGGTTGTGGAATGTGATGAAAGTTTAGTATCCAAGGTGGAAAAAGCCTTGGAGACCTTGAAGAGAAATGTGAGAGAGTCTTACCCCAAAGATATATAGCTTAAATGAATCTTCAGTGCAAAATATATATTTTCTAGAAATGGACAAACTAAACTAGTTCATAGCAATGGTAGCATTTTTTGATTCCAAAATTTGGCAAAAAGTCAAATATTGCTTTTAAAGAATGCAATGAAAATTTAGGGTTTTGATTGTCAGAAGTTGAAAAAATACAAGTAAAAATTGGCAAATTTTTATATTCAGTTTTATTAAGTAGCCAAAAATATAAAAAGGTGATTAAGGATTTCTACATCATATTTGTTAAGTAGCTGTTTTATTTGAATGATCCCCACTTTGGTACATCTTCTTATAGATGATCACCACTTTGGCTAGATCACAAAATTCATTAAAAAAAACACTGATACCCACACCTTCAACAATAATAGTACAACAAAACTTAGCTAAATTGGTGTTTGTTCTGTTCTTGATTTTGAAAGGAACCTTTGATTTCAAATTCTTTTGGTATAAGAGAACCTTGTTGTGCAATTCTAAGAATGGATTTCTGGATTTATACAACCTCCATTTCTCAAGTCAAAATATTCAAATTAGTGTAATGTTTTGGCATTTGGATATAAAAACGTTATACAAATAATTAAAATATAAAAATAAATCAGATGTAACTAAATATGTAAATTTGAATTTGTAAACCAAATCAAAACATAAAAACATATGAGTGTGGCGTGTGGCGTTGGCCCAAGTGTTACCATGTTTTCAATTGATTTTTCCTTCTAAAACCTGGTTTTTGGAATTTATTTGACTTTTCAGTGGCAAAAATCACTTAAAAATCAATATCTCCCACATTTTGAATCCAAATCTTACCAAATAAATTTTATTAATCTTGCTCATCAAGATATTTCCAACAACACCAAAGGCACATTCCAATTCCTCCAAAGTTTTCAGCTACAATTTAATTTAATTTTCAGTGAAGAAATCATTCAATATTCAAAAACTTCTACACCGCAAGTCTAAACACCATGAAACCAAGCTGATGCACCCTTCCTCCTCAAGAGAGACCAAGAATGCAATTTGAAGCAACCCAATTCGATGGATTTCATAAGTGCAAACAAAACAAAACAAAGTAAGCAAACTACTTTTCTTCATAGATAGATGTTTGTAATTTTGAAGTAAATATTTAAAATTAATGTAACATGAAAAAAAATCTTCAACGAGGAAAATGTGTCATACCCAAGACACATTGAGAATCAATTCTTCACTATGTGCCTTTCTTCACAGAATTGTATAAATGTGTCAAATACTTGGCAATTATTGTTCTTTCCTGATAAATGTGCTAATTGGAAGTTGATGATGGGAGAATACATTGCTGGAAAAAGTTCTTGAACCACAACTTGAAAATGTGTTGTAGGCTATGTGCCTCTTTCAAATGCTTATGTTGCTGGTGGTGACTAAGATCTTAGGCTTACAAGAGTTTATTTTCTTGGGTACTGAATTTATTTATTTATGATGGAGAAAAAATGTTTATTGGGTTTTCTAGTCACCAACTTTTTAAAAAAGTTAAAGAAAAATTGCCAAATTTTTGTATTATGTTCCCAGTAGGTAGCAATATAGAAGGCTGTTTTATTTTTTCCACTTTCTCATTTTTTATAGCCATATTTAGCTAAGTTGTCTTTTGGATGATCACCATTTTAGATCTATTATAAAATTCAAACAAAAAAACATTATAGATTCCAAAGGAATGTTGAATTTTAGAGGAAGGGCAAGTGTGAAGAGATAGTTGGATTTGGTTGCACCTAGATTGAAATGAACAATGAGGTGCATATAGTAGATGATCAAGACCATCTTCAAATGGTTGGCAGTTTGAAAAACTGAAGAGCTTACATATTAAGCTGATGCATGATGTGACACAATGTACCAAATAGGAGACATTCATTCAATTGGTACCCGTTAATGTTGGGTGGTCATTAGAATGGACCATGATTCTCAAGCAATTCTCACATTGGGCTGGGACTCTGAAAACCAATATGTATCACCCTTGGTGAAACCCAGATTGCAAATTGTTCACCATGGTTCTCATTAAAGTGAGAATCACCGAAAATAATCATAAAATACTTAGGGGCAGTTTTCAACAAAGTGGGTAGGTAGCATTATCAATGTAAAATGTAGAATCCGTGATCTTAAAAATTTGTAACTAAGATTTAAACTTTTATGTAGTTTTTTCTAAAAGCTTTTGAAAATCAAGTGGCTAATCACAAGATGATTTGCATCAGTGCTGTTCAAGCATCCGGCGGCATCCAGCTATAGCTGAGCCGTTTTTGTCCTGATGAAATTTCGGCCGCGGCCGCAGCCATAGTCGCCCGATTCACATGCCAATATGGCAGCCGTAACAGTAGCTGCCCGTTAACAGTGCGTATCATCAACGCAACTACTACCATTTGCACCTCCAGCTCCTGTAGTTGCATTATATGCAGCAGCTTCCTAATTTGCTGCACGGGCCTTCCTGCGACCTAACATCTTGATTAAAAAAAAACCCGCTTCAATGAATTAAGATGAGTTCTAAGCAAACCCAATCTACTGATAATATCCTGGTGAAGATGATCTATAACTTTTCTTCAATTAACTAGTCTTCTTGCAGTTTAAATCTGATTTCTGAGCTCTCTATCTTTGTTCTTGGATTGGATCGTCCCCAATACTTCTTCTGATCTCACTTCTAGTGATCGATTTTAATGAGAAATACTTCACATTGTAATGCAAGCAAACAATTTGCCACTACAACCCTGCTAAGCTTTTGCGATTAGAAAAAATTTCATAAAATCTTTTAACGTCTCAAAGCTCACGAAATTACTCCTACTACTACTACTCCTCCTAGATGAGCTACTACTGCTGGTGTTGCTGTTGCTAAAACCCAATTGTAGTATCCACTTAATATGCCTTATACTACTGTCACTGAATCGAACTAGCAAAAGTACTATATAAGTAGCTATTACCAGCTGAACGAAGCAATGATCCAGTGTGCTGATTCATCTTGATATGTCTAGGAAAGCTGCCAAAACATTACTTCTGGTTTAACGAAAAAGAAGAAGAAGAATTTTCATGCTCGCGGAACAGGCGTCAGCTTCGCTGATGCCCACCTGCTTCCCAAGGGTGGGAAAGGAGTGGCTGCTGGCCACGAAGTGTTAACTTAACACAATGTTTGAGCTGTAGTCATCTTATTCTTGAACGTGTTTATTTACGGTCAAGGTCCTGGTTAGAACGGAGAAAGAGAAGAGCATTGAGGGTGCTTGGATGCAACCCGCTGCACTTGTTGCTACGAATATTGCCGACACTTGAGAAAGTGCATTCCGACATGGAACTAGATGCGGGAATGCACAAAATGGCACGTACAGCACGCGCGAGAATTGGAAACTTGTCCGACTTTACTCGCCACCATGGTAACAAGCCGGCGTCGTGTTTAATATCACCATCTTCTCGAGCTCTTTTCCATGTATCGGGTTGGAGCAAAACCTCCTTGTCACTCTTGGAGGCCTTGAAAAGGCGATATTTTGCCAACTCCTGATCGATGCGGGCTTCGAGCTAGGACTTCTCGACTGGCTTAGCGTCGTCTTCTGATTCCTCGTCACTGTCGTCTCGACTCGGACCAGCGTGGACAAAGACGATGCGCGGCCTCTTGACGAGGTTCTTCTTGACCATTGGTGGACGCTGTTGCATACCACTGGACATGGACGCCACTGGTGGCTTAGGTGGGCCGACCTTGCGCATAATGTCCTTGAGGTAAACTAGGCCTTGGTCAATTAGCTCTTGAGTGAAGCCATAATCTTTCAGACGGTTCTTTTGCAGTGGATCTAGGTAGGTAGCGGCGACGTGGACTGGCTTGAGAAAGAATTTCTCCTCAAGCTGCTCGAGAAGGCGCACCTTGATGGGTGCAATGTTTTCATTGTCGGCTGGAATGGTCATCTTCTCGCCGTTGGCACCATTGACGGTGACGGGTTCATTTCATGCTTGAAGATGTGCCTTCAATTTGGCCAGCCACATGCCGACGAGATGAAGAGTTGGTGTATTGAATGGCTCAAGGGACTTGCTAGCCAGCTTGAAGTAGTGCAGCAATCGAATAAGTTCATCGAGCAGCTCTTCGAAGATCTTCTCGGCACGGTCTTCCTGTTTCCTCTTTTTCAACAGCTCGGTGGATTCATCCAGCTCGACAGACACAGACTGAAACATGATGAGGAGACCATCAAAGCACGTTGCCATGTCCTGCTTCATCTTGTTCTTCGACTACTTGTTCAGTTTCGTCTACTTCATGTACGTGACCAGCTCCTTCGAAGTATCAATCGTGTCATACACAAACGGGGACTCGTCATAGAAGAAGTAGACAGGAGCCTGTTTGACGCCGTCCACTTGGCACATCTGCTTCCGTAGCACATAATTGATGACGATGGAAATGCGATGGCAATAGCACAGGTCCAACTCGAACTGTGACGACATACCTTCCGCACCCCTATTATTTCCCGCCGCATTTGACTCGACTACCACCTGCCAGTCCGCAACCTGAACCGTCATTGACGCACTCCCAAGTCCCGGGTTGAACCCACTTGAGGGTCCAATTATGTTGAGTTGCGGAAAGTTGGGATTTGAGGGGCGTTCCCAATTTCCAGCATTAAAGAAGGGTAGAGGGGCGTGCTAGAAGTCCTGGGATTAGACTAGGAAGAGGGACTAGAAGATCAAGCTTGAATATGCATCCAAACTAACCACAAGAGGGTTAGATAGCATTTGGGAACACCCTTGGGTGTTGGGACAAGCCACGAGCAACTTGGACTACTTGACTCACCACCGCCCGGATTGGAAGGAAGCCACCACCTTACCCCATATAGTATTCTCTACGTCTCACCGCGGAGGCTACATCCAAATGCCTTTTTTTCCCGGGACTCCCAAGTTGGAGTCCCGAAACTGTCCCGGGTTGGAGTCTCGGGACTTTGGACGGTTGTAGCTCCTCGCCCCAAACTCGGATTGGGACGAGGTTTAAACCAAAGATGTAGCTCTCGTCGAGAGCTTTCCAACGCCATGTCGCAATTTTTGAAGCAACGTCGGGAAAAGGTCGATTCCCGACTTTTAGTGGTCGGGAGTCAAACTGGCAGTTTGACTCCCGGCCCTTCTTTTGCCCATAATTGGGGCTGCAGATGTCCAAATGGGCAATGCGAAGCCATTTTGGACATGTAAGCTTCAAGAGCTTTCCATTGATATAAAGAACGCGCCAAGGCGAGGTGATTTGACCCCTCAAATCATCTTCTGATTTTTCGGGAGTTCCGGAGGACTCCATTTTCCCACTTTTGGGAGTGTGAGTTGCATTCTCAGACTGATCCCCAAAGTGGGGTTGCGATAGTCACGTTCTCCTCCTTCTAGGTTATGAATGGGCGGACATTGTTAAAAAAGTCGTGATGAATCGCTGCCGCGGTGTGACTCGTGCGTTTGCTGAACTCATCACAAGACACGACGCGGGCGTGCATGATAAAATTGACGTCGATCAGGTGCATGGTGTCAGCACTGTATGCCGTTTGCGTGGCGTTGTCTGTCCAAATGTCTGTGGAAAATGAGGCACGCCCATTGTCTTGAAAGTGGTTGTGCGCGATGCCCTGGAGCTTGATGATGCCCTTTTCGGAACGGTCCATGGTCCTGCACTTGATTGTCTGTCGGGACTACAACAAGTCATCGGCAAGAAGCGGTGTCTTGCTTGCAAAGCCAATGTCCAGGGCTGTTTGGATGACATCATGGAATCCCGGGCCTTCCACCACCGCAAATGGGCGAATGTCATACGCACACATGTTGACTAGAGAATTGGTCATGCTGGCTTTGGCATGATCGGTCGGCACGCCTTTCTTGGTCACCCAAGTGTGTAGGTTGCTAAAGCTAGCAGCAACAGCCACACGGGAGCAAGTATGGGCGCTCATTGACGACGTACCATCACGGGAATTGTATATGTAGATAGTGAAGCAGGTGGGCTTCATGCAAGTGACCGCGTACATCCTCTTGGTCCTTGCCTTGCCATCCAACTCCATTGGCACATCGAAACACACCCACTGCCAAGTGGCCTTCACGACCACTTGACCCATGCGCTCCCATAGTTTGTTGTCCGATGGCCTAGTCAAAGACGTAAAAGGAATCACATGATATTGTGGGTTCTTGCTGCTCAAATCAGCGGATATCTTCTTCTTGGCATCATCAAACGACTCGAAGCACTCCATGTCCAATGTCTCAGACTCAAAACTCAGATTGAGACCTGATGCGGGTATGCAGTGTCCTATTTGTGTCGTACGCAGTCTGTCACAGTGTCAAGTTATGTCTAGGTATGTGTTCGCTCATCTTGTTGTTCATTTGTGCTCACTAACTCACTATTTGCATGTTCGCTTCTAGGTTCTTCCTTTGCTACCATCAACATGTAGATTCGGCTCCCAATCTTCACCATTAATTTTTTTAATCATTTTGTGAAACAGGGCGTAATCTTTATATACCGGCTGCGGGCGTAGCCGGCGGTTGAGGGCGCATAGTCGCCTGCAGCCACAGCCGATTTGCGGCTGCGGCTAGCGGCCAGCCGTTGGACAACACTGATTTGCATTAGTGGATGAAATTGTGATGAATTATTTATTAGGGAAGATACAAAGAACCCATAATCTAAATGGAGAGGTATCAAATCTCAACTTTAAAAATGATCAATGCATGTGAAGACTAATTTTGATTCATTACAAGATAGTAAAAAGTAAAGAAAGATTGGAAGTTTGTCCTAGAAAAAGAATTTGTCCCAAAAAATGATGTCATGCACCTAGGTTTATCCCTTTATAATAGAATCAACAAAGACTGATAGGATGCTTGGAAAAATAATGTGGCATTTAATTTGTAAATTTTTCTTTTTGATAAAGATATTTGAAAATCTAAAACATTGGCTAGTTCTCTTAAGCTTGATTTTTAAAAAAATTCAAGGAACCAAGGGTTCTTTAAGTTTTGAGAAGAACTAGAATTAGCAATAAGAGAATTGCCCAACATTAGTACTAGTGACCCTATTAGGCAAAGGTATTAGCCTAGGCTGAAAATTTTCACCTCATACATTCTCTATGAATTTGGTCATTTCTTGTTTGGAGTTGAGACTTGGAAACAAATATTTGTTGAAGACAACAGTAAACCATATACATTTCCATCAATTTGACACCAACACATGAGCTCTATACACAAAAATTCCTCATTGAAGATTGCAAATGTAAAGGCCATGAGTGCACAAAAGAATACACATGAATAACTTTTCATTTTCTTACCAAATTGGCATTTGTTTGATGCTCTTGTTGCAATCACGTAAACCTAGGTGCTTAAACCTTGATTGAATAAAGGTGTAAAATATATGATAACCATGCCATTATATTTGTATTATTTTATTTAGGTTCCAATTATAATCACACTTCAAAATAATTTGTGCAATGTAAAACTAAAAATTGAAAATATTTACCAACATCCAAAAATTGAACAAAAAATAAAATGAGGTACTTAACAAGTTAGTTTACACAAATTTGTAAATTAAATGAAGTATCAAATCATTTGTCTTTTCTTACTTACTTCTAGAGCTTCAGGCTATAATCTATTAAGTTGTTCTAAAAATTTACTAATTACTACAAGTGTGTTAGAAGATAATTTATTGTTAGCCATAAGGTCCAAGCTACTTGTAATGTCTTAAAGTATTAGAGCAACAAATTTAACACCAAATGTTTTAAGTCAAATTTAACAACAACAAAAATTAATATCTCAAACCATATGTTGCACATCTATCCAAAGAAGACCCATCTTGCAAGGGAATGTGCCTATTTAGTCCTAAATCATAGTCTTATACCCTTGAACATGTTCACAAATATTCAAATCTCAATCAAGCTCTAGCATGAAAAAACACTTTTGTTTTAAAATAAATGAAATCCATGCTAGGATATTCATATCAATTTTGCTTACTGAGTTTTAAGTATAATTGCACTTCAAATTACTTCATTAAATATTGCATACATAACAATTTTTATTCCTTAGCATATTAGGGTGTAAATTTTTTAAGGTGTACCAAAATCTTGTCATAGTGTCACCCTTTTCTGTCTTTTTTTTATAGTTTTTAGTATTATGTAAAAAAAAATTTAAGATGAATCTAAAATTTTAATAATTTGAAATATAGTCCTTTTGAAACTTTGGACAACTTTTGATTCATTATTTTTATGGGGATCAAAAGATAGGGTAAAAAAAGATTGCAATAAAAATTAGATATTTTTCATCTTGTGTGGTACACCTTAAAGGATTTTCACCCATTAAAGTTCAAAAATTTACTTGGTTGTGATCACAATCAAATGAATCAACGGCGACAAAAGACTCAAAAAATTCCAATCCTTTTTGTGATCATTTTCATTTTATCATAGAAAAGATTTTTGGGATCTAATCTTTTGCAATATGATATTAAAAATACATATAATTTTTTCAATAAATCAAGTTTTTTGTATTAATTTTTCATGAATAACTAAGAATTTTTTAAAAGTGTACAAATGTTTCCGTTTTTTTTGAAATTTTTTCTTAATTTCAAGTTGTATGAAAATATGTTAATTATTTAATTATTTATTTTATTGTTTCATAAACTACAACTTTGTTTTAGATGTCATCTACATTACACCCCATTTACATGTGGTAAAAGATTTTTGAAATTTAAAAATTTTGTTCAATAGATTTTTCATTTTTAAAATAAAAATATTTCATAACTTTCAAATTGTGAATGCTTTTTGAATGTGGATAATCAATTAACATCATTTCAATTTTTTTCTCATCAAATTTTTTTTATAAAGAGAATCTTTAATTTAGTAATTTGCAAAATTGACTACTTTTGATGCAATTATTGTTCAAGTTCAAAGGTCTTTTATCAAAACCAACACGCAAATTATTTTTTTGAATTTTTGTATTGAATTCTTCAACATTCATATTAGTCATTTAGCATTACATTCCATGATTAACATGACATTAAAGTGACACCACAAAAATATATCTAACAAAAATATAATTTTTATAGAGTTTTGATAGTCGCCCGACATGTTTTTTGGCTCATCTGATTGTGACTACACCCATTAATTCAAAATTGCACAAGAATGAAATAAAATGAGATGCATGCTAGGGTAAGAAGTTTTTGAAATAAATGAAATATCAAAACATTTGCCTCCACATACCTATTTCTTGACCTTTAAGTCCACCATACATAGTTTTTAAGCTAGTTTTAAGTTATTAGTTTTATACAAATATGCTTGAAGATCACCTAGTTTATGTCCATAAGATTCAAGCTATTTATGAT
>Ga0116231_10012408_pt1 | contig 12547 bp, 9 predicted proteins | sample S1TSphgellanicum_2_FD_89695 | JGI IMG/M metagenome (GOLD analysis project Ga0116231, IMG submission 89695) | Host-associated microbial communities from peat moss isolated from Minnesota, USA - S1T2_Fd - Sphagnum magellanicum MG | ecosystem: Host-associated > Plants > Peat moss > Unclassified... | reverse complement strand
TTAACAGCAGCTTCTTGACCATCTGCAACAGCTTTGACAGCAGCAGCAGCTGCTGCTTGACCATCTGCGACAGCTTTAACAGCAGCTTCTTGACCATCTGCAACAGCTTTAGCAGCAGCTTCTTGACCAGCTGCAACTGCTTCAGCAGCAGCTTCTTGACCAGCTGCAACTGCTTCAGCAGCAGCTTCTGAGGCTACTTTTGCTGCTGCTTCTTTGGTTATGCTGCTCACCGTCATCAACAATGTATTGAGTTGTTGGGTTTGCACATTGTGTTGATTCCGCAACTGCTCTAACTTGGAGTTGGCTGTTCGGAACAAATACTCCCGATCTTGCATCTGCTTGGAGAACAGCATCAGCTCTTGCTCTGTCTCATCTTTGATGATCTTCAACTTGGACAAAGTACTCCATGCTCGTTTCCTTTCATCTTCCAAGCTGGACAAAACATGTTTCCATTCTTCACTACCTTCAGCTATTATATGAGCAGCAGCAGAAGCTACATGAGCTACTGCAGCAGCTTCAACAGAAGTAGCACTATTTCGTAGGTCTTGCATTACAGACTTTTCTGCAGACAGCAGGAGATTCTTAGTGGCTGTTTGAGCTTGTTCCTTGATGCTTTCCTCTATATCCCCTAGTGTTGTACCATGTGATGCCCCAAGCACATACCCCAGAGATTCCTTCTCAGCTGCAGCAAGAGCAGCGGCTAACCCAGATTTTCCTGCTGCAAGAAGACTTACTCCTTCGGTTGCAACAAGTCCTTTAGCTCCAGCTGCAACACCTGGTTTGGAAACAGCAGTAGCTGAGCCAACAAAGCCATTGGAAGCATCAGCTGCTGCTCCAACAAAGCCTTGAGCACTAGCTATAGTAGCCAGACCAGCTGCTCCTGCTGCTGTTCCTGCAGCAAACAGTTGCTGAGGAGGACGACCGTTGTTGTTGTTGTTGTTGTTGTTGTTGAGGGGTACTGTGTGATTGAGAAGCTGCTGAGTTTGCTGTTGAGCTTCTCCTGTTGCAAACCCGCTTGTGGCTGTTGCAAGTCGTTCAGGTTCAAGAATGCCTTCTTTTGATGCAACTCCTGGGGCTTCAACATGCTGTACCAGTGTATGCTGCTCCTCATGATTTGTCCACTCTGCAGGCAGGCCAAATTTCACAACTACCCAATTTAACTAACTTATGTACAACAACAAACAACTTGTCAACAACCCAATAATGCAAGCAAGCAGGGATGTTTCTTTTTTGTTCTTTTGGGGGGAATTTTTGTGATGTACCTACCTACCACACTTGTAGGGTAATCTGCAGACCTCAGATAGTATACTAGTTGTAAGTTATAGTCAAACAACACCTTCTAGTTTAGTTTAGTTTAGTAGTTGAGCACCGCTTGTATTAAGTGGATCGTGATTAGAAAACGATGAAACTAACGTAGGAAAGACAGCAGCTTCTTCAGTTAGGAAGTGGCAAGCTTAAGTTAAGAAGCCACAACTCAAGTTAGGAAGCGGCAGCTCTCAAGTTAGGAAGCGGTGATTAGGAATTAGGAGACTCTGCATGGATGTATTAATACTAGTTAATTTCTGCATGGGTGTATTAATACTAGTTAATTTCTGCATGGATGTACGTATTAATACTAGTTAATTTCTGCATGGATCTATTAATACTGGTTAATTTTCTGTAATTGACATTGGGAAACATTCTCCCTTTCATGGGTAGAGTTCTTAAAAAGAAATGGCTGAATTCAAGCCTTCATTTAGTGTTTATAGCTCCCTTGCTGCCTACCATAGATATCTAATCTTTGCCTTTAAGTCCCTACTAGGCTAGGGTTAGTATAATATGCTAGTATAATTGCCTGAGGTCATACCAGGGTGGTAAGGTCTTTTATATTATTAGTGTTGATACCAGATGCAAGCCTATATATATACCAAAGCAACATTGGTTTGAAGTTGCTATAAGGGATCACACACCCCATGACTGACAGACAGTTCTCAAAAAAATAATAGAACTGGTTTTTTGACTTTCGACCCTTACTTAACCAGGTTTGTAGAAAAGTTTGAAGATTTGGGTCACAGAACCTACTACTTCAAAACTGCCCCAGTTCTTTGTCAATTCTTTCATGGAATCCACCAGTTCTTTGAAGACTTTGAGAACCTTGCAACTGGAGGTTGTTTTGCAAAATTCATTTGCAAATTTTTTCCAAGAACCCAAACTAGAGACCATTCCTTGACTTCTAGAAAATATTAAAATTAAATCAGAACCAGAGGTTATCATCAACAATGTCAAAGAACCGCAAGACACTGGTTGTATCCACAAATGTGGTTTTTGTTAGAAAACATGGTATTTGAAATATGGAAAGAAAAATTGAACTCACCCTCGTCACCACCGGGTTTAGGGTTTAGCTCTTCCTCCATCTCGTCTTTAGTTTTGCGCCACAATGAACAGCACATCTTCCGGAAAAAGCCGCAGAAATCAAAGGTCAGTTTCCCTTGTTGATGCAAAACTCCTAGTATGATGACCGCGACTTGGGCAAAATTCGCCCCCACGACCGCACCAACTACAGCATTAGTATTTGTAGTTGCAGTTGTATTTGTTGGAGGTGGAGGAGATGGGGTGGTAAAATTTGTCAAAGATGGGTTTCCTGGTTCATACCTGGCATGCAAAAACCCCCACATAATTATCACCCATATAAATTATGTTTACCAAGAAGTAAACATTACTACATTGAAACAATTTCTTATTGTTTACTTTTTTTAAAATGTATTCCAAACATGAATCTAACTTGCATTGCCTAATAAATCAACATCCCAAATGTTTTTAATTGGAAAGTAGAATCCGAAACCTACTAACTACTAGGTACCCACCTTCTCTTCCAAAAATTGGTACCCACCAACCACTTGTTCCTAGAATTTGTTTAGATTCTTACTAGAAGATGGTTTGGAATCAACTCGATTAAATAATATAGTAGGTACTAACTAGATTGAATTAAGAAAAAAAGGTCATAGTGTGTAGAATATTACGTGAAATTTAAATTATGATTCAAAAGTAGTGGTGTGGGAATTAAACCACTGAAATAGTTATTTTGCACCTCCCTGAGTCACAAAAAAAATCCAATCACATATGTTATGTGTCATCTTTCACATTGCCAATAATATATACCTAATTTAGGACAAACTCTTTTGTAATTTACTCCAAGATCAAATATTGGGTATTTCAAAGAAGGTACATAGAGAACATGAAATTTAGGTGTAGCCATAATAGTGTATATCAACCGGGCCAAGTCTTTAAAATCCAAAGAATTATGAAATAGAAAACAAATTGACAAGTATAATAATAATAATAATAATAAAGGCTAGATTTTCATGCAAACTAGAGACACAATCATGTTGTATGACTTATTTATACAAAATTGCATGTATTTAATTATATTGATTATCAAATGAATTTTAAATTCATTATTGTCACAACTTATTATAAGCTAAGTCCAATTATTGCCACGATATACTTACAATTGAGTCAGCAGTGATAGTGAAGTCAACCAATCAGGAAGAGTACCACTCAAGTGGTTATTTTGCACTTGCCTGTATTACAAAACAAATGACAAACAAGCACATCAAATATATTAACCTCAATTTCATGACATAATATATTGACAAATTGTGTTTAAAGTAAATGATTTAAAAAAAAGCATCTAGACCATTAAAAATTCAATAATCGAGATAGATAATCGATTCAATTCCTTTAGATAATTAATTAATTAATTAATTTCAGCAACATCCTATTTCTAAATGGAGTTGGTGTGCTCACAATGTTGTCAAATCGGTTAAGTTTCCAAGCTCACTTGGCAATGGCCCCATCAATTCGTTGTTAGCAAGTGAACTACACATCAAGTTATAAACAAAACAAAACAAAGCATTAGGGGGGGGGGGGGAGATCAAAGCAAGATCCATTCACCTGTTGAAGTTTGAACACTAAAGTTTTTCATATTTCAAAATTCAAAATCGAGGGAAAAAGTGTAAGAGTCAATAAATGGGAAAATTCAACCCCCATCCCAATTCTCACTACTAGGAGTTCTAGGTTATAAACCTGAGGCAAACCTTAAATTAACAAAAAAAAACTTTGTATGTAGGCTAAGTAGTTATACTGATATGACCCAAAATATAGTTCATGGCTAGATCAGCTCTATTATCTAGAGCATGCCCCATGACAAATTACAAAATGGGTTTTTGAAGGGAGTCAGCAAAGAAAGAGTTTGTACTCACAGGCTGGTCAGACTGGAAAGATTGCCAAAGCTTGGACAAATAGTCCCATTCAGATTATACCCTGACAAATCCCTGCCACCATGTCCAATCACCACCACAACTTCACCATCATCCATCACCACATGTTCACGCAGATCAAACTTAGTTTACAGTAGTTTGACAAATTCCTCCTCGCATCTATGACAACAAATTCTTCCCCCCTACATAAAAAAACAAAAAAAAAGAAGCATAACTTGACTTTCTGATCTTTCACCCAAATATATTATTGTAATGTATATATAAACAGTAGTAGGCTAATAATAAATATTGTGTACAACTGTATTACATGTGATGTTGTGTATTCCTGTAAATTAGAGTCAGGAAACTAAAACTTACACAGCTATAATGGAAGGACTTGTTGTCATGTTGACACTGTTACAAGTGAGCCAAGAATGTGGATATGGCAGGCAAGGGTCACCAGTCCACTCAGTGAGGTTCAGCCATGATTTTATATCCTCTATGGCAAGAGCTGTACACACACATACACACACACACACAAACACACAATGTTGATAAGTTCATCATCAGTCACATAATGAATCACCACCAGTCATATAGCTCTAGCCCATAGCCTAAATAGACCGTAGCACTTATTGTGGTCAACATCCACAATTATTCATGTATGACTAATCATGATGAACTTTAATAATTAATACAGAGTTTGTACCCAGGTCTGTTACTGAAATTTCTATTTTGTGTCATGTTTAATAGGGTACATTGCCATGAAAGCCTCCACCCGCACCACCAATAAGTGAACATAGTAGCTTTATTATATTGCAGTCTAAAGGATGTTTGTTGTTGGAAAGGGTTTAGGGTTTAGAGCTTTCGACAGATGCTTATTAAACTTTTGGGGTGTCATTTGACAGCTAATGTGATAATCACTAACTACTGCAAGCATGACTGTCATGCTCGACACATTTCCATTGTCCTTCTCACTACTTTTTCAGCACTTGACGCAGAGAGAAAGACAGCATGACACATTTCGATTGTCGTTCTCACTACTTTTCAGCACTTGAGGCAGAGAGAAAGACAAAGGCCCGGGAGAGTTTTCAATCATGTGGCTGGCATCCAAGGTGATACCCTCAAGCATGGGTTAAAGACACGTGCTAATGAAGCAAAAACTCCTTTTGACCAGTTCCTTACACACCATCAAAACCCTTGTTGCAAACTGGCACTTGTTTTTGTTATTCTGGTGACCTGGGGTTGCCAACTGTTATGACCGGGGTAAACTGAACTCAAACCAATGGTTAACTCTTGACTACCCTCCGATTAACCTCCAGTTCCTAAATCATCATTCTTTTCAAAATTTCTGGGTCCAGTTCTGAACATACTAACTGGAACCAGAACTGGCAGTTCTAACCAGACAAACTGGGTACTAAACTGCCCAAGACTGGTTAAACTTACCACATCTACTACTCACATTTGGACCCCAAACATTTGGATGTCTGCCACAGAAATCAATAAATTCGTGGATGGCTCAACTTTCCATAGCCAAGGCACACCCTCTGTATACAAGAGGACTACAGTATACATGTATAACCATATGTAGTAGTAATACATGTATAACTCCTTGAAGGAGAATATACTCACCATCTGGGTCTCTGGTTTGTTTTAGTTGCACACACCTTTTAGTGTACAAAAAGACTATGTATATAGCTAAGTGTAATTGTACATGTATTTAATGTATAAATACATGTACAGTTACAGGTATAAGTAGAAGTACAATTACAAGTATACATGTATAAGTGTATGTATAACTATTTGAAGAAGAAGACTTCAACAGCAGAGAATATGCAGGTAGGTAGGTAGGTATGTATGTAGGTAGGTAGGTGGGTAGGTAGGGAGATGGGTGGGTAGGTAGGTTACTGACCATCTCTGTCGTTTGTTCTGGTGGCAATGGAGTCGATCCTCTCGAAGAGCTCGAGAGCATTTAGCGAGGGACCCAAAGGCTGAGATTCGTTGGAAATCATTGCAGGAAACAGAACAATGTCGAACAAATTTTCTTGCAACAGCAGCTGGTCGCTAGTGCTGTTGCTGCTGTTGCTAGTGCTGTTGCTAGTGCTGTTGCTAGTGCTGTTGCTGTTGTTGCTAGAAGAAGACGAAGAATATTGCAGTTGCCAAGATTCTTGGCTCGCAATGAGAGCCCCACCGCTGATATCATAAGGATTCTCATAAAGAACGTCTGGATCAGCTGAAGAAGAATTAGACGAAGAATTAACAGAAGAAGAAGAAGGAGCAGCATCAGTAGCTTCTGCTGGTGGTACTTGGACATAGAACTGTCGCGAAAATTGAGTCGCTGTGGAATTCAGTTCAGCAAAGTAAAGTCCCAAGTAGAATGTAGTACTAGACGTCGAAGAATTACTAGATGTCGAAGAATTACTAGACGTCGAAGAATTGGTGGTCTCATTGTCGCCCCCCGTGACGACGTCTAGTGGAAGCGAGATTGTCAAATTGGCATCGCTAATACTAGTACTCACCGCAGTGTCCATCACTGCTGCAGGTGGTAGACCAGAGACGTTCTGTGCTACCGCGACTGTCTCATTACCCGATGTAGTCAGATTCTGCAACACTCCAGTGGTCGCCTGCACATATGCTGAACCTCCCGGAAACCAGTAGCGATCAAACGCATCACTGGGTGCCCTGCAGCATGCACACAAAAACTATTTGTAGCTCGATCTGTGAGAGAAGATTGCAGTTCAAGTCTTCACCGAATTAACATCATGCAGCTAGATAGATATAGCTAGTTTTGGTCTTCTTCTGCAAGCCTGCATATTATGACAAGACTACTGCAGTTGTGGCCAAATCCTTGGAAAGAATTTGAGAAGTTTTGTACTTCAGAAATACAGCTTGAGAGAAGCTTGCAGATCAATCAAGCTCGAACTAGACCCACATACCTGATCACATTGGTAGCTTGTCCGCCAAAGCCCAATCTGTATTTGGTCTGATAGTATGATCTTTGATCTTGCAGTAGATCAGCAACAACAAATGGAGGATAATTTGGAAGAGGGTGCAAGGAGATTGAAGAAACAAATGGGTTGGAAGATTGGGAGCTGGAGTTGTCTCGTACTAGACAGAGATAGATCACAAAGCTCTGGGATGCAACGCTGAATTCTCGGTATGTGAAAATATCAGCATTTTCGAAGGTGACATTGGAGACAAGAGTCTCGTCTATAGCGATCTGAAAACTGGGGAGATCTAGTGTTGTATTTGTTGTAGCATTGATGTTCTGATCATAGGAGCCGTAGAAGAACGTAGCTCTGATCAAGTAAGTGTTGTTGGGCGTGACTGGCAAGCTGTAGCAATTCTTCTTCCGAGAGTCAGGGAAGTATCTGAGAGTTGTGAATTCTGAAAACTGTGGGTAGCTCGTATTTGCGTCTGGTACTTCTGCATTCACTCCTGTTGTTATGTACTGCGCATCAGGTACCCACGTTATGTTTGTGATTTCATCTACATAACTATCTAATGAACCACAGTCGATGTTGATCACTTCATCATCCGCTGCTGCAGTTCCTCCTATTGCACAGCAACACAAAAACACAACAAAAACAACAGCAGCTCCCATGACTCTATTCCGTTGCTCTCAACTCTCTCTCTCTCTCTCTCAAGCTTCAGATATTGTCCAACAGATCATTTGGCTCTTCAACTCTGCTGCGGCTTCCAATTCAACTAAGCTTAATTTCTATACATAACTTCACTCACAATGGAGTTCTTATAACCAAAGCCTAGACTTTGTGCAGCAGCTGAGAGCTGAAGACGATCACAGCAGCTTATGAGCGCCGAGCGCCAAAAAGAAAGTACTAGTCTGTACCAAAAGATAAGAAATTCTCACATGATGGGAATAATTTCAGCTGCTACAACTAATCTCTGCATATTCATAAAACACATGCACCTTCAAATCAAATCGAACACATGTGCTTGATCTCTACAAGACGACAACAAGAAGAAGAAGAAGAAGAAAAGAATTCTGCAATCGGTGACGAAGCTTCACGCAGATCTTCTGTGCCACACACACACAATCTCTCTCTCTCTCTCTCTCTCTCTCTCGCTGTGCAAGGTCTTCTGTCATTTGAAAAAGCCAGTACTGGCATGCCTATCTACAAGGTACCAAGTTCCAACCAGTCTAGAGCTCCAGACCTAGACAGTCCAGTGTACCCATTCCACACTTTTTGTTCCCAATAGAGTTTTGCCAACTAGCTAACTGGTACTGTTGTGAGTGTGATGCCAATTCCTCGTGTAGAGAGAGAGAGATGGAGGGATAGAGAGAGAGAGTGTGTGTGTGTGTTATTACAATTGGGTTGTCATCTTTTGACTTGTACCTACTGTGTACATTTCTTTTTGTATTAACTAAGTCAAGTGTGTCTTGAGTGTCTGATCTGTCACTCTCATAGTGATCAGCGCTCCCAAGAAACAGGGCTCCATTTTAGTGGCTTCCTATGATCACACGATAGTGGATACCATCCCATACTTTTTGTGTAATAAGCTACCAACGCGGTGCTCACAGTAGACTACTCTAGGTGCCTTTTTTGCAATCCCCCTTGTGTATCAGTATTCACCACATCCAAGAAATTGGTCTTTGATTATTCCCCCACTACCAATACATTTTAATAAAAAAACTGCCAGTATAAGTCTCATCACATCAGCCAATCATCATCTCTGGTGTAGCCTGTGCTGTCAGCCCAAGTGTGAACTGGTTATCCAACTGATTTTTTCCTTCCAAAATCATCTTACCGTAATTTAATTGAATTTTCAATGAAAGGTCTAATTTTTTCCAAATTACCTTCATTAACTCCTACTCATTCAGGGCTTCCAACAAACACCGAGAGCATGGCCAAATTTTTCTATAATTTTTAGTTTTGATTTAACTGAATTTTAAGTGAAAAATCTGTTCAATATTCAATATATTCTTCACCATAGGTCAAAACATTATGAAACCAACTTGGTGCACCCTTACTCATTGAGGGCTTTCTAACGATATCAAAAGACACCATGGTTTGGGAGATATGAATGTGACTAACAAAACAAACTAACTAAATAAATGAATAAGTAGAAAAAAAAACACCCAGCCAATGAACAAGAGAAGAAAAAGGAAAGGATGGAAGTCCAAACAAAAGATCACACTTGAAACAAACTACCTTTGTAAATAGATAGATTGGCCAATCAAGAGCAGCCATTTCTTTTTATACAAACATCACTAGCATGAGCAAACATAGTGTCAAAATAATAATTCCACACCAGTAGTCCCTTTTTTTAAGAATTTTTGTTTGTAGCCAAAGTGGCTATTAATAATAGGAAGATGTAGAAAAAGTGTGATCATCTTGGCTAAGATAAGATTTAGCCAAAATCTGGCTATATGTCAAATATGAAATACAAATCTTTAATCATCTTTTGAATATTTTGGCTAAACATTAAAAATCAAGTATAGAAATGTGTCAATTTTTTACTACTTTTTTTTCTCTCACTTCCCAACAATTGGAAAACTCCAAAATCAGTTAACTTTTGAACTTCACTTTTTAGATGAAATTTCACCAATTTAAAAAAAAGAGGGCTGTTTCACACTATTTATTGGATTACTATACTTTCATCCGAAATGGGGGCTGAAATTGGGGACTGAAATTGGGGGCTAAAGGTGGGTGTCGTCATTGGAGATGCTCTAAGTAATAAAAAGTATGTGAAGAGGGCTCTTGTAAGTGCTCACTTGCATGCAAGTGCAGGTAAAGTGCAAGTGGGCACAATTGAAATGGGAGAAAGTGCATGTAAGTAGGTTAAAGAGGGCTCTTTTGATTGCACAATTTCATGCAAGTGCGAGTCAGTCCAAGTGCGCATGCAATTGAAAAGTTACTACCGTACATACATGTTAAAAATCAGCTTGGAATTGAAAAGTTACTTACGTACATACATGTTAAAAATCAGCTTGGAATGTACTCACAACATCCTTGCAAAAGAGTATTACTCCATTGGACTCACACTTTGCATGCAAAACTCGTGGGTTGCGAGTCCTAAAACTCAATAGTCTATATCATTGTCTATGCAATGCAATGGAACCCCGAGAAGACTTCCTCTCTTTATGCTAATGTAAGCACCCTTGCCCCACCCTACAAGAATATTTTCCCCGGGGCCCATGTATAAGAATTCGTGTGCATAGTAGCTCTATGAGAATTTGTGTGCATAGCCCCACCGGACTCAAAATTAGGGCTTACCTACGTCAAGAGTTTTTTTTTCAATAGAAAAACACTTGCTAGTTTTTTTCCCCTATTTTCCCAAGTTGAGTCTTTAGATCTTTAGCCTTGGTTAAAGGTCATTTCCAGGACCTGATTTTTATGCACCTTGTCTGAGGTCAACAAATACGTAGGATTTGGGGAACTTTACGATTTACACACAATCAATTTGTCTATACACATAATTTGTTTATAAGATGGGCATTATTGGGTTTAGGGTTTTAGGTGGGTTTGAGGTGCACTCTTTTGTTATCTTTTTCAAAAAGTCATTAATCAATGTTCAAATTTTAGGTTAACTTCTTATATACATTGTGCTTTCAACCTGTTTATCGAAATTGTGATTTTGTCATCAAACAATAATACAAAAATTTCACACTTTTGAAAAAGTAAGCAATTCACAATTTTTTTTAAAAATATATATATATCAAGTTCAAGTATCATTTTGCTTAGATGTTGAATTTAATAATTACCTATAACTTGGAACATTAATTTGATTAAAATTCTAAAAACCATGCATATAGACTAAATTATTGATTTTTAGTGATCTCTTGGTACCTTGGATTTAAAAGGCCCCAAAAATATTTAAAGACAGATGACCTGCCAAAGTGGGAAGGTGTTGTGAAAACTCAAATGCTTGACTAAAATGACCAAAGGAAAAATGATGGGTGTTAAACAGCTTAATTAATTAATTATAATATTGATGTATTTCAATGTAATATGTTCAGTTTGTAGTATGATTAGTTTATGATGAAATTGGTTTCAATAAAATTGAAGTATAATATGATATTCTTTCAATAACAAAATGCGTAGATAAATTGAAAGTGGAAGAAAGACCTATTCACATAATTATCATTAAACTCTACATTTTGACCTTTAAAAATGTTATCATCACCATTGAACATATGTGACATGCTCAAGGGTAAATTCCTTGTTAATTTATAATACCTTGTGAAGCGTTTGAGGATTGATTGTCTAGGTGTATTAGTATGAAAATTTATAATATTTGGCACCTAAATTATTACCTAATTTTTTGACATGTCAGGTTAGTGTGCAAATGCTAGAGCATGCACTAGAGTGAAGGGCCACTATTGTTAATGTGTTATGGAGATGTACATGTGCAAACTTATCAATTCAAGTAAGGGCAAAGTTTAATGACCAACCTATTTTATTCACAGGGCAAACAGAAGCGTGAATATTGGCTATTGATATAAATTAACCAGTTACAAAATAAAAAGGTAGGGCAAATCAAAATACAAACACAAATGTTTGTGGCAAAAGTGGGTCTGAAAGATAAACTCTTGTGCAATTGTTAATGCAAACATGAAACATGACATTACAAACATCTTGAGAAAAAATAAAAGACAAAAATAAAGTCTTGACAACATATGGAAAGCATTCTTATAATGGCAATTTGTAGCATAATGTTAAAAAGGTTGTGAGATAACTTTTTTGCTTAAAGTAATTAGTACAAAGGATGAAAATCAAATGAAAAGAGAAAAATGTATACTAGTCAATCACTAAAAGAAATGATGTGTGGAAGAGATGAGGAACCCCAACCAAGAAACCCTAAATCCTAATCCTAAACCTTGAAGATTAACATGGTGATCTTTATTTCTTGTTGGTGAGGAACAACTACTTTCTTACATGATTTGAAAGTTTGAAACCAAACTATTTTCAAGGTGGCTTATTGTACCAAAGATGTGTGGGCTCGCTCCTTAGCTGCCCATAACCATCCGTGGTGAGAATTCTGACACTCTTCTAATTGGCTATCGAGTTGCAAGTTACAGACCCATAACCTTTTTAACTTCATTTCATTAGCAACTTACTAGTTAGTTAGCACAAGGTACCACCCCAAGCTATCATTAGCCCAATGATTCCATAACCCTTCATTGTTGCTTGGATGAAGATTTCATAATCACTCTTTGCATCGATGAAAAAAGGGCATCTTGATTCTCATGAAAGATGAATATGTTGGATGAAAAAAGGGCATCTTGATTCTCATGAAAGATGAATATGTTGGATGAAAAAAGGGCATCTTGATTCTCATGAAAG
>Ga0116231_10012407_pt1 | contig 12547 bp, 9 predicted proteins | sample S1TSphgellanicum_2_FD_89695 | JGI IMG/M metagenome (GOLD analysis project Ga0116231, IMG submission 89695) | Host-associated microbial communities from peat moss isolated from Minnesota, USA - S1T2_Fd - Sphagnum magellanicum MG | ecosystem: Host-associated > Plants > Peat moss > Unclassified... | reverse complement strand
GTATAAAAAAATAAAAAGTAAAAAAAATGACTGTGGTTCCGGGTCGGCGATATATGTTTTTTTGTATAGGGAAGAGGTGGGGGGGCGGAGGGGGGGGGGGGGGGGGGGGGGGGGGGGTATATCACTGAACAAAATGAACAAACAACCTTCCTTAAAAGGTAGGACGATTGTAGCAAACAAGTTGCCAGTTTTGGAAGTTTATTGCCTCCCAGAAGAGAGTTTCCATCGATGTAAGATTTGGGAATAAAATTTTGGATGAAATGGGATGAACTTGTGGGTGACAATCCAAAACCTAGTTGTAGTAAGAATAATAAGAATAATAATAAGAATTTTTTTGGGAAAAAAAGAACCGCCAAAATTTGAGTGCCAAAAATTAGATAGTAAAATTTAGTGGGTGATTTTTTCGGTTATTGAAAATTAATAATTAATAATTTGGACACCATAAGTTACCAAACATTAATATAACATACTATGGACATAAGCCCTTAAAACAATTGGGTGTGGTGGCAATATCTGGACCACAGATGTGACCCATCAACGGTCAAGATGCAAACAGAAAACCAATTCTTGATTTTGTGTCGCTGCTGCAAAGAAGCTCTTCTCTCTCTTTCTCTCTCACTCTCTCGTTGTTTGCTCGCCTCTGCACTTGCGAGCTCTTCGTTCTTCCCTCTCCTTCCGCCTCCGAATTTTTGCTGTCAGAAAGGGAGATGCATAGTTCTAATAACCGATTTGCACTGATGATCTGCTTCTGTTTCTGTTAGCATTTTTTTTCTCCGTTGAATTCCGATCACTGTTCGTTATTATAGACACAAACGATCAGTGTGGTGGTTTTCTCTTCACTCACATTCTCTCTTTCGTTGCTGGCTCGATCACTGCACTTACGAACTTCTTCTTCTTCGTTCCTTCCTCTTCCGAATTTTTGCTGTCAGAAAGGGGAGATGGACAGTTCTAAAAACTGATTTGCATTGCTGATCTTCTTCTGTTTGTGTTCGCTTTTTTTTTCCCTGTTGAATTCGGATGACGTTGTGTTCTGCTTCTTTTGTTGTTGTTGCTGCTGCTGCTGCTCTTGTTGTTGTTGTAAATAGCTTTATGGATTTGTGGATTGCTGCATTGCGTCGTCACGGGCTCTTTTTTTCTTCATGGAGAGCTTTTGTCCAGTAATGCCTACAAAAAGTCTCTCCGACGCTCTTGTTGTTGCTACTGTTTTTGTTCTGTTCTCTTGTTTACGGAATTTCTTCGCATACAGGCCACTCCTTTGGAGTACTACGTTGCGTTTCTGACGTTGTAACTGGCGAGATGGATTGGAGCTGATCGGTGCTTTGGCTTCATTAAACGGGCTGCTTGATGTTTGTCTCTTTCTTCAGGAGACAGTTCCAGTGACGTTCCGTTTCTTCTAGTCAGTTTTCATGATTCTTTTTCTGCTTGTTGCGCAATCAATCCAAGTCGATATCAGGTACAGTCTCATCGGTTCTTTCCAAATCTGTTTGCAGCCGTAGCGTCTGTGACCAGCTTTGTAGTAAGGTCAGGGGCACAGAGAGAGAGAGAGAGAGAGAGAGAGAGAGAGAGAATCTGATGGGTCCGCTCAGGAAGAGGGAGGGGGGAGGGGCAGGTGGTGGAAAGACGGAGGCCTTATTAGCTCCTCCTGGGAAGGAGCTTCCGGATTGCGTAACTTCTGCAGACAGCCTTGATAACAACAACAAAAACAACAACCCGCCGCGCTCTTTCACCATGAGCGGAAGGAAAGAATCAGTCACTAAACCATCAGCAGCATCAGCATCCGAGAGTTGCAATTCTCTTTCCAGGTCTGGGCGCTCTTTGTGTGTGCTGAGCAATCATAGAAAATCTGAAAATTGTTGTCTCTTTTCTCACATGCAAAGTGGATGGCTGACTATCTGCGGCCTTTTTTTTCTTTCTCTCACGGGTTGAGAGAGCTTCTTGTGCCAAGCAGTAATTATGGCGCAAGAACTGAGGAGAACGAGAAGAGGATCTTCCATGAAGTAGTGCCGCTAAGCAGCACCACAACTTCCTCAAGGTCAAGCGACGGTTCAGGCAAAGGGGCCAATCGTGGACAAACCATGAGCAGAAACACGAGCAAGGAAGCTCCAATCGATCATAAGCTGCTAACTCACAGCAGCAGTGGGATGTGGAAATCTGGTCATGAGCAGCAGCTGAGAAGATGTGTACAGCAAGTTACTACTGCAACAAGGGAGTTTGAAAGAGGAGGAGGTTGTGGACAACAGTCGTCTGGAAGGTCGACACCCAGGGCTATTTCTGCGCCCACTGCAGAGATAGTGTTGGATTTGAAAGGGCAAGATCTCTCAAGAGGATCATCGCCAAGGGTGATGAATACAGTCACAGGAAGGTTCAATCCACGGGCAGCTGCTTTTGCAAACATGGAGATCATGGATCGGAGAAGGTCTGAGAGCTCTGGACAATCGACTCCACGAATCCAGGCAGCTCTGAACCTGGAGATGGGTCATACAGGGCAATGTGTCACCTCTGAGGAATTGACTTCAAGTGTGGAGTTCAGAGAAAGTGGTGGTTTCTCTGAGAAGTCACCTTCACAGGCATACAATGCAGAAGATCCGGTAGTTGATCACTGGGAGTGGAACACTACTCCTGGAAGGTCAACTTCAGGCCAGACTTCTGCTTATCCAATGTCTGTGATGATGGATCGAGGATATGATGATGACACAAGAAGGTCGACTCAGAATTTTTTTTCTGCAAACCTTGCGATGCGTACTGGAGATCTTGATACATGTGCAACGACAATGGCACCAACACCCAGGACCCACTCCAAGCAACCCACAACAACAGTGCCCCCAAAAAAGCAGCAGGAGATGATGACTTCTTTGCAAAGGTCCTCAACCACCACCCCAAGAGACCAGGTTTCTGTAAATGTTACCACCAAGGAAGCAAAATTGAGTGCTGATGGTTTGTCTGGGAAAGTGGAACAGGACACAAAGTACTACCCTAATATGAAGGCTTCTTCACTGTCCTCAAATTCAGCAATGCCAATCAAGGATGGCCAGAAGAAATCCCTATTATCCTTTGAAGTCTTCAGGGATGAGTCTCTGAGAAAAAGTCTTGCAGGAATGCTTGGAAGGTCAGCATGCAACTGTGTCTCAGGTTGGAGCTCTGTTGCTTCATCTCCTGATAGGAATCAGTCAAGAATCTCCCCAAGAGAGACACTGTCGCCACAATTAGAAGCACTGAAATCTGCCATCTTCACAAAGGAGAAGGTTTCTGATCATATCAGTTTGCAGAATGTGACAAAGTCTGGTGGCATGGAAGAACACAGAAGTAATGGAGATCCGCATTGGGAACATCCTGGTTTTGACAGGATTCAAAGTACATTTCATGGAAGGTTGTCACAGCTTGAAGGGAAAGTAAGTCAGATTGCGGCTGAGCTTCAAAACACTAAGGTCTTGCTGGAGGAAAACCATCATACGTGTATGTGCTCTAATGCCCTTTTCACTGACATTCAGATCAAGGTTGCTAGTATTGAGAGGGCATTGACTAATGGAGTCAGTGATGTGCTTTTAGCACCCAAGCTCAAAAGGGTGACAGATCAGCAGACCTCAGGGGTCAAAGGAACTTTGAGACTCAAAGAACAACCCATACACATCAAGGCTGGAAATGCAGAGATGTCTGGGCACATGAGGAGAGCTGTTAAATTGGGTGATGAAGACATTAAAGAAAGCAGTTTGCAGCAAAGGTGGCTCCTGAACAACAGACCGTCATCCCTTCATGAAAAGCTTATTGGGAATCAGGTTGGTCTATATGAGAAACTGAAACACGGCAGAGAGCTTCTTCAGAATAAGCTCACCATAATTGAAGGAAGGGACACTAGGGTTCCAACTGGCACTTGTGATGATGAAGGGGCTATGGTGACAGCAGAGCATTTACTGTCATTTGATGAGGCTTACAAATCAGGTGGTGATGTCAATGATAATGGCATGGTTAAGAGCCAGACTCATGGGGATGCGAAGCTCTCTTCAGAGATACCTTCTCTCTCAATTTCAGGGGTTAGCAATCAGTACATGGACTTGGCTCCGGAGCCATTGGGAAGCAGTGGCTCCTGTGAGACAAAGAAGACAGATTGTCAAAACAATGGTGGTAAGTACTTCTCAACAGAGGTCTTGCTCTGTCCCTTGTCATACAATTAGATCTGCTAGTCCACCCTATGAGTTATTGTGAGTCCAGATTTTGCATCTGTGTAATGGATCTTGAAGCAATCCAAGAAACAAATTCATGTGGTTATATGAAGGACTGCAGAGATCTATCCCACGCAGAATACTGAAGTGGAGATGAGGCAACTGCAAATTCTGAGCAGCCAGAATCACTTCTTAACCCTGATGCAACAATTGTGTATTTCCTCAGGAAACAGCTCCTTTTCCATAAGATCATCATGCACAGTCAACACTCAAACAAACTTGATGGGAAAAAGCTCAGGTAGTGGAGGTGGGTTTTCAGGTGGGAAGAAAAGGAACATGCCGATGACTTTGTTGCCATCTAATATCTCAGAGAACCTTACCTGTGATGAGGTTCCCCTCTCGGAGGAGGAGATGGATGAAGATCGTTGCCTTCCACTTGGTGCTCTTGAAAGCCCAACAGGGGTAAGATCAGAGGAGCCAACATTTGATGACGAACATGAGGAGAGTCTTCACTCCATCGGTGATAGGATTGCCACAGCTGGATGGTTTGTTAAGGAAGGAGAAGGGATTGCTCTGGCACATGATGATGGCTGCTGTTCCTATTATGATGTTCCTAACATGGAGGTAAGTATTTAGGAGCTTGCTGCAAGTTTTTGAAGCCTTCCAGAAGTTGTACTCACTGTTTTCAGGTCTTGTACTTTAAGCAGTTTTTGGATCTCAATCTGTTAATCTGCATTAAATACTGTTCCTGACATTGGGGCACAAACATGGTGAGACTTTACTGAATATGCAGTTGTGATTGCAGGAGAAGGCTAGATATAGATTCCCCGAAAATGCACCCAAAGGAGTGTGGGGGGACTGCTGGGTGGTACATGCAAGTGGAAGTGATGGTTGTTCCTCTCAATATCTTATTGCAGCAATGGCAGGTGGAGGAAGAAATGCTGCTGCATTTTGTTCTTGGGACTGGTATGACCGCAGTATAGCAGCCTATCACTGTGACTCTGCACCTTCCACATCAACCTCTCTAGGGCCATTCATTGCCAACAGACTTAAAAATGCAAACTTTTCTACTCCTGAAGCAGGTCTAAATAGGAGGTCCTTCTTGACTACTTGGGCACTTGATCGGAATATTTCTGGGTTACGAGCAAAGGCTGCACTTTGGTGGCATAGACCATGTGGAGCTCTTCTGGCATCTGCAAGCACCAGACTCAAAACTGTGTCCCTCTATGATGTTCGTGATGGAGAACTTATGATGAAATTGGATACAAAACATGTTGTCGCCTCTATGGATTTCAGCAGCCCTGTACAGTGGTGCAGTAACAGTAAGTATTATAATGACAAAAACCAGACAGGAACTCTAGGACTTCATGAATGGGGTTAGATGTGGGGGTTAGTCTTGGACAGATTGCCATTGGACTTTGCACTTACCCATGTACAATATGGATGTTGCCCTGGAGCTTACATGTGGATTTGATGACCTCAGGTAGGATAGTGGTGGTGGAAGATGAAGGATTAAGTCTGTGGGATGTGGAAGGCCTGGGGGCTCAGCATCTCCACAATGTGAATCTGGTTGGGAAGCAGCCACGTGCATTGCATGTCCACAACATGGATGTTGAGTGCAGTGGTGGTGTCCATCAAAGGTAACATTCCACATTTGCCCCTCGAACATTAAGTGTGTTTGAGAGTTTCCTCTTCATATTTGTTTCATTTGTCACTTAAGAAAGCTTGGTGACTCAAACCTGTGAATCAGGAGAGCGCTGGATCACCACCAGTTTTCTGCGTGTTAAATTGTGGAATGGAATGTGTATTCCACCACTTCAATGATGTCAAATTGACTGTAACAGTAAATTTCCGGTTGAGCTAGCTTATAATCATTACATTCAGACCTAACTGTGACTTTTGGACTTGCAAAAGCACAAGGAACACAATTAACTTGAAATCAGCTTGAAAATGGTTTCGAGTTTCCAATGATTTTGAAGGGAAGTAAAAGGACTCTCTTCCTGATGAACACACAGGTTAACTTCATCTGAGCACCACAATGATGGAGTGCTTTGCACCAACAAGGCAGTCAATGTATTGGACTTCCGTGTGCCTGCTGGAATTGCAATGAAGATTCCAACCTTTGGGGAACAAATTTACTCAGTATTCGCAAATGGGGACATGGTTTTGGCCGGGACTGGCAACATAAAAACCAAAACACAGACAGAGGTCTTCAGCAGCAGCAAGGAAAATACACAGCCATCAATCACTCAATGCAAGGTGAACCAGTGGTCAATCAGACAAGGGAAGCCTATGAATGTCTACACATTGCCTGAAATGGAGGGAAAATCTTCAAAGACATCAATTAACCAGGTGTGGGGGGATGCGCAATCTGTGATGGCATTGAATGGAAATGGGCTCTACATTTTTGATGTGGAACAGCGCATGGAATTACAGCATGTGATTTGCCCAGATAATTTGGCCTTCAGGACATTTGATTATGCTACCTCCCGCCTTCTCCTTATCTCAAGGGACAGGCCTCCACTGTGGTGCAACTGGCCATGAGAACTGGTATTTAATTTCATTCCAGAGCATTTTGTCAACAATACATGCAAACATCTTGTGTTTAGTAGCACCCCCTGGTGATTATCATTGCTGATGATGTCCTCTTCATTATCACCACTGTCAGTACCATGAAACTACATTTTTAACATTTGGGGCATCTGACATACTCTGACAAAGTACTGCCAATAGTGCAAAAATAGCTCCCACTCACATCAGATCCTGTTGATTTGCAGAAACAGGGTATTCCGATATGCTTCTGGGAAGCTCAAATAAGAAGCATTCTGGACGGCATTGAAACTGTACCTGATGAAGTTCTGCTATCCATATGTACTAGTGTATGTATGGGAAAATGGTCTGAAGCAATCTATGCTAACCATGATTAGGATCAGAATCCTAATCATGACCGGTCAGATTCCTAACCGGAAAAAGAGACCAAATTTCTTATTGCATCCCTGCAATTCTTGTCATGATTCAATCAAGCAAGTTATTGCAATTCAATAAAGAGAATCTAAACATCAGGGATTTGATTGGACGGACATGGTATCAGAACCTGATTTGTGGGTGAATCTTATTGCCAACACCAGATCATCTTTGTGGGGCACTTTTGGTGAAGAATCTACACTCAAGTTGCAAATGGAGAAGGTTGTTGGTTTCAAGGGCATGGAAATGACAAACACTGCTTCAATTTGAACTTGCATGACTGCTTACTTCTTGTAAGATAGCCCATGAATCATCATCCTCTGAATTCACTCCTTTTTTATGCATTTTTGTGCATAGTCTGCTCTTTGCAAATAAATGCACACAAGCATAAATGAGCTTGTATGCTTTCCGTTCTTGCTCCATCAAGGCAAAAGATTTTCACACTTTTTCATTGCAATTCCTTTCCAAAACCCTGCCCACTATGTTCTATCCCACAAGGTGACAACTTTCTAAGGTAGAATTTTTAAGCCAAGTTGTTCCATTCCAAACACTCATCAAGTTTTCAATCATCTATAGTTTGCATTTCGAGTGTTTGTATTGTATTACAGCAAGTTTGTTGTGCACTCATGTCTTCCATCATACCTTGGATGTTTTGCACCCAACACTATCAAACTAACAACATCAAACACACAGATGAAACATGAAAATTGAGACTCCAAAAACACAATTTGGGGATAAACACCATAAAAATGGATTAATGGTTCTTTTTGTTAAGGAATTGATGTTAACTGTGTTAAAATCTCTTATGAAATTTTACATTAGAAGAACCACTTTCAAAAGTTAATGATTATGTTAATAAACTCAATTTCAATGAGTCATGATATATATTTAAAAATAGGTGTTTGTTTATTTTGTTTGTTTGTGATCATATCACTTTGTAACTTTCTCAAATTGTGGGGGCCCCAACTTCATTTTTGATACCATTGAAAAGTGTGCATGTTTATTGTTTCACAATTTTGAGACCAATAGAGCAAAAGTTATTGAATTCAAAGAAATTTTATAATAATTAATCTAAAATTTACAAAATGATTTTAAAACAATTATATACATATTTAAAAAGTCATATTTAAAAAAAGGTTTGAAAATGTTTTGTTTTTTAAATTTTATCTTGTGTGTTAGTTTAATTGCTCATGTAGGTTCAAGTTAATTAGGGTTAAATTGAGTTAGTTTAATTGTTTGGGTTTTTATTTCAAATTCGTTTTAATGTGAACAAAGTTTTAAATATTTTTTTAAATGAAATATAATTTTAGTTTGTGTGATTTTAAATCACTTTTGATAATTCAAGATTTCAGCACACTTTCCTTTTGTATACAAGTTTCTATATGTTTTCTGCACAATGTTAATTTTTACATTTATTTGTTATGGAAGTGTTAGACTTGAATTCTTATATTCATTGTAAGTGAGCGATCATTTTGATTTGAACATGATGTATTATTTAAAGTTTCATGTTATGTTTTGTGTGTGTGATGACAATCATAGTTATAAGTGTCGACATAGAAATGCATGACATATTTTTTTATTATGTTGTTATGTCATCTCTTAAAACATTTATGTTAAGTTTTTTCTCAATTGAGTTCTATAGATAGTCATATTTCTTAGAGTCTTGAAAAGGTTTGTTTTACATTTTTTAAATTTTTTCATAGGTTGTGACACCACTTATGATGTCATGAAAAACTATATATTATAAGTTTTTCTTCTTTTCATGATTTAATTAATTAAAATTTGATTTTTTCATAAGAAATTTGAAGTTAAGCTTATATTGCCTAAAACACTATTGGGATGGGTGACCTTTAGAAGAGGTTTAATATATTGGGGTGTACAAACAAAGCTCATTAGTGTTCTTGACATGTGATAGTATCAATTTGCAAAACTTAGATCTTGAACACTAAATTAATGATTTTGCATGAAAAAAATTATTTTTAAAGGATTTATAATCAATTTTTTTCAAAAAAAAATGTGGAAAAACCACATAAGTTGGTGATTGTGGCAAGAATTTTTTTTTCCAAGGAATTATAATGAAAAGTCTTTTGAAATTCTACCCAACAAAAAATTGTTTGTGAAATTAATAATTCTATCAAAAAAATTGTCTTCAAAGAGTTGTGATGTCCTTCATGTAACAACAATTTATTAACTCTAATCTTGAACAGTAAAATGAATGATTTTGTGTTAAGAATTTTGGTGTTTACAAAATTATAATCTCCTATTGTGTACTAACAAATTTGTAGATTGTGATTGTCAACACTACATTAGTTATTTTTATGTGAAGAAATTTGGTTTCAAGGAATTGTAATTGCCTATTGTGTCGTAATAAAATTGTAGACTCCAATCTTGAACAATAAATTATTGTGGTTGTGTGAAGAAATTTCTCTAAAAGGAATTGTAAATCTCCTTGTGTATTAATACCAATTTACAAACTCATATCTTGAACACAAAATGTTAATGATTTTATGTGAAAAAATTTGGTGTTGAAGAAAGTGTAATCTCCTTTTTGTGTACCTAGTAGCAAACTTGGAAACTAAGAATATGCCTAGCAATGCCTCACCCTATTTTAATAAAACACTTATGGAGGTCACAAAGAACCTACCTTAAAATTTCTTAAGAACATACGAGCTTCATATGGCATAAACCACTTATCCTACAAGGCATTAGCATCTTTTGTAGCGTACTATCTTTGGTCATTCTCACAATGTTATTTTTGAGCGCCGGCTAGTATTTTTGTGGATGGGGGCAAAGGGGGTCAAACCAACAAAAACATGAGAGGGTTGGGTTGGGATGACCAAAAAACAACTAAATGTTTTTGCTACCGGTTTTTTGAACATCAGTAAATATGGGTGGCTCCTCTTTCCTTATTTCTATGGGCAACAAAATTTAGCAAAAAATAAGGAAAAACTTTTTGGTTTCACCATAAGGTTCTATCACCATGTTCTTGAGAGAATTCCAAGAAAAAAAATTGGCAACCTTTGGTGTGGTTGGCTCTCCAAAAGCAATAGCAGTAGTGGTAGTAATACATAGCCACTTAAGTGGATTGTGTTTCTCTTCAAATGTTTTTCTATGAAGGTAACCAATCCACTCAAGTGGTTTTTTAGAAAACTTTTGCATGGTGTTATTTGTCTCATGTCCTACAAGACAAGGGACAAGGAACGAAGATTATGATATTTTGGTATTAAGGTGTATAAGTTGTGTTGAACCTCATGGAGTGGTGATGTGGCATCCAAAACTATGGTGCAATTAGGATTTGGTGTTACCATAACACTTTAATTAAGAATCCTTAGGCGGTTTTCTATCTTTTTGCTTGACTCACTTAATTTTCATGTAATTGGTTTTCTAAATTTAAAATTGCCTTATAGCAATAGGAAGTTTTTCCAAAATGGGGTCTCTCCTCTTAATAAACCTCCTTCCTCATGGGCACCAAATGTCCCATGTCCCTTCTAATTCATCGTGTCTCATCGAACCTTATAATTCCCACTACCCATTCGCCTTTTCACACACCACCATGGACCTATTATCCACCCCATCTCTTACGCAAACCACGAACCACACACTTGCCCACTTATTATTTTGATAAATCACACAACACCTACTAACTCCCCTTATTAGCCGCTAACCCTTTGTGTGAATGTGAAGTTTCAATCTGACCCCTTGCCAACCCCTTTTGATAATGCACATGCAAGACCTTTTCCTCCTTCCACTTTATCAACCCTTACAATTGCTCATGATCAAACCCCCTAACCTACCCCCATCTCCCCAACATGTTCACAACCTTCACCTTAAGCCTCTTGTGTGCCACCTATGGGTGTCAATTTACCATTCAAAGGCTAGCTCATCACCAACGTTCTTATTAGGCATCCAATTCATTTAATTCAAACCCCTATGACCATCCCAACTCAATACCCTCCCTTGCTCCCACCTTGCTTGCATAAACTTGGGCTTGGGTTTCAACATTAGAATGATTCCCAAATGCACTCCCAATTTGGGAGTTCTAGTCATGTAGGAGTCTTGAATGTTTAAAGCCTTAGATGAAAGGGTAAACAATCATCAAATGGGGCCCCTAGGATATCATTGGAAAGCTTTTGAAATGTAAATGCTAAAGTTCCTTTGCATTGTCCATTTAGACCTGAAATGCATAAATTATGATCAAAAGAAGGGTCAAGAATCAAATTGGGAACTTGACTCCCAACCACAAATCCCCTTAGAATAAGAATCAAATCATCTCCAATTGGGGCATGCAATACACCATTGGAAAGATCTTTTTGAAAGTTATAAGATCTTTTACTTGAATGTTCCCAAAAAAAATTTTGAAAAAAATATGAATGTCCAAAGTTTCAAAATAATAAGAATCCCAATTTTGGGACTCCCATTTGAAAGCCTTGGGAAAAGTGTCATTTGAATGTAGCCCCCATGGAGAGTCACAAAGTATATTATAGGGAAGGTGGTAGTGCCTCCTTCCAAAGGTTGTGGGTCATGTAAACCTTGTGCTTGAGGTTGTCCTTATTAAATCCACCACACCATTTGCATTCAACTTGCACTAACCACCTTCTTTCCTTGGTTATGCAAGTTGATTTCATCTTGAATTCTTGCTTGTGAGTTCATTGTAATCCCATCTTAAAATTCCAACACACTTTCCTACCCTTGAAGTGTTACAAACGAAGGAACATGCTTCGACTTTTTTTTTTTTTCCATTGTTTCACTCTCATACCCACATTTGGGTTTTTTAAAAAAGTTTGGGGGCATGTCACCCACATTTTCCAACACCACCTCGGCTCTCTTTACCTTACATCCTAAATTAAATGGTTTCACCTTGTTTCCTAGAATATTACAAATTAAACGAGGACCTCAAGTTTCCATCTAACTTTTTCAAGTTGGCATTTTAATGCATGTCACATTTATTTACAAGTGACCCTTCTAGGATGGTTTTTGAACACCTTCGAAAATGTTTTTCATCCAAAAGATTTTGTGAATAGATTCCCACGATTGTTTCAACTTTATTTTCATATTACGCAAGGTCACATCCCACATTGAATTACGCATGTCTTTAAAGTGGCCTACCTTTTAACCATGACCAAACCTTCCCATGGAATTTGTCCCATTGTCATCGAAGCAGTGTTGTACCGACTCACAAATTGCACTTTTATGCCTTTAATTTCATGATGCTTTTACAACATATTTTTCCTTACACCAATTTGAAGTTGCAACTAAGGGCAAATGTGAAACTATAATCCACTTTGAAGCATTACGTTTTATAGTTAGTTGTTTTTCTTTTTATTTATTTCCATCCATTACACATGACATTCACATCATACCCCCCCCCCCCCCCCCCCCCCTCCTCCCCTTTTTCTCTCCTTCTCTAGTGTCTCTGCTCAGCTGGT
>Ga0116231_10012406_pt1 | contig 12549 bp, 10 predicted proteins | sample S1TSphgellanicum_2_FD_89695 | JGI IMG/M metagenome (GOLD analysis project Ga0116231, IMG submission 89695) | Host-associated microbial communities from peat moss isolated from Minnesota, USA - S1T2_Fd - Sphagnum magellanicum MG | ecosystem: Host-associated > Plants > Peat moss > Unclassified... | reverse complement strand
TCATCACCATAGTCATTCAAAATATTGAAATTATTTACAAATTATTTTTTTATTTGTTCAATGTCATTTCTTAGATTGAAATAAACATCTTTCCATGAAAGATGTTGACCTTTTAAATTATATTCTAATGCATGAAAAGGCATAAATAAATAAAAAAATAATCTATAATATTTTTTGAATGTTTATGAAGATTAAATGAAACCCAATGTATAGTTTTATTACATTTACATTTTTTTGATGATTTAGTATCAAATTTAACAACAAATTCTACTAAAGAAATATGGTTTAGTGATTCATTCCAAGTTTTGTATATTTTAATTAATGATATAATGGGATGGATAAACATATATGTATTACTTATTGAATTGACATTTGTTGTGCATTTAAAAATGCATTTCCTAGTTTTTAAATTCATTCAAATGCTTTAGATTTTTCACATTTACATTTGTCCAATATGATTTGCAATTCTTGTGTGACATATTTATCTACTTTTGTTAAATAAGAAGTGCAATAAGTTGGTACTATGTATGGATCTAAAATGAACTATGCATTTATATTTGTTTCCCACAAAAGTCATGCATGCATATTAAAAACATTTGTTTGTATATCATTTGGGTTACGTTTCAAAAACAATGTTGGTTTTCATATTATACATTGTAAAGCAAATAGATAAGTCTCTTCATTGAAATGTAAATTTGATAAAAATTGATCAAATGAAATTTCTAAACTTAATCTCATATCAACAAGTTTTTGAAATTTTGAAAAGTTATTTCACAAAGATTTGAGTTATTATCCTTTTCATTTAAAGGTGATAATATTTTTGTACATCTCATTGGTGGTTTTGGATATTGGAATCGACAAATTGGTTGTTTTATTTTTTTGACATGTTCATTTATGTTAATGTATTTGACTATTACATATTTACGTGTTGAGAATACTTTGATTAGTTGTTAAATATTTACCAACGAAATTTTCAATTTCTTCATTTGTAAAAATTTCAAATGTAATAGCATGTTTAGACCATAACATTCCATGATCATGGGCTAAACTTGTGGATTGGAATTATGTTATAAAATAATAATTATTTATTTTTCCAAATAAAAAATTAGTACTTTAAAGAAGTTTTTAAAAGCTATTCATCCTATGTTCATAATAATGCACATAAATGACAGGGTCATTTTTAACAAGATCTTTTATGTTTGGTAAATATTGATTTTTTTTATTAAGATTTTGAACATGTTCAATATGTAAATCTTTTAATGTTTTTACAAAAATAGGCCAATTGTTTACACATGTTGTAAATGTTACAAAAAAAGATGGAGGTCCAAGTTGTCTAATCATTGCGAAAATGTCTTTTCAAAGTTGATTTAAATAATTTGAAAATGTTCTAATATGACCTAATTCTTTATAGCATAAATCAGATTTTAGTATTTTTTCTAGATTTACATTCTTTGAAACATCACTATCTGTGAGAATTCAACTAGATAATTTTGCTTTTTGTATATGAATCCATGTAGAAGATAATAAAATGTATTAAAATTTTGATCGTATATGCAAATTTTATATTAGTACTTGTTAATTCAGCTTGTACTTTTTTTGATATGAACACATAAGAAATGGTATTGGATTGCCATAGAACAATGTTGGGAAATTATGGATCACGAAATAATCCAAGTGCTCAAAAACCTTTTCATGGAACAATTGCTAGAGTTTTCAAATCATCATCAATAATTTGTTTAGGATTCAATATGTTTTGTACCAATGTTTCTCTAGAGTTTTCTTCTATAATGTTTAAAATTTTGTTTCAACTATGGAAATCAAAAGTTTATACAAATTTGTCATTTTCAAAATCATTATCGTCACTTGCATTTGTCAATTCTATTAAATTTTGCCAATTTGGTTTTATTGTAACATTTGCAACTACATACAAATGTGCTTTATAAATTTCCCATAATGTCTTTATGATTATGTTAGGTTGGACATAACCAAACATATACACAAATTTATTTTCTCACTTTCTTTATAAAAAGATAGAAATTGAATAATCTTCATATGACATCTAAGGTAAGAAAATTTGAATAATATTTAAATTTGTTGGAACATTGAAAATACTTCCATGTAATCCATATTGTCCATATCCTTGTATTTGAAATATTTGTGCTAATGCTAAATGTGGTGCACTTAAATGTTATTCTAAATTTGATTTTAACATTAAAATAAATTTCATATCTACTATTTATTAATTAGAATATGATTTCGTAAAACTAAATCAAAAGGTTTTCCAATGTCAAATTTTCTTTTACAAGATTCACATATTATTACCTCTTTAAGAATTTTTTCATTCTTTAATTCATCAAGGAAATTTTCAATACATGGTTTTGATTGAATAGAAATTTGATATTTTAAATGAAACCTTTGACAACTATAACATACATGTTAACAATATCTTTGATATCTTCCTTATATTTAAGAATATTATTATGACAAACATTTATTTTTCGATTCATACATGGAAAAAAAAACATTTAAAAAATAAAATTGGACATCAATTTTTTGATGAATTATATTAGATGATAACATGTATTTTGAAATATTGTTGACATGTATGTTTTGTTGAAATCTTTTCAATTACATTATCAGAACAACGTTCATTATTTTTTGAAAAAATACCAATATTTACATGACTTTTGCTTTCTTTTAATTCAAGGTATTTCAAATATCGTTTAATTTGTAATGTGTTTAAATGTAGATGTAGATTTCTTAATAAAAATCAAGCAATTTCTTGTGACATCCAATTAGAATGGGTTTTTTAAATTTTGAAATAAATTGTTATCTAATTCTAAATTCCAACTAAATGTTTTTGCTTTTTAATCATAATTTTTTTAATTCATTTTTTATATTCATATTTTGATTAGTAGTTATTTCTCTCTTTTTTGTCATCATTATGAATATGAATAGGAATATTTGTAATTTCTGAATAAATTTCAGCATGTTCAAAGTGATTATTCCATATACAAGGATTAAAGGTGTTTATGCATTTTCCTGTTCTGTCTTAACCATTATCCAACCATTTCTTTTATTCCAAACATGAATTGAACGATGCAAATATTCAGATATCGAATATATAGTAGTGAAATCATCCCATAATCCACCATCTATTATTGAAATGGACATTTTCTTAATATAATTTTTTTCATCATTTGCATTCCCATGGTGGAGATCATGCAAGAATTCAAAATTCAATCTTCACTTACAACATTTTAAAGTTTTAGGTGTGCCAAGTCTTAAAGATTCCTTTAAATGTGACTTTTCATTTCATTTTAGATTTAATTGAATATTTTAATAAATATTTTATTGCATCAAATAAACAATCACCCACATTATATTGAAAATTAATGATTCATTTTAAACCAATTTTTTCCAATTCAATATCTACATTCATTTTTTAATTTAATTTTTGAATCAATTTTGTATTTGATGAATATGTATTTTTCTTCACATATAATTATGATTAATTTTTGTACTTGTAAATTTCAATATTTATGATTTTTCATATATTTATTTCTATGTTTATTATTAAATACAAGGATGCCAAACTCCAATTTAAATCACTTTTTTTAATAAAGTTCTTTAATTGTTATGATAATTTATAGTATTACAAAATATTTTGGAAATTTTTAATCAGATATTATTCCAATTTATTCTTATATATTTTTTAAAAATTATTATCAGATGTTATTAGATTTTTTTATTTTTTTATTGTCTTTCAACCAATTTTATTTGTGATGAATTATGTATTTTCCTTCACATATAATTATGATTAGTTTTTATACTTGTAAATATCAATATTGATTATTTTAAAAATATTTATTTCTATGTTTATTGTCAAATACATGGATGCCAAAGTCCTATTTTATTTTATTTTTTTAAGTTCTTTAAATTGTTGTGATAATTTATAGTATTTACATATTTTTTGGAACTTTTTTCTTAGATATTATTCCAATTTATTCTTATAACTTTTTAATATAAACTATTAGATATTTTTAATATAAACTTTTAAGATTCAAAATATTTTATTATATTTACATAAACAAATAAGATGTATTATTTTGTGCATTATTATATTTTAAATATATATTTGATTTAGGAATTTGTCAATTTAATAAGCTTCATTATTCTTTTATATTACTAATGTATTAAAGATGATGTGATACAAATATTTTGTACTATGTAAGAAGTGATTGGAATAAAATCTTAATAGACTTGTCAATTTGAACCTGGCCATAAAAGAGAACCTTGAATTATTTTTTTCTACTTTCCCACAAGTAAGTTTCCCAAAGATCATTACACTTGCAAATGATCATGTACATAAAAATATGTACAATTGAAAATATGGCCCTATCCACAAAAATAGAAACACCTACTTAAAACCAATATCATCACATCATAATTGTCATATATACATAGAAGGATTTTATATACAACAAGCAAGTCCCAAGGTTTATATTACAAAATTTCTTCTATAGTTTTTTGTTATTGGTCATTGTTGTCCAAAAGAGAACATCATAACCAATGTATATACATAGAAGGATTCTATATACAACAAGAAAGTCCTAAGGTTTAGATTACAAAGTTTCTTTTGTAGTATTTTGTTCCTGGTCATCTTTGTTAAAAATAAAAAATCCAACAATCTCAATTATTGGATTCAAAATGAATCTACCTTTTGGGCTTTTATTTCAAAACAACTTTAGGAAAAAGCCTTGTTTTGTTTGAAGTTTTCAAGGCTGATCAAGTCGTGACCAAACAAGGATTCAATCCATGATCTAATAAGAATGCAATTACAATTGTCACCATTCCATTACTTTATTTTATAGGAAATGCGAGGCTAATTTTCAACTTCGACTATGTTCTTACAATTATGATAGTTATGATCATTAATCTGGTTTGTCACATATGGAAGGTGACAACATGCATAAAAGTTATCAAAACAACTAGCTCCAACTAGAATAACTAGCTCACCAATAATCTACAAAGGTGGGTAAATGCACACTACATTGGACCAATTTGGCAAATCCAAACATCCACCATAGTCCCTAGAATTCCCAACTTGAATGAGTTGGCACATGGACAATGTTTCTTATTGGTCCAAATTTGAAATATATTTTGTACTTTCCCCTTGCCCCGCAACAATTCCCACTATTGAATAGTCAATAGGTTAGGGAATCGAATGGTTTGATTTTGTTGTTGTAGTTTTTGCAGGTTTCTCTTATGTTTATTTGCTTTGCATGCTTGAGCTTCACACGAAGCACTAAAAGACAAATGTCGACCAAGCTAGAAAACGCATCATTACGTACGAATCTTATAAAGAGCATCAAGTGTTATGTTGCAAAGTATGGCAAGATGTCATTGTCACATGATGGTAGTTTAGGTAATGTAAACATCAAAAAAAGAGTGAAAGTGGAGGGTGCCATGTCACTATATGTACAACCTATGTATGGCGAAGTGCTAGAAATAATTTTTGATAGGAAAAGCCCGATCATTCATAAACAGTTTCACAAGAAATATAGGTTGTGTAACAGTGGTCCATTGCTAAAGCATTTGAAGATTGGAAAAGATTGCATTGAAGTAAAAGTGGTGGAGTTATTTGGCCCTTGTATCAACAATAATGGATACAAGTATTGATTTTCAGATGATGAAAAACTTATTGCAAAAGTGGAAGCGTTGTGGATGATAGCACACTAGAAGACCCAAGTGCCTAACATGCGCCTCATAAACAAGGTTGAAGCTCCATGCTTTGTATGTGAAAAAAAAAAGTCGCCCAATGAATTGGGTTGTGTTTGCAAAATGGACTATTTGGGACCAACTTTGAAGGATCTAAGCTTTGGAGTCTTCACAACAAGGGAAACAAATTCATATTGAAGCGGATCTAAACTTGAATAGTGAGGACAATGAGGACGGTGAAACAGATAATAAGAACGATGAAGAGGAGTTGAAAAACAAGGTGGAGGAACATATTGCAATGGAGGTCATGGCTTAGTCGTAGGGCCTATGTTGTCTAGCAAGGCCTATGTGGTTGTTATACCTGCATCAAGTGATTGGGTAGGTATTACTCTAGTAGGTTTTCTCCGTGTTTCAACAACTGCCACTTTTGACACGATTGGTGAAGTTATATTGACTTGAGGTTAATGATGTTCCATTCTATGGTTACCCATTGGTATCATCTGTGGTGCAGAATGTGGATGTAAATACACCTCTGGTTTTTTGCTCCTTGTCTAAATAGATGAATGAATCTATCGACTTTGTGGTCCCAATTAACTTCCCAACTTCGTGCCTTTTAATTTGTTCTGAATTATAGGAATTCTTGTTTCCTATTCCTGTGGTTGATCCATTAATGTTCCTACCACATTTTGTAACTCCACATGTCTAACAATACATAATTTGATGTGTAAAGGCATAAAAAGAAAATCCATGATTGCCTTGCATGTCCTTCTTCTTCATAGAATGAGCAAACCTTTGAAAGTAATCTGACAATCTCCAAATCCACAAATTCATGATTTCGTGTTTCAGTTGTGTACCATGTTTGATCCAACTTTGGATTCCTTTGATGTGAGTATGATTATGGTACTTCATCCAACACATTCACATGTGTTTCTACATACTCAAATGATGGTAGGTAATTTTCATCAATCTCTTCAACCACATTGATATTAGTGTTTTCTTCCACTTCCTAATCTTCCACTAGTTCATTGTAACTTAGAGATGTAGACTAATACACAAACTTGGGTTGTATGCATAATGTAACATCCCTTGCTTGGCTATTCATCGACCATGGACTAAAGATTTCCTACAATTGATCAAATACTGCAAAAGTCCCTATTCTGTCTTGATCTCTTCGATTCTGAATGACAAATTGTGGTTAAAAAGTATCTTGCACCCATTCGTTTGGGTCAGTAATCAATTGCATATCTTTTCGTGGAGATTGTCATATGTAATTATGCCTTTTTTAAAAACCCCAAATCCATATTTCATGCCACACCACCTCTTGTGGTAAAAACAACATGTGTCATGTAGGTCTTTCCTTTGTTCTCAAAATTCGTTTATCCAACATTAGATTCTGATATGGGGTTTTTGTAAGCCCTGCATACTCTTTTCCATTTTCAAGATTGTTTTCTGTTTGTCTTTTAATAACTCACCGATTTGCCTCCAAGTCCAATTGTTGTTATAAATTCCAAATCACCATTTGATTCATCTTATTTCATAAATTTTCATCTCCAAAATTTGTAGATTGCCCTACAATATTTACAATGTCAACCACTTAAACCTTTAATATTTTTTAACATACCCTTTTAAATTTTGAATTGAAAAAAAAAAAACACTATTCAAATGAACATTTTCATCTACATTATATAACAAAATTTGTAGAAAACCTTCCCATTACTAAAGAAAAAACAGAAAAAAAACAAATTTCCCCACAAGATGGTCGCCAAATGGTAGAAATGAAATTTGATTCCTGTAAAATTATTCCACACTACTATAATAACATATTTGTACTTCACATGCATACATTCACTAATTCTGTTTTTTTTCTCAACACATTTAACATTGCCATTCATTAAAACACTACATTCATAAATATTATATATAATTAAAATTTGCACTTTAGAATACATTTTAAAAAACTCTAGAAACAAGATTACAATTCATTTCATCATATTTTAATATTACAAAAAAATTCACACAATGATATAAACATAGAATTCACTATAGAAGTCTGTGTTTTTTTATGTCACTAAAAACATGAATCAAAATTACAACATAATCCCATGTTTTATTGAAAAAAATCCAAAACAATAATTAAAATTTGTGGTATATCAAAGTAGAGTCTATGGTTTTCTATTGCAAGTACCTACAACTCCTTTCACTCTTCCCCAAAACTTTGTGTCTCAGAGTTCCTCTTTTATTTTCCAAAACTCCCACTTTTTTTACCGTCTCAAGTCACATCACCATGATCAAAATCAACAAGACTTCAAAATTCAAACTAACTAAGTTCCTTGATCAATCCTTATCCTAAGTGCCTTGTTTATCCAAAATCATGTACTCATCATACCCCCTTAACATACCTTACTATGTGTACCTTTTTGTTAAAAGGGTCAGGAAGTTGGTGTAGGTTGATATTTTGGGGAGAAAAAACTCCCATCACTCATTGAGAACATCGTGTCCACTTTTGCAAAAGATCACCGGCTTTATAGAAATGAAATTTGCATGGAAGCCCTAACAAATTTTTTGGAGCCCATCCTAAATAGCAACATGGTTTGGCTAAGCATCTTCAAGGGAGGAGTTGTGACATATGTTTGCTTAATATGTCTATCTATGTGTTTCAAATTCTATCCATTTTAATTTGCATGTTGTTTATTTCCTATTCAATAAAGTCATATTCTGTTGAAAACACAAGAAAACAAATGTGAAGTTCTAAAGATCATCCCTCATGATCTCAAGGGGAATCATTGCAAGATCATTGCTTTTATGTGTATTTGAATGCTCTCCGATGTGGCTATGAAGATGTTTTTTGCATCATAAAAGGTGTGCAAATGGGTGATGTTGATGTAAGTGATGAGCCAAGTTCTAATAGGAGTAGAAGGGAAGATGATTCATAGGTTTTGACTGTGTGTGAAATTCCTACTCCTCCACCACCAATTAATAGTGGCAAATATGGTTATGTCCGAAGGGAAAAAGATTTGGAAAGCCGTCCACGGCTAGGAATAAGGCTTCAAAAAAGAAAGGGAAGAAATAATTCCTTGTCAGAGACTAAGGACACCGAAGCAAAACCCAACAATGTGAATTTGCAAGTTGATGAATATTTCTTAACATCTTTGAACTCTTCAATTGCTCAAACTTCAATAGCATCATTTGCCGAGGTTGATGTTAGGATTGAAGGTGATGGGCAAGAGGAAGAATATATCGATGAGGCATTACAAAATATCAAACATGTGGATACCCTAAGCCCATTGAAAATTCAACGATAATTATTTTAAAAATTACACAAAGGGTAAATATAGCTTAGTTGTGTTATCTTGTTACATTGTTTAATGTACATAATCATATTGAAAAATTCATAATGAAGTTGATGTGTTCATGTCTTGTTTTATTTATCAAAACATGTAATAATTATCAATAATTTTTTTTGCATGGAAGGTAGTGAATTTTAAAAATACATTCGATTTTTTTTTATGCTTGTGCATCATAATCTAGACCACGAATTTCTAAATTTTCTATCCCTAGATTTTGCTTTATTGTAGGCTCACAACCTCCATTTAAGTTGTCAACACATTACAAATTTTGGTTTTTGCGTAGCCTGGTAGTTGCCATACTTCCGTTGCTCCTCTCATATGTTTGTTGGTTACTGGGCATTAGGCATTGATTATTATTCATGCACACCTAGCAATTGCTAGGCTTTGATTATTCCTCTCATATTCCCAAGGATCGCCATGCATCGATGATTGATTTTTTGCTTGCTCCTAACTTGTGTTTGATTTTCAAATTGTCATTTCATGTTTTGCAAAAATCTTTCAATTGTAAAAAACTTTTATTTATTGTTCTCGAAAGTTCATGGTTTGTTTTAACTTTTCATTTTTTCGATCGATCCTAGTCAAATCGTCAAGCGCAAAATAAACAAACAAGATCATATTGAATTATTTATTATCGAAGCATTTGTCGTTATTGACAGTGTTTGTGAGATTTATGAACCTTTTTGGGATGTTGGGTTTTTTATGGGTAACAATTATATTTATGGAAGCATATGTGACTTTGAAAACATATGGGCTCAAATTATGGCTCATTTGGTTCACCATTATTCATTGAAAAAACTAATGACCAAGTGAATAATTTTATTTTAATTATCGATACCATCTTTGTGATCTAATTTTGAATCTTTTTGTGAAAATCATAGTTTTTTACTTTTAATACATTTATTTTCATCTTGTTGAAATTTTCAAATTCCTATTGCTCTTTGTAGGGATGTAAAGGAAGTTTTTTTGCCGCTAAAAATGGTTCTAGATGATGTTCTTTCAACTTCAAGTCTTCACCTCCAAAATCATGTTTAGTTCAAAATGCAAAGATCACCTCTTGCTAAGATGAGTTGTTTGCATGTGATTTTTTACCTTAATGGGGTTTTGGTGGCGAAACGGGTTGTTGGGTCTCATATGCAAATGCCAACCAATTTGTCATTTACACTCATGCCTAGGTTGAAAGATTTTTTAACAAGTTTTTTGGCTCAATTTGAAGTTTATATTTGATCTATAGCATGACATTACAACATGGGTAGATGCAGGGTTAAGTGGTTTATTTTTGGTAGATAAAAAATCCATTAAAAGTCCATTTTTTGGTGTCAAATTAACATAAATGGGGGACTATGGGTTGGTTGAGATAATTAAATTCATATGAAAATATACCACTTAAACATCTTTTTCACATAAATTTCAAGGAAAAAAATCATCAATCCAACAAGAAATGACCCATGTAGAGACTTTTGAAAATAAGGTCTAGCTTTTGGTCATTTAAAAATCCATAACTATATTTTGGTTAAAGTTTTTCAAATGAAGTTTTCAAATCTATGTTTTTTTTCTTTCATGTATCAAATATTAAGTCCCTATAAGATATATTTTCAAAAAATGGTATTGAAAATTTTATGTGTATGGGAAATGCAAATGGTCAAGACAGGCTATATGGTTTCATTTCAAAAGTCCATTACTACATAATGGATGCATAATTATTGTGCACAAAATATATAGATAGTTTCTTATTGAAGTTGAGAATCTTAAACCGAATCCCAATTGTGGATATAAATGGTTTTATGGCATGTTAATTCACTACACCCTATAGAAAATTGCAATGGGACACAAAAAGTGAACTGCATAGCTTGCATTCACCCAATCAACAAATATCTAGATGAATTAAAGTGAAAACACAGATTTCTTTGGATTTTTCAAGAGTTCTTGGACAAGAGTCATGCCAAAAAAATGATCATTTTCTCCCTACTAATCCCGAAAAGCCCGTTTACCTATATGTTTTCTTCTCAAGATTTCCCAACACCCATGCTAGGAACACTTTGCTTATAGATGATGCACCATATAAATCTTTACTTAATGATTCATGTAATGCTATATTTTTGGAATCGTTTGAGGGTTCACATAACCATGGAAATTACTTGTCCTCCATTGTTCTTCCTTACTTGGTCTCACTTCACTCATCTGGATTTAATGTTTAGACTTACATAAGACATAATCCTTTTGGGACTATTAGAAGAATAAGTCATAATGCTTTTTATTACAATATGTTATTTGATGATTATACCAATAGTTGGGAACCAACATATTGTACAAAAGCAAAACTGAAAAAAGAAAAGAAAATGTAATAAATTTATTGTTGTTTGTGTTATAATGGTTTTAAACTAAGTTTTTATTCATTGATCAATTAAAATATTATGTTTAAATTGTAATTGAAACCAACAAAAAATTGTTGGCCATGTTTCTTTTGAGTGAATTTTCTTAATAATATAGTTTGATATTTCTTTTAATTTACTACCTTGCAAAGTCTATGCTCTCTCTCTTTATGCACTCTAAAATTTGTATCAAATAATTGCCTTCTTTCATTGTATTTATAATAAATCACTTGGTGGCCACAAGGTGTTTTCGTTGTTAGTCTCACATGAATTCTTCAACTTATTAATCTTTTTACATTAAGATGAACCACCTATGTTTTTTCACTAACACATCTTGTTATTCTTGTAGATCAAGGTGCCAAAACATATTTCAATGATGAATTCACATCTACATTTGCAAACTACTAGACCCAAAAAATTAATTATTAATTCTCAGTGTCAACAATGTGTTATGTTATTTTCAGCATTCTATTGTTCAACAAGGGAATACATGAATCATTGGAAGAAATATTGACAAGAGCAAAATGGAAACGAAAGTTAAAGTGGAACATTTCCTTTCTAAAACATTCAACTACTTTTACATTATAATTTGAAATTTTGGTTTCATATTAAGCTCGAGGGCATGCTAAAAGTTCTTCCCATGCTCATTCCTAAAAAAATTGTGGATCAATTTGTTTTCATTTGGGGACGTGAACAATGTTCCAATACGTCTGGTGAAATTTCACCCAAGTCCCATTGTTATTTGAAGGATTTGAAATGAGTGTATTATGGTTGTTGTGGACTACCTCACTAGAAGAAAAACCTTTATTTACAACTGGTGTCTACGATTGTTTTTTAGTCGAAAGAGACATTTTGCAACTAACTATTTAATAGTTGCCTAAGACAAGCCGCAGACGACAAATAATCGCAAAACATTACATCAAGATGACGTCATCAAATAGTAGATGAAGCCTACATTTAATATATATTGTTTCATTTGATGGGGCCAATATATACATAATGTATACAAGGCATCATTTTGCGACTATAAATTGTAACTATTTTGGTGGATCCAAACTCCAACCATGTGGAGACACATGTTAACTATTGAAATACTTCAATTATATTTCCTT
>Ga0116231_10012405_pt1 | contig 12550 bp, 18 predicted proteins | sample S1TSphgellanicum_2_FD_89695 | JGI IMG/M metagenome (GOLD analysis project Ga0116231, IMG submission 89695) | Host-associated microbial communities from peat moss isolated from Minnesota, USA - S1T2_Fd - Sphagnum magellanicum MG | ecosystem: Host-associated > Plants > Peat moss > Unclassified... | reverse complement strand
TAAAACAAGTAAATGAGGGGGGGAGGGGGGAAATATATTTAATTTGAAAAAATTAAAAAAAAAAAAAAAAAAAAAATAAATATTTTTTTAAAAAAAAAAAAAAAAAAAAAAGTCGTTGGATTTTTTTTTTGTAAAATTAAAAATAATATTTTAATATTGGATCAAATTAATCCATATATTGCATTTCCTTTATGCATAAAATTACTACCTATGTATAAAAAACATTTTAATTTATCACTTGATTAGAATTTGACATACTATATGATTGTTTAAACCAAGTTTATAATTAAATAACAAATCTTATCATAAAATTCAGAAAAATGTTAACATTAATAACAGGGTTTCATTTAACATAATGAAAAATATTTTAATAAGTAATAAATAATAAAAATAAATGGTTAAAATGTTGGGAACTATATAATTTAAGTTTTATTTATGTTAAGATATAAACATACTTTAATTTGCATAACTAAATTAAAACTTGTCCAAGTTCATTTCAAGTAGGCCTATTTATAGGTAGGTAGATTGTAGGTAGGTAGGTATAAGTATAAATCAAATCATGAAATCATTTTTTCTTGAAGAAATATTTTTTGAGTTGTTATTTAATTACGAATTTTAAAAGCATTTTCGTTCCAATGATTTGAAATTTTGTACATTTGTTTACTATATATGTAGACCTTTGCAAACCTTTTGAGAACAAATTTTAATTTGCTTCATTGAAGCAAAACATGCAAACAAAAACACATGTCATAAGTTGGATTTGTGAGGTGATTTGGAGTAAACATGTTACTCTCATGCATTCAAGATTGAAGTTGCAAATCGCAAAAGAAGAAATAGAAATCCATGATGTTCCGCTTCAAATTTTTGTATAATTTCCTTTTCATTCTTATCTCCTTTCTATATCACTCAATGTTTTTCTTTTGTTTCTTTCACCAACTCCGTATATTTTGTGTTCAATCTATGGAGTGTTGTGAATTATCATAGTACCTCAAATTTGTGGAGCATCAATGATGTAACTACATGGCTATAGGTTTTCAATCTGAGAAGGATTAAGATTGCATTGTTGTAGTACTTCAATCTGTGGAGCATTACAATTGCAGTGTCATAATACTTCGAGCTGTGGAGCATAGTGATGCATGCTTGTAGTATGTTAACCTACGGAGCATTGTGACAGCATTGTTATGGATCTTTAATCTGTGGAGCATTGCAAATTGCATTGTTTTGTAGTATTTCAATTTGTGGCGTATTGGGACATGGCTTGAAGGTCTTCAATCAGTGGAGCTTTGCAATTACATTGCCGTAGTACTTCAATCTGTGGAGAATTTGAATGCATTCTTGTAGTATTGTGATCAGTGGAGCGTTACAGCCACATCAGTTGTAGTATTGCAATCTGTGGAGCATTTTCCCCACATCAATTGTATTATTGCAATCTGTGGAGCATTGTGACTGCCTTAGTTGTCATATTGCAACATTTTGGAGCATTTGTGATGGCACTGGTCCCCAGTATTTCAATCTGTGGAGGATTTTGACCATATCAGTTGTAATATTGCAATCTATGGAGCATTTCTGACTACATTGGGCCCAATATTTCAATCAGTGGAGCATCTTGACTGCACCAGTTGTAGTATTGCAATTTGTGGGGCATCTTGTGACCATACTGTTCCTAGTATTTCAATCTGTGGAGCATTTTGACCACATCACTTGTAGTATTGCAGTTTGTGGAGCATTTGTGATTGCAATCGGTCCCAGTCTTTCAATCTGTGGAGCATTCTGCCCACATCAGCTGTAGTATTGCAATCTGTGGAGCAATGTGACCACATCAGATATAGGATTGCAGTCTGTGGTTTTCTGGATAAAACTTTGGCACCCAAACATGAATGGGTAGTTGAATGAGTGATCAAAAGACCTAAAGTTCTTTCCAGTTCAGCTGACAGCCCTTATTAACTGCCACCATGGTCACTGTTCCTTTTTACTTGCACTTCCTGCAAAGGAACACCAGCACCATACCAAGAGGTGCTATGTGTCCTTTGAGAAAACACATAAGAATCTGCTGCTGATGGGTTGGCAGTGTTTCCACTCTAATTGCAAGTATTACAATGCTGGTTGTTTGCATGCCTTGCATACTCCACATGTTCTGTGATTTCTTGCTTTGTTTCTCCTCCTTCCCCAGGGCTCTTGTGCAACTTTTGATGCACAGGCAGCAGCTGTGGATTTTCTAGAGCAATTGTCAATCCAGACACACAAGAAATTTGATCAACATCACAGCATGTCTGATTCAGATGAGGACATTCAACTACCAAATTACAGGGAAATTCTTTCTGGAGCTACCAGTTACCATGATGCAGTGAATCGTGTGAAACCACATCTTCATAGTACTTTGAAGCTGCCAGCCAAGAATCCATTGCAGCCAGAAGCAAAAGCAACACCCAGGGATTTTCATCATCGTGGTGAGAGTGATGATCACAGAAATGACTTTCTGGATGAGGAAGACAGTATATATGGTAACAGTACACAGCAGCAGCAGCTTCCCCAAGCCCAAGGAAAACCTGTTGATCTGCCAATGTCTGGCTTCAAATCCAGAGCAGTGTACTGTGAGGTCAGTGCATCATCATCTCTTCTTGAAATCATCGCTGCACACATGGGAAGCTAGCCTTCAGACACACAGATTTTTCTGATGGTGTGATTTTAGGGTTAGGAATCAGGTGAAACTTGCAGAGATGCTAGGCAAAGGGATATGGAACAGAGCAACCACCCTTGGAGACCATGAGGACAAACCTAATGCATATCGCACCAGTGTCTGCTGCCTGGTAATGCTCTTGCACTGCAAAGACAATCTTAATCTGGATTGCTGTTTATACTCTTTGCACATGGAGAGTATTTCTATGATTAATTTCAACAAGTTTATGGAAGATAGCAGAGCAAGGGGCTCATTTTTGTTCCAAAGGCAAGAAGGGGTGCAGTTGTTGAGAGAGATATGTGAAATGAGTATGCCATTTGCTCGTGTGTTGGGCACCATACGGGAAGTGATAGAGCAGGCCATATACAGCAAGTACATGACACTTCATGATGGTGCATCTTTTGGCAAGGTGCTCACCATCATCTTTCAGGCTCCTCCAAGAAAAATTTCACTTGGAACAACAACACAAGTGAGTTTTCCTTGCATTTCTTCCCATGAACACATCTTTAAAACAAATTTATGCAGGTCCCATACTTTGATTTAGTGGCCAAATTGGAAGAAAAGTATGAAGGCTTACTTGAGGAGCAGAAGAAGTGGAACATGATGCTACAGGAGCGTCAGGTTGTCATAGATCGCATTGAAAATCACATTCAGGTATGCCATATGTGTGCCCATCTCCTGCTACTACACAAGGTCCTCTATTTATTAAAAGGAACCCATTTGGTTGCAAGCAGACATCTGACAGGAACAAAAACACTAGTTCTAAGTTCAAACCTACATTTGGCCACCATATCAAGGATATAACAAGTAGTTGACAATCTGTTTGGATGGGTCTGCAGGATCTGAAAGAGGAAATCTCAAAAGAAAAATCCCACACACGAGACCTGCAAGGGGATCTGTTTACTATGCAGAAAACTTTGAGAAAGTCTAACAAAGAGGTTGCCTCTGATTCTTCATCTCATAGTGGCAATCTCATTCATGGGATCCTCAATAGCAATGTTTGCTGCATAATAGAGTCTAAAATCTCTTGTTGGGAGTGGTTATGCAGGGTAAGGAGCTGAAGAAGAAACTGGAAGAATCCCGGAAAGATGTGATGAGAGCTCATGAGTTAGCAGAAAGACATGTAAAATCTTCTGCCCAAGTGTTATATAAACACATTACAATCACACAGCTCCATCACTCAGTTTTCAAAGATAGCAAAAAGCATGGCAACAACTAGACAAGTTTCATAAAAAACCAAGTTCCTCTGTAGCAGACTTTGTTAGGCTGGAAAGAAGTGATATACTGCTTCCTGACCAATCAGATTTCTTTTTGCAGGATAATGATGTGAACAAGTACATGAACCTGGAGGCTAGATATGCAGACCTTACCCATGAGGTTCAGCACATTCAGGCCAATTTGACAGCTGCTAGGCAAGAGGCTTCTGATGGGTATGACATGGAACTCAACAGTGCATTCTTTATTATTGTTAGGCTCAGCTCTTGCATATCTGCCACCATTGATAAAAGCAGCCTTCAGAACCACCTTGTGCACATCACAGTGCTGTGTCAGCAGCAATTCTGGTAGCTGCAACTTTTGCAGGGTTCCAAAGGATGAGTTTGACAAAGCGAAGAAAAAAATCTTGGATTTGGAGAGCAAACTCATGCAAACAGCGAGGGTGGACAGACAATCACATAACTTGACTCCACGTCCTCAGTGGTCTGAGCTCCGCGGAAGTGCAAGGTACACAAGTTCAACAGCCACCCAGGCAGCAGAGGTCTGCATGAAAAATGAAGAACTCCAACAGACTATCTCATCCTTGCGAAGTGAACTTGCATACGCAGAAGTCGCACTTGCTGAGGTAAAACTCCTTCAGTTGAAACTCATTCCTCTCACAGAACATTCTGAAAAAAGCTATATTTCAGTACATCTGCAGAGAATCAACTCTGCAAAATCAGAATGTTGGGAATCAATTACTAAATAAGGCACCCCTCCATCTTTGCAGTAAATAGTGATTCTTTTGTCAAGCAATAGCTGTGCTGCTCCAATCCTAGATTTTCCTTGGTTGAGAAATCTTGTCACATATCAGCAGAAGCTTTGATTTGTGATCTCCTTTCAGCAGCAAAAATTCCTTTGCATGCTGTGGAAACATATTCATGGTCCTCAAGAGTTCCATTTCTCCTTTGCATTTGCAGGTCAGGCAGCACATACAACCACCTAACAAGGCAAAAGCAGGTAAGAAAAAAGGAAGAAAGCCTCACAAAAAGTAGGTGGATTCAAACTCTGTCTTCTCAAACCACACTCCAACAGCAGCTTCCGAGACCACAGTTGCCTGTGTACATACAAAGGTATCACTGCACTTCGGCTACATTATGCAATCAGTCAAAAGACAGAAAGAGACATAATGAAACTTGAAAATTGGACACTACTTTCACCACTTGGAAATTGACATAAGGCAAGAATTCAGTCAGCTACATGACAGGAATTTACTGCTCCATGCAAAGTCGCACCAAACCCTTGCAATATTGCTGTTTTCCATGCAACCTCCTCACAAAAATGCCTTGCATAAATGGACTGAATCTGCAACAGAAACATGTGATCATGTGCTCTAAAAAAAGGGTACATGATTATATGTTTCTTTCAGTGGAAGAAATCCCTAATGAACATGCCACTTTTTAATCTGCTGAGAACCTGTCCCAAAAGTGCCACACCACCACAATCCAATCACCACAGCTGGTGCAGAACCAACCAGGCAGCAAATCCAGACTCTCAAGCAATGGATGCAGAGCTCCATACCCCTTATACAGAGAAAAGTAGCAGGCACATAGCTGCCCACTGTTCCTATCCCAAACATGACACTCTGAGTAGAAAACTACAATTACAAACTCATCTATAGCTATGATTCATCTCATCTCCAAATACACAAATCCACAGAGAAAGTTGCGAAAACCAGATACAGCTCCATCAAGTTTGCTCACTCTTTCAAAGTTCAACTCCTCCCAGAACTGACATCTGCACGCCACTAGGGTGCCCAGACATTGCCCACCCATCTTGCACTGAGCACACCCAAAGGACATGTCTCTTCTACAAATAATGACCTTGCGGGGATTTTGCAGTGTATTAGGAGGGAGCCTTAAATCCATAAGATCCCCTCTTGACAGAGGAGGTTATGTTACAACTCTGGGCAGGCTCTTACATTTTTGTAAGGGCCTGTCAGTTTTTCTTTGCACATCAGCTATGAGGCTGAGTGGTCATTCCGCACAGTAAGGCCCTTGGACAGGTGCATTACCAGAATTCGGCACTGCCCTTGACTGCTGCCTTGGGCAGGTGCCTTATTCTGGTAACACCCCGATCCGTGGGCCTTACACCTACCACTTAAAAATTAGTATGCCCAAGGACCCTGCAAAAAAGTCATTTTGCATCATGGTTCTGAAAAAACACAAGTGCATTCCAGTTCACACAAGCTGAAACAACAACAGCTTACAGAAACAGCTGAATTTTCTCCCACAAAAAATCTTGGAAATGAAACTTCAACATGGAGACTCTTCTAGTTTGAAAAATACACAAGCTCTGAACCCAAATTGCATGGCTGAAACTCTATGATTCCATTCTCCAAAACAACCTCATGTTCCATTAATTGTTGGACAACAATAAGGTCCATAAGCATATTGACCTACTTTACAAACCATCATCAAGAATACTAAACAGTTTCGAGTACTAAACTAGCTGAGGAAAAACTATAACAAATAAGGATGATCACTCGCTTTCCCTTCCCTTACCTCCACTCTCAACCATTCACTGAGAAACTTCCACTTCAAGAACTTCTACAGTAGGCTTCAACTGTGGAGTTGTCTTTCTTACTAGGCATTGGACATTGCAATAGATGTAACCAGTTACACAGTGAAAAACAAACAATACAAACCAAAAATACAACTAGGAAAAAGGCTCATCTGAGGAATAAAAAAAGACTGCCAGAATAGAACACAAAAGCATCGATTTACACATCATCCAAATCCCCCATCTGGACTGTGTGCCAGACAGAGAGCCCTATAATTTGCTGAAAACAGAGGAAGATCACACAAAGACTAAGGGAAGGACATAGGCAACAAGGCCCACCTTCAACCCCAAAACTGGCCTAAATTATTGCCTCTGCTCCACCTCAAGAGAGAGAGATTCAACTCCTTTGAGGGCAGCTTCATAATTTCTTGTGTTAGATGACTGATGACGAGTTACCGCCCTCTTGAGCTCAGTGGGAGCCACTGCAGAGCTGCGCTGCACTCCTGATGTGCGCAAGCTGACTGCGCCACCAATCTTACTGGACAAACTCTGTGAAGAGTCCAGAACTTCTGTTGAAGCTGCTGGCCTGCTGCTTGAAATGACTGCCCTCCTTGAGGAACTTCCACCTCGCACATGTGATGATGAGTGTCCACTCTCTGGCTCCATCATACCACTTCCGCCACCCTGCATTAATAACCCAAAATGTCAATTGCCTCTTTACCAAGAAATTCCAACAGCCTGAGCAACTGATAGTTGCTTAGAGACTATGAACTTCAACACTAAGGTGCTCTGACTGATTGTGAGCACAGAATCAAACTCATCTCCAAGGTGGCTGCTGATTCACAAGTGCATTTGTTAAATATCAACAATAATGTTCAGAACTAACAGAATAAATAATTTAGGTCCAACAGGAAATATTAGTTGTGAAGAACTTACTATTTTTGCAGTTGTGTCCTCAAGTCCTGGACTCTTTTGCTTTGGCGTCTCCATAGATCCTGAAGCCAGAGCTCCTGTTGAGAGCCTGCGACGGTTACCATCAGCAGCCTTGGCATTCCACTGTATGTCATGAACATCCTGACCTCCTGGAAACACCAGTCTCTAAATTCAGATTCCTCAAGGAGTTTGCCTTCAATAGAGACCACATATTGATTGAAAGAACCAGCATACAATATTCATGCCATAATGTACTGTACTTGAATACAAAGATAACTCTCATGAGAATTGAAAAATCATCATATTCATGATTAGGAAAGCCAGAGAACAAGGTTAAAACTTTTCCTTGAAGTCAAAGAAAAACTTCTAGATAAGGAGTTACAGAACTGGGGAAAAGGAACAACACGGAAGGGATGAACTAGAACAAAGAAAACAAAACAAGCAGTATGAACAAGAAGTGACAGTCTCTCACTTGTTTGGGGACCATCAACAGTAATCTGTATAATAGCAACTTATCTACATGAATACAAAGAACAGATATGTTGCAAATCTGTGAACATCTGAAAACATGTTGACAGAGTAAAAGCACACACCTGCTGGCACACCACTAGCTCCAGCCGCACCATTACTCATGCCTCCAGCTCCAGGTGCACCATTACCCATGCCTCCAGCTCCAGGCTGACATAAGGCACATTGCCATGAACATACACGTCATTTACCATGCATATCTTTAGGGGCATGCTTCATGGCTATAGCATTTCTACTGCATCTATGTCCACTAACACACAACTTGCATGAAGAAAAAGCATTGGAAAAGGATGGAACTTCAATCAAACTTCTGCATTCCTTAAGAACTTACAATTGCACGCTGTGGAGCACCTGTGGGTGCAATCTGTGATTGCTGATATTTCAGAATGGTCCAGTCAAACACATAATCGAATTGAAAACCTGCTTGGACAAGCAGGCAACAGAGCTAAGAAACCATCAATAAGAATATATGATACATAAGACATTACCCCTGCTGAAAATTCTCACCCTTGAAAAGTTGCTATACACAAAGCACTCCAGATCAAGAAAATTCACACTGAGACCTTCCTTCAGTATGTTTCTCTGCCTCAGGTTAGTTCACCCTTGATCGGTGGAGAGTGAAGTAAGCAATGAGTAGAATGAGGATATGGGGTCCTAAAACTAATGAGAACCTCTTCCCCTAGTGTTGCTGAGAATTCTGTGTCCTTTTGGAGGTGGGCTCTATGCATGTTTACAGCACTGTTATCTTGGGAGGTCACCCATTCCATGACTATATTCAGCCTAGGTTCAGATGGAATCCTTTGTGTCCAATGTAGGCTGCAACTCATGAAATCCTAATTTTACATAGGTCATACACATTCCCTTCTTAAAGTGGCTGGAGAATCATCTATTAAAGGATTATAGCACCTCATCCCAAAGCCATTGCTTCACACGGTCCTTGACCTGTGAATACATACCTTCACGAATGAAGAGATCTCGAAAAATTCTCTTCAAGTAGGCATAGTCTGGCTTGTCATCAAAGCGCAAGGAGCGACAGTAATGGAAGTATGAAGCAAACTCTGATGGGTAGGCTTTGCAAAGCACCTGCATGATTGGTAACCCCATTAATGCTTAGCTTCTCCTGTAAGAGGAGCATGGAATCCTTCTACTTCCAAAGAGCTATACCTGCCCACTAAAATATAAACGTCCCAAAGGAACTCCAAGAAATGGAAAATAACAGAACAATACAGGCAGAATTAACAAATATTGAACTATTTCACCTCAATTGGAGTTGACATTTTCTTCTCACTGATCTTCTCATATTTCTGCTTCTTAGTCCCTGCCTTCAACCCTTGCCAGGGTAGGCTGGCACAACCAACAGCAGTAAAATATTTCAGAAAAAACATCCATCATCACAATAAAACCAACATCCTAGATTGAAATCAGAAGAATAAAACTTGGAGCACACTAACCTGCCCCGCAAGAAGTACATAAGCACATAGCCCAGAGACTCCAAGTCATCCCTTCTGCTCTGTTCTGAGAAACATACAAGAATCCATTATGGATATATTGAGGTGGAACTTGTCAGCTCACAGATAACAGAATTCTCAGTAATAACAACAGGTTCCTTGAAGAAGACTATTCAGCCAGAAAAAGAGAATATTTGGAACAAGTTCAACATGGTTCCAACTGACCAATCCCAAGATGTGTATTGATGCTTGCATAGCGGGCAGTTCCTGTCAAGTTCTTGTTCTCCCTGGAAACATGCAGCTAAACTTAATCAATTTTAACCAACACACCAGGAGCAGGATGAAGTATTGCCCAGGCTGGAGGCCAACCAGAAATGTAAGGTGTCGATAAACTAATGTGAACATTCACATGCAGCAAAATCCATAGGCACAAACTGCCTATATCATCAGTGAAGTCATCAGACAAGTTCTAACCAAATAGTGATTTGCAATTAACCCAGAAGTAACCCTGACCTGTAAGGGATGTGTTGATGTGTTGTTGGATCACGATACTTTTTGGCAAGACCAAAATCAATGACATAAACCTGCAAAAAAACCAGTCCTCAGCAATTGGCAGGAGTAGGCCCTTTTAGCTGCCCAGACTCCCCATTCTAATACCAACTCGAGTACGGGACTGAATACAACCTATGGACTATGCTTCATTTGATACTTCAGTCAGCACAACAGCATACCTGATTTGCTCGCCTGCCAAGCCCCATCAGGAAGTTATCAGGCTTGATATCTCTGTGGAGGAAACTTTTCGAGTGAACATATTCCACCCTGTTGATCTGCAATGGAAACAGCACTTTAAGCATACTACTCTGCTAGTTCAGATGCTAAGATTTAACCCTCAGACTTCTCCACAATCTTTGGCATAATAACTGAACAAAGAGAAACTACACCTTGATGCAGACCCATGGGAATGCCAAACAATTCTAGGATAGCCATAGGCAAACAAAAATGTATAAAGGAACTAAACATTGCAGGATTGAGATAGCAGTAAAAGGTCTGAAGAGACTGCTCCAAACAAACTTGCTGCAAGTAACATACCAGCTGGTCTGCCAGCATGAGCACAGTTTTCAAGGAGAACTTCCGACTGCAAAAGTTGAACAGGTCTTCAAGACTTGGCCCCAACAAATCAAGAACCAAAACATTATAGTCCCCCTCTATCCCAAACCACCTGATGTTTGGAATCCCAGCTGGAGCATCACCACAGCAGGACAGTCAAGATCATCTTCCTTGGTATAGTCACAGAATATGTATGCAATTGCAGATAAAACTCCAAAGTAATACTTTGAAGGTAACTGTTGCATCCGTTCCAGCCAAATCAAAACACACACAACAAGAATGAGTGCAGTCATGACATTGTGAGTTTAACTCACAAAGTATCTGACCATAACTTTTACCATAAATTGCAGTGACTAGCTGCTATCACTCCCCACTGACTTCATCAGCTCTTGAAGTGGATGTAGATAATCAGCTTAACATTTAGGGCAAACAAAGACATAAACAAAGGTGTCCAGAATTTTTGTTATATTTCCAGAAGCAACACGAAGACTTGGTTATGATATTGGCTAGCACTAAAGAGGTATTGTCACAGGCAGTATTATAAAAAGGGACAACCAAGACCAGCCATAGCTGACTTGAACAAGATGGGATGCTCACTTCCTCCCTGAAGGATCCTGTACAGCTTGGACTCATAGAGCAACTGTGGGTGCTTTGTCTTGATGCTCTCCTGCAAAACAAGGATGTTGGTTAGGAAACCCAATGCTCAGGGAGCAAGAGCCTGTGAACCAGTACAAAACCAATGTTTGCCCTAATTATCAAAGGCCTTGAATTAGTTAAGTCCAGCCTCACTCTGCACTTAGATATATGACACAGAAACCAGGACCTGCTCGTACCCAATGCACAAAAAGATTTGGAATAAAAGGCTTATGATTCAAACTCTATGTTCAGGAACTCACATTTCAACATAACAGTTTTAAGAGCTTGTACACTCTACATGTTAAATGGTTGCTTCAGTTGCAGCAAACATACAACACAATTATTCAACAGAATGTCACAATGTGAGATCTGAAGTCCATACAAGTCTCAAAACATGGAAGCTGGTATCTGACAGTCAATCATCTTCTTATCACCAAGGATCTGCTGTAATGTGGAACAAAATTCCAAAAACTTCTCTCACAGATTGCAAAACAAATAACTTCTATTACATTGAGGGCTGTTATTTTGAAGACGGTCCTTCTCAAGTTAGCTTGAAGAGCTAACTGTGAACATACTACGAAACAAGTTATCTGGATTAACTCCATGAGCAGATAACCCTACCGAGTCTCGCAGACATTCTATTGCAGACTTTAAACAGCAGCTGCATTTCATTACATGTGGAAGCAGAAAAACCAGACACTTGAGACAGTCAATGGCAACTGAAGAGGACATTGTGCTTACCAGCTTAATGGCTACTTCTTCATTGGTCTGCACATTAGACCCTGCAGAGAAAGGACCAACTCCACACGTTCTCAGTACTGTACAGGCAGAATTTGGAAAAATCCAATGAAGAGATCCTTCATGCTCCTGCGTGAAGACATGTGCAGAATTGCGAGGAGTTGCGATTTGAGGAGGTATCCTTGATGCATCATGATCCCTAAACCTCTGGGGTCAGTCAGACTGAAAGGAATCAGACCTAACATCTTCTGCAAAAGAGAAAACTCACCTAAGTAGATCTCGCCAAAAGACCCGCTTCCGATTTTCCGTCCAAGCCTATACTTGTTGCCCACCCGTGGTTCCATCAAACCCTAAGAAACTCCGAAACAAAAAAAAAAAACCAGAGGCTCTGTTCGGCAAAACTCTGATTTCTGAAACTCTTGATTCACACAACCCTTGCTTCTCGTGTTGTCGACTGTCGACCTCAGTGGAGAGTCGGCGACCTGTATAGGTAACCTTGCAGCTTCAATTTCTCTCACTGACCACCCTGTCACTGCAATTTGTTCCTGCCCCTCGTTCTTTCTCCTCTCCGACGGGAGATGTACAAATTCTTTCCTAGATAGGTACACTCAACTTCCCACCCACTGCACAGAACCCCCCCCCCCCCCCCCCCCCCCCCCCACCCCCTCCCCTCTTCCACCACTTCTCCACACAAAACAAACCCTCCCCTTCTTTTTTTCTCTTTTTC
>Ga0116231_10012403_pt1 | contig 12551 bp, 7 predicted proteins | sample S1TSphgellanicum_2_FD_89695 | JGI IMG/M metagenome (GOLD analysis project Ga0116231, IMG submission 89695) | Host-associated microbial communities from peat moss isolated from Minnesota, USA - S1T2_Fd - Sphagnum magellanicum MG | ecosystem: Host-associated > Plants > Peat moss > Unclassified... | reverse complement strand
GAAGGGGTCCTTAAAGCTTATGAAACTTCCAGATGGGTCAAGGTGAGTATGATCCCAATAGTGCCAAGGGGTCTAAACTGTACCTCCTAGTTAACTGCCAATCATGTCCAGTGGAAGCTCTTAGTACACAGATCAATGTTCAAATCAAGTATTTTCTGAAGTGGTAAACAGTTTCCATACAAACTAGTTACCAACCTGAACTAAGGTGTAGCTATTATACGTCCTAACAATCAGTTGTAGCAAAGTGTGGTGGATTTATAATGAACTATTATACCATGAGTTCCACGTCAATGAGATCAATAAAAATGTTTAACAAAACTAACCGAGCAACCTTTCTAGATCGCCAATGTAGTCATGCAATGCTAATCAAATTTTACTGCGCTCCCATCCCTCACACATGTGATCTGAGAATTCATGTGTTTCATTGAGAAATTTATGATTACATGAATGTGCAGGTTGTGAGACATTTCATAAGCGTAACAACATCAATATTGTCGCATCAATGCCAGCATTGTGCTTGTAATCTTCAGGCATCTGATGGTCGCCGATCGCTCTTGAAACCAGGTGTGTTATGAACTTTGCTCCCAATTGAATAACCAACAAGGTTTGTGATATATGTATTTGGGAAGATTAGTTAAGGATATTGTGATTTCTTCTGTTACACAAAGTGCCAACCTCTTCACATGTGGTCTGAATGCTCATGCCACAATAAAAGTAGAGCTATCTTGTGATGTCTCTACTCTTTGATGGGTTTGTGAAATGACTGTTGTTTCATTCTCTCATCAATCTCAACTGATTGATATTTAGCTTCTAAGGTGTTAGTTGGTAAATACTGCAAGTTTGTCTCTCTTCCACGTTCTAGAGGTGTGAGGGGGCCGATTTGATGGGTGTCATTTGTACCAACAAAATCAAAGATTGACGACCGAAAATGTGGTGTTTGCATAATTGAAACTGCTTATAAATTAAGTATGAATTTATAAGGATTGGCAAAATTAGTTTGCACGGTAAATTTTACAAAGTTGTCAAAACCAAGTTACAGAGTGCAACTTCATACTAACGCCTAGATGAAACAATACTCTGTGTTCCAGAACATTGAAGACACAAAACACCAAGTCTGAACACAAGTGAAGAAGTTTGATATTGTGAGCTAGAGAAACAGGAAGTAATTATCGGCTTTGAAGCATATTCAGGCCCTGACGCTGACAAATTCGGCAATATGTCTCAATGCAACACCCAAGAAGTCAACGAAAATGGGTTAAGGGCGAATAAGATAGAGGGCACACAAGTTTTGAAAGATGGAGATGTCAAAGGTGTCAAAGGTGGTGTAATTGCCTTGATGGAATTAGCCAGGGATGGCAAGTTTGAGGATTTCAAGGCCGCGTGGCAGCAATTTGACTTGAACTTGAACAGGGGGGTTTCATCGACGGACGTGAAGTTTGGAGAGCAGCAGATGGAGCTTGAAATGTTGTACGCCAAGCAGATCCAAGCGCTTGCAAAGTTGTACGAAGATGAAGAGCTGGCCTGAGCGCTTGCAAAGTTAAACAAAGAGGGGGCCCGAGCGCTTCCAAAGTTAAACAAAGAGGGGGCCCGAGCGCTTGAAAAGTTGAACGAAGGTGAAGAGCTGGCCCGAGCGCTTGCAACGTTAAACAAAGAGGGGGCCCCAGCGCTTAAAGAGTTGTACGAACCTGAATCGCTGGCCCGAGCGCTTGCAAAGTTAAACGAAGAGGAGCCCCGAACGCTTGAAAAGTTCATAGAACATGAAGTGCCGGCCCGAGAGATTGCAAAGTTCTACAAAGATGAAAAGCGGGGCGAAGATCTGGCAAAATTGTACGAAGGTGCAAAGAAGGCCCGAGCGCTTGCAAAGTTGGGCGGAGGTGAAGAGCAGGCTCGATCGCTTGAAGGTTTCATGACCAACGTCAAAGAACATCAGAAGGCAATAACCTGGATCACTGTTGAAGTGGGAAAGATAGTTAATGAAGTGCGAAAGATAGTTGATGAAGTTAAAGATGGGGAACGGAGAAAGAAGAAGACTCAGTCTCCAAATGGGGGCGAAAACGTGGAAGACGTAGCTGTGCGCAAGGTCCTTTGCGGAGTTGGGTGCAAAGGGGCGAAGGACAATGGGGCGAAGAACACAGTTCCGGACCGAAAGGCGAGCTGGCACGTATTGAAAGTTATACGGAATGCCTTACCTGCTATTTACCCGGGTAGAACAGCATTGCATATGGCAGCTGCCAATGGGAATGCAAAGATCGTGGAAGAAATATGTAAAGTGAAGGATATATATTTAAACAAAAGAGACGTTTTTGGCTACACACCTTTGCACTTGGCTTGCTATTCAACTCATGCGAGACGCGACGAAGTGATCAAAATATTACTGGCTACTCAATATATTGACGCTAATGCGGCGGCTAAGCCGAAGGGATACTACTTCACTCCCTTACACTTGGCTATTAAGGCCAAATCCACAGACATTGTGGATATGCTTTTAGATTGGTGTCCAATAGGTAAAAACTATCGCAAGGTCCTAGATGTCAATACTAAATCCATTTCCGGATGGACAGCTCTCCACATTGCTGTAAGACTGAAAATATTAGAAAAAGATGATGAAAAAAAGGCTGAACTTTTAACGATAGTAGTAGCAATTATCAGATTTATCAACGCGAACATCCCAGAATCTATAAATAAGTCTGACAACACAAAAAGTACTCCACTCCACACCAGTGTAACAGCGAGAGACCTTGACCTAGTGGAACGATTATTAGAAGATGGGGACAAAATCGATCCGGAGCTACTTGACAATGAACGAAGGACGGCTTTGGAGATTGCTGTTCATCAAAATGACTTCGCGATGGTGGAAAAGATCCAACGCTATTTGGAGCGCGCTGGGATTGTTGGTAATCATCAAGCATTTGCCGACTCTGCCTCTGCAATCTTGGTCGGTGCTGCACTTATTGTAACTGTGACATTTGCTGCATGGGCGCAAATCCCAACTAACGATTCCACCCTCTTCTGGGTGTTCATCAGCTTATCTTTCTACTTTGCCGTAGCCGCATTTATTTCTGCAGCAGGTGCTGCCATACCGACTAAAGGCAGCACACTTGGCATTATCCGACGGGCGGTTCTTCTATCCGCCTTTTGTCTTGCAATTTCCCTTGCATGTGCCGTAGCAGCTTTTGCAATTGCAGGCTTGCTTCTAGTACCTCCTGGTATCGAGCATCAGAGGAAAGTCATAGTCACTACAGTCATTGGAGGATTTGTCTGTCTTTTCTGCTTACTTAGCTTTATACGCAAAATTCTTAAAGCCTTAGGTCTTTTTTTCTTGATGCTAGATCTTGTTGCCCAGCAACAATTAGGGAAATGCATTTCCAAAGTATTTACAACCATTCTGGGAACGTCGCGTGTGGACGCCCTTGAAGGTCAGTACAAACAGTACAAAGCATTGTATACGACTCGTATCAACGAATTCTTCAAGATTCAAGACGACGATGATCCAACCTCCTCTCATGGTGATGATCCAACCTCCTCTCATGGTGGCAGCGCGTCAACAACTACTGAGGCGTCAACTTCTTCCCCGGCAACGAGACGTCGGGAGACGAGACTGGAAATTCTTTAGTCTAGTTAACAGCCTCTGTTGTAACTAGCTAGTTTGACTAAGTATTTCATTTAGTGAATATTACTCTCCTGGGACATATAATATGAGCTTGCAGTTACGTATAAAAATATATATATGTTTTTTCTTCTGCTGTATATATAAATTTCTCTTTCTAAGTTTCTCGCCTTATATCCAATTTCTTTTCATGATACATATCAGAGCCAAGTTGAATCAAGTGTCAAGTTAAGAGTATTTTGGATAAATTTACTAAACTGGAAGAAATAAATCAAGAAGAGATATTGAATTTGGTTGAGTCACTAAATAATACTGAATGTGGTCAGAAGAAAAGGTGTAAGTAACATAACCTGTAGGTCATGACATTATTTATGTGACTCATTTGAGCAAAGTTAATACCATAGTACCTTTTCAGGTTGGGCACTAGGGTGCCAAATAATTATTTTATTTTTAAGAATTCACTTCAGTAGTAAAAAAATAATTTATGAAATTTTGACAATAAATATAGTGACTCAGCTTCTTTGGCAGGTTTTCTAGACCTTGAACCTCTAATAATATAATGAGACATTTTACAAGAACTTTGATTTTTTTTTTCTCCAAAAATGGGGACACATAATGCTCCACCAAATTATAGGATAGAAAAATATTGTCAATTATTCAACACTTGTTTAACCAATGGTGGACTGGCCTAAAGTGAGGGGGGGAAAAAAACCTCCTCAATTTTGAGAAATGTTTTGTAGTTTTCCCTCCCTTTCCATTTTCTTAAAAATTGACATTTTAAACAAATAATTTCATATATAACTTTTCAAAAATAATTTAATCACTACAAGCGTTTAATTACCTTTCCTCTAAATAGCACATTATTGAATTTTACATTATCTATTATGATATTGTTACATGAGTAGAAACATTATTGAGAATGTACCCTATGATAATTATGATGATTTTCAACATGTCAACTTAAGATTTTCACAAAAATTCATTCCACTATTTTGAGGATTATTTAATGATGAAACTAACCTTAGGGTATGGTAGGGCAATGTTTAATTTAACCTAAAATTAGCTAAATTTGTCATTCAAACCTTTCAAAAAATCATGGATGGTGCAACATAAACAAATCCAATGTAGCATCTATAAAAACTAAAAACCCAAAAAACAAGCAAATGTTAGAAACCTAATGAAAGAAGCCCAAATTTCAAAACAGAACAGATAGAAAACTAGTGCAAAAACACAACCAAAATTAGAAATATAAAATGAGCAAGACTTGACATATGACAAGAAGAACAAAAGAAAACAACAAACAAAATTGAAGCTCCATAGAAAAGAAAAAAAACACTAACCACACGTTGCATGGTAGACACAAAGAGACTAGGACACCAAGACAAAAAGAAAAATATTCATAAAAATGAATTAAACCCGCATATGACACACCCCACAAATGACAATTAACATAATTCACAAAAACCTTCAAGCTTACTTGGAATCATTGCATAGAAGAATTTTCTATCCCTAAAATCTGAACATAAAACCTATTTCATCATCTTCAATTTTTTAAGGCCTATGACAAGATTACATTTGTCATTTCCAGCAAGACAATAACAATCCCTAGTTTTATATTTTATTGCATGATGACTATGCATTAAGGTCATCCATACAATCACCAAAACCAACATCCCATCTTTAATTCCACATCAACAACCATGAGTTGCAAACTTGAGACACCTACAAAACAAAAATACATCACACTACCACATACCAAAACCATTTTAAGCCTTTAGAAAAAAATTGCATTCCACCTCATGTTCAAATTCAGTATCTAGCTCCTTTGTCAAATTCAACTCTACCTCACATGCAAATGCAAAGTTAGAAAATTTTGGTCACCCAACATGTGGATTAGATTGCCAATTTTTATTTGTAAAAATTAACTTCTCAAAATTTTCTTTTTGAAGGCAACATTCAAAGTGTAGTCAAGATTGTAAGAATGGAGAAAATCCTTCTTATTTCAATTTGGAAGGTTGGGATGCCCAAAATCTATGTTGCCAAAACATCAAATATCAAAAACTTGTGTTCTTATAAGTACCACCATGTTAAAATACATTTGTAAATATTTACATCAACATGATACTACTAATAATAAATGTACAACTTTTTGCCAATAAGGACCTTCAAATTGTTTATAGTTATGTTCGTGATGTGAAACAAATATTCATTATTACAAAGCATGTCCCCATTCACTTTGCACTCCATTTGCATGCTACCCAACATTGAGTGAGAAGAATTGCTTAATTCATTTGCTAATTGTAACAAATTTGAACTTGTATTTTATTTTTTAATATTAAAAAAGCTAGGCCTATTCTTTTAATGGTGTTAAAAAAATCAAATGAAACGTGATTCCTTGAATCATGATGTAATGAAACACCAGTGATTAATCATTGAGCCATCACACAAGAGGTTGGCAATTATTTTTTATTAAAAATACTCCCAATTGGCAATGGGATGGTAGAAACAACCTTGTGACCCTCAACATAAATATCTTTCAGTATCCATGACCTTTGCTCATGTGCATTGATAAGGCAATGTTTAATTCCTTTTTTTTAGTCATTTCTTGAGACATGGGAAGAAACAAAAAACCACAATATCCCACCAAATTGTTACATTTGGTGGGGAAAAAAACCCAACAATAGTAAAAAAATACATGACTAAACACTACTTAAATATCAACAAATAGTGCAAATTTGATTGAAAGACTATTACAAAACATTATTTTCTTTTGCATTCAAAGAAGTTTTGCCATTATGAAACCTATACTTTTACTACATTGCAATTTCTATCCTTCAATGTTTCTTACAAAATAGGAATTATTCTCAAATAATTAAAGTAATTATGGTTTTATTTTCTTAAACTGGTCTAATTGTATTTTATATGTGGGCAAATGTCAATGCCATGAAGTAGTAAACATAAAAAGCTTCTAAAGCACATGACCATTGCACAACACTAATATAAAAAAATTACAACACACATACTAGTAAAACAATAAACTAAAAGGATGGAAATATTTGGCTTGAATCATAACAAAATGTCAAACACGCCAAGGCAAATTAAAGGACCCAAAAAAAAACAACAAAAAATATTTGACATGAAGCATAGCCAAGATGAGTTTTTCATTTTTGTGATGTGGCATGGGTGGTGGTGATCATCCCAGAAGAGATTTAGCATGAGTGGTGATGATCCCATAAAACATTTAACATGAATGGTGATGATGTCATAGAAAATTTAATTTAATGGTGAAAAGATTTGAGAAAATTGTCAAAAAAATATTTAAAAACTAGTAGAAAATAGCCTTAATTAATAAAAATTTGGTGAAAATATTTTTTTTAATGGATGCAACCTAGTAATTTAAACCTCATCCATGACTGGGGAATTGGAGCTAAAAAGTCTTATTGTGGTGGTTGCGCCTCCCAAGCAGAAGGTGAAATTTAACCCTGGTTCGCCATTTAAAAAAACATTAATGTGGGGACTAGTGTATAAGTTTCTAACTTTAGGGTTTTGATAGGGAACAAAAAATGGTTTTAGGGTTTTTCAAGGAAGCATGTTTTTTCTATTGATAGCTGGGAGGGTTTACTCTCAATGGCGTGGAAACAAAGAAAATCACCAAATGGAGATGTGGTGGTGTTTGATAGCATTGAAATCTTTGTGTCGTTTTCTTCTATTTGGTATGTGTATGTTGTTGTTGGACGCAGGATGATTATGTGGCAAGAGAGCTACCAAGTGAAGTGCGCTCAATAGAAATCTCGCAATGCAACAACGGAAGGATGTGCAACAGTGTAGATAAGTAATGTGGTTTTTAGCTTTCAATTTTAGGGAGGTTGTTGAAGATTGGTTTTTAAATCTTTGTCTCAAATGGAAGTACAAGAGAATCCAGTGCGCAATGTACTTAGGGAGGCATAAATTCTATCTAAGGGTTGGTTTTTATGGTTGATAAGGGGGATGATGAAAAGTTTAGAGGTCTTGAAAACGGCCATAACCTCTTTTCAAAGTGTGTATTCGGGTTTATTTGTAGGTGGGTTTTGTTGGTTTGCATTTCATGAGAGAGTACCATGATTTTTGGGAATTTCGAAGAACTGCAATAGTCCATTGAAGTTACGAGGTCAATCATACAGAAGAAGATTATGGTTCTTTGTAAGACTTTTGAAATAGCCACTGGGGGAAGTGAATATGTGTTGTCTTCCTATTTTTATGTTTTGTCAAATGAGGGATGGTGTCATGAACACTCGATTATGTGATCTATGTGGGCTGAAGGATTTATGTCACCGTATGTAAATAGGAACTTGAGTTCCCGTGGAAGTCCAATGTGGTCTTGGGTTCATGTGGTCTGAAGAATTTGAGAAAAAAAAAAAAGGCCAGTGGGCTCAAGAAAGATATCAGAGTGACCTGACCCCTTAAAAACCTCAAGCCTCTCCTTGATGAAAAAAACAATGTCTTATGTGGTTATTGGACAAAACTTGGGTGGTCTCTGGCTCATGCTAGTGTGAAATTCTGAAAATGTATTTGCTATTTAATATGCATATGATTTGTATTATGTTTGTCTTGCGTCCTAGTTTTTTGTCACACTAAGACTTAGTGTGGGCTCAGATTTTGAGAATGCCTTTAACTTGGGGATTTCCCCATCATAAAGTACAACAATACAAGGAGAAGGTTATTTCCATTACCCAATCACAAGCATGAGATCAGATGGGAAGTGGAAGAATATCACACCTGGTACTCCTTAACAACGGGAGTGATGGAAAGAAGTAGGTGTAATATCCCTCCTCTTTTCCAGAAGGGATATTTATAAACAGAAGTGTCTTTCAAATATACTAAATAACTTTTTTAATAGGTCCTCCTATTCATGAAGTTCAACATTTTGTCTATGTTCACACATGATTTTTTTTTAATAAGTGAGGTTTAGCTTATATCCCCTTTTTGCCTTTGAACTAATAACTAAACATGTACCAAGGTAAAAAAAATCCGAACACTTTTTGGGTTGCTTCTAAACATTATAGAATTGTCCCATCCCTAATTTAAATAAAGGTCTTTGAATCCAAATTTAACATTTCATCCATTAGTTATATGTTCTAATAAGCTTTACTCAACAAGGTGAAGGGACTGATTAAAGTGTCAGTTCACCCTCTAGCAATATTTACTATATCCAAGATATTATGTTAAGTATTTCTCCATCCCCACCTATAAACATAAAAAATTGAGATAATATAAGGTATTGAAATGCATTCACTGGGCCAAACATTATAGTGGACCAATCAAGAACAATCTTTTGAAATCCAATGCCTTTTACAAGCACTAATTCTTATGCACATTTACTGGCATTTATTGACCCTCTCCACATAAAAGGGATATACTTCATCCAAAACATATTATGTATGCCACTTTTTCACTATGCAATTTCGCATTGTACCACAATCATGTTTTTGTAACAATCTAATATGTTTTCCCACTATAAATAAAATTTCACTTCAATTTTAATGTTTGGTTTCCACCATTCTTTGATGGTGATTAATAAAAGAGGTTAAAATTTTCATGTACTATGAAACTGGGCCCATGCCACTTGACACAACAAGGTTGCAATGCACATGCCCACCACATTCCATTTACAATATTAGTAAAAGTGATTACACTAAGTGTGGGGGAAAGAGGTTATTGGTTGTCCCACCTACAAAAGGGGGTGAAAAGTGCCTAAGTTCCATATTTATGTAAACTTGCCTAACTTTGTTCCAAATAAACAAGGCAAGGGAAGTTTTGTATTTCTTTTTTATCACATGTATTTTACACATTATAAACAAGGGTATCCAAAATCTAGAATAAGACAATTAGTTGGGTTACTACCAATTCTAGCGGAAAAGTAAGACAACTTTTTTATGTAAATAATATTAGATGTATTACCACTATGAGAAAATATAGGGTTTTACAAGTGGGCTTGCAACCGGTTTTCCAGTTATAATAGACACTTGTAACTCATGGTATTTATACAGCTTTTAGTGTTATGGGACAAGTTGCAACAATTACAATGAACACCTTATGTCGTATACAATATTGTATATACGATGCAACTCACATGTAACTATATGCAACTTCTTTACAACTAATCTCCACATTATATTTCCACACACATTCCAATGTGGCATTTCATGCATTTGTTGACAAATGACGTATGTTAATACCTTTTGCAACTTATTTACAACTACTTTATAACTAGTTTGACAAATATAATCTTTAATTATTTCATTCATCCATTTGATGAATGAATTTTATTCTTATATTGTATAACTTATCTACAACTATTTTACAACTAGTTCAACAAATATATTCTTTTAATATTTCATTCATCCATTTGATGTGAATGGATTCTATCCCAATCCTTTGCAACTTATTTACAACTATTTTACAACTAGCTCAATGAATATATTCCTTTATTATCTCATTCATCCATTTGACAAATGGATTCTAAATATCCTTATCTTTTGCAACTTATTTACAACTATTTTATAACTAGTTTAACAAATATATTCTTTAATTATTTCATTCATCCATTTGACAAATGAATTTTGTTCCTATCCTTTGCAACTAACTTACAACTAAAGATGAAATGAAAATAAGGATTTAATGACTAATCTATAACTAGGTGTTTAAATTTGGGTTTCGAAGCAATTGTATGGTAGTTGACTTTAGTAATACCAAACAATTAAATTGCAACTTATAATGTAATTATCCAAACTTCACAAAACCAACGAGAAATTTTGCAAAGTTTCATATGTTGCTTCTACTTGACCATTTTGGTTGTATGGTTGTCCTTGGACCATTCCAAATACAATTCAAAAATAACTACCTCATTTTCAAACCTAATTATTTCATAACTACTTCCTTTTTCTATTAACTTTCATAATAACTATCTCCCACTTACCTCCATTTTATAACTATCTCATTTTTTTTTTCCTATCCACCAACATGGATATAAAAAAACAAATTAACATGTGTCTTTTCATGTCCGTGAAATGTATATTAATTAAAATTAAATTTGACATTGACATAAATATATGAAAAATTAAAAAAAGATTAAAATAGTTGATCGTCATTGGTGGTGCGAAGCAACGTGGAACTCAAATTTATAATAAAATATTATTTACCTCAACATTACAAGTAAATATTTTTCATTTGTACAAATAATTCCATCATATTGATCGTTTAATTTTCTATTAAGATCATGCAATTTGTTACATTTTGCATGATACACATGATTACAATTATTAATATGTGAAAACTTATCATTTGATCATAGACATGTGAAGGTCCAAAATGATTATTTCCATATATTATGGTTTAAATTCCTCCTTCAATTCACCATGAATTGAACATTGCAAATACCACCTTTTTTGATAATCATGTTTTCAAATATAAGTTCGTTCATTGTTCGCTTGTCCATAATGCAAATCAAAATTCAAATCACTTATATGACACTCAAACAATTAATGTACTCCAAGCCTTACAAATTCTAATATTGAAACATATTATTTGTTCAAATTAACTTTCACCTTATTGAATATTTTATAAACATGTATATGCTATTGCATAACACACAAAAGACTAAAAATTAGATATTTTTTCCAAACTAATTTTTCTTAATTTAATATCTATATCCACAAACTTTCAAATTTACATAATGAATGTTACCTAATTTCATATGAAAATATACATTGAAGTGGATTTGAAAGTTTAATTTAATTTGTTAATTGTTTTAAACTTATAGTTCTAGTTTCTAACTGAACTTTTGCATTCATTTAGTTTAGGAGTTTAATTCCTACATCAAATTTAGAATTTAAAGTTAAACCTTGAATCAAGTTTTAGTGTTAAATTTTGGAGATTTTCTTTATAATTTAAAGATACTCAATAATGGAGTGTCATGGTTGTATGGAATGTCATCGTGATGATCATCAATTAAAATGCAACATCATGAGCATCAATTTGAAAGCATATGAAACATTCTAAGTTGCAACATATAAGATCATCAATTAAAATGCAACATAATGATTATAAATCTGAAATCGCATTAAGAATTCCAAGTTAAAACATATGCGCAAGTGAATTCAATTTTTCATCAGTGACGACTAGGTATATCATGAGCATGACACTTTTTTCGTACTATAGCAAAGTGATCCGAGGCCATCTGTAAGGTTAATGACTAGCTATGATCATGACCTTTGGAAGCAAGAAGATCATCACAAGAGGGAAAAGATCTGCAGACCTTTTTTAGCACCAAAGAATCATGGGTTAAGTTTTCTTATTTTCACTATAAAAATTTAAAATAAGAAAAATAAATTAAAAATTAAAAAAACTTTGTAATAGACACTAACATACCTCTAACTCAAAATATCATTGTAAAGATTCACCCGAAATTTTTTAGTGTATTTTGGGGATGCTCTCCTAGCCAAAGATGTCACGAGAACTTCAGAAATCTGGAATGTCCCCACTAAGTTGTCAACTCAGCCTTCTGGATTTTGAAAATACCCTTTTTTAAAATAAAAATAAGACCAAAAAAAAATCTGGCACGTTTTTAGGCATCTGAAGGGTCTAGCTTTAGACCCTTCTGGATTTTAGGCCCCTCCACTAAGTCTACTGGCCTCTTGAAGGGAGCCTCAAATCCTAGCTATGCATTCAGACCTAAACCTAAAGTTGTGTGGACTGTCGACTTACCAACATCTTTCCATCATCATTTTATCATCATCTTTCCATCATCATTTAACCCTCTAATAACATGATCAATTGTGGGTTGTTTCCTACTCAAGGCTGATGTTGTTGTTGCCATTTTTCTGCTTGCAATTGTTCTCAATGTCAACACCACTATTTCAACCTTAAAGGATTGGAGATTGTTCTTTTCTCGAATGGGTAGTTGGTT
>Ga0116231_10012402_pt1 | contig 12551 bp, 7 predicted proteins | sample S1TSphgellanicum_2_FD_89695 | JGI IMG/M metagenome (GOLD analysis project Ga0116231, IMG submission 89695) | Host-associated microbial communities from peat moss isolated from Minnesota, USA - S1T2_Fd - Sphagnum magellanicum MG | ecosystem: Host-associated > Plants > Peat moss > Unclassified... | reverse complement strand
GGTAAGTTAAAAAATAAAATATTTATACATATAATAAAAAAAAAAAAAATAAATAAAAAAAATAATATATATATATATATATATATATATATATATATATATATATATATATATATATATATATATGTCACAACCCTACTTTGAGGGAGTGTGAGGATGAAACTCACACTCCCAAAATTGGGACTTGGGAGTCCTTCAGGACTCCTGAAACTTCAGAGTTTGATTGTAGGGGTCAAAACACCTTGCATTGGGGTGTTCTTTATATCATTGAAAAGCTATCGAAGTGTAAATGTGGAAAATGACCTCGCATGGGCCATTTGGACATATGTAGCACAAGTTATGGCAAAAAGAAGGGCCAGGAGTCAAATTGGCAGTTTGACTCCTGACCACTAAAAGTCAAGAATCAACCCAACCCCGATGCGTGCAGGTGGAGTGTGATACACCATTGGAAAGCTCTTGATGAGAACTATAAATTTGTTTCAGACTTCATCCCAATCGGAGGTCTGAGCAAAAAGTTATGACCTCGCAAAGTCTCGGGAATCCAAACCAGGACAGTTTCGGGACTCCTCCTTGGGAGTCCTGGGACAAAAAGCCATTTGTATGCGAGTGCTGTGAAGAGGCACAAAGTATACTATATGGGAGAAGGTGGTGGCTTCCCCCGAATCCGGGCCGTGGTGAGTCATGTGAGTCCAAAGTTGCCCGTGGCTTGTCTTAGCACTAAAAGTGCTCCAGAAAGTGAACTAACCAACTTGTTGGTTGGTTTGATGCAGGTTCGAATAAGTAAGTAAAGCTTGTCCTTCTTCCTAGTCCCATCTCGGAGCTTTAGCATGCCCTTCTACCCCTTCTAGTGTTGAGAGCTAAGAGTGTGCCTCGAGTTCCTCACAATTCCGCTGTTGAATAACTTAAACCCAACTTGGGTCTAATTAGGAACTTGGGAGCGCATCAATATATATATATATATATATATATATATGATTCCATTTTTACATTGTGAAGCCCATAGATTTTCCACAAACATATTGTTTTATGATTTGCACATGAATTTTTTTGAAATTTCGTAATATTGAAAGTTTGTGATGTAATGTAAAGCTTCATCCACTCCCCCCCCCCAAGACTTTTCATTAGTTAACAATGGGTGTGAATAAATATACAATAATTTGTTCAACATTTAAATTTGAACATTTCACAAATAATTTTATGAAATTATTTCTATCAAAATTTTCAAAACTTATTAAAAGAAGTTAAAAACTTTCTTATAACCTTATTGTTGAAAGTTCAAAATTAAATTTTAGGGAACTAAAAGTTTGGAATTAAAGGAAGATAAAACAACAAAATAGACACTGATGAGAAACAAAAACAATATTTCAACTTAGCTCCCAAGAACTATTTAAAACATTCAAGTTAAGTTTAATAATAATAGGTATTGTAACAATGAATTTAAATGATGAGGTCAACTTCTTGCACTCATCATTATTACCTTTGCATCACATGACAATTTTGACAATGGACTTGCTTCAATGCATGTGAAATCTCTCACCATTAAATTATCTACCTACCATGGTTTTAATCTAAGCCAATTTCTAGTTTTATTTTCGTACAATTCATCAATGCCAATGATGAGGTTGGTGATGACATAGGTATAAGTTCTATTGATGTCATTGGGGGCATTTTTGCTTTTGTTGCACCATGTGTTATGGGATGTTTTTCCTTCATTGAACATTGCCTATTTGGTGTGCATGTTTCTAATTACCAAACTTCCAATTCCAAAGATCGATTTGACTCATCTTGATGAGCAACCCCCTCTTAGAATCAAGACCTTTTCCACATGTTTCAACTTTTGGGGGAAGGTTGAAATCATTTACATTGGGGAAAAAATATCGTGCCGTATGAAAAAGATACAATTTGAGAATTTACATTACTTGGTCTACACATGAACAAAATGTGAAAGGTTTTAGTGATACATAATTTAACGGATTTAAAACTAGGTTTGAAATAGAGAGTTATCTATGAAGCTAATATTCTTGTTCAGACATGATATGACATTTTGGGCTTAGTCATGATGTACTACATTTTATTTCTTCAATTTTTTTCAAATTAAGCTTTGTTTTCGGATTCTCACACTTTTTCCTACCTAATGTTATTAAGAAAATTTTAATTCATTGATCTTTTGTTGGAGCAAATATTTTGATCATTATACCTTCTACCTTCTATCTAGTGAAATGCTAATCTACCTTAAAATGCTTTGCTTTATCCTTAAACATGGGATTATTTGTGATCTTTATGTTGCTATGGTTGTTGCACCAGAAAATGATGGGTTAATTATCTCCAAAACCTAATTCACAAACTAATGTCCTCATCTAGATGGCTTTGCATGTGCATTTCACTAGAATTTTATTTCAAATTGACATGAAAATCTTGTCATGGAATTGTGTTTTTAAAATTTTAAAAGATGGGCATTTTACTAAAGTAAAATAGATATGCATTTGTGGATGTTCAATCATTTAAGTTCATAATTCGCATCCAAGAATCCATAGAGTTTGTTCTTTCTCCCATTGCGAAGGAAAGACCAAGTGACAAATTCTTGTGGAGATAGTGGACAATACCCTTTGCAGCTTGGCACTGAAGACATTGAGGACCATGCATGTAATGATTGGAAGTCAGAAGCCAATATCTGTGCAAATCTTTGTTAGATAACGAAGCTTGCCAACAAGACCTTGATACTTCTTTCATCCACTAAGGGGGTCTTGGTGTCTTTATGGGACAAACAAATTTGGCTAAAGTAATATGGGTTGGAGTAGTGCAATCAAGTGTAGAATATTCAGCCAAAATTGACTTGACATAATCAATTTGATGAAGCAAAATTTGTAGTATCCTTTTTGTAAAAATTGGACACCTATAACTTTTGCATTAAGCCAAGGTTCATCATTTTGTACTCATAGCCTAGATCCATTTTTAAGTGGGAAATTTGTTGTTGATCAGAACTAGGAAAAAAAAGATCATCAACATATAAAGTAAAATGATGATGAACTAGTCAAAGTGAAGGCAATAGACATTAAGGTCTATCGTGGCTTTTTTCATACCTCTACTTCATAATTTTTTTTATCAAGCATACTATTCCAAGCCTTTGGTATTTGCTTAAAACCATATGATGAACATTTTAACTTATAAACCAAATGCTCAGTGTTGGCCTGTATAAAAGTAATATATAATTTTTTTGTCAAACTTGTTATTTGACTATTGAAAGAGGGTGGGAGTGTAATAATGACTTCCCAAATGTGAATGGCATATTTGAATTATTTTTCTATGTATCATCTTTGAGGAAACCATATAAATTTCTATAAAAATAAGCAACTTATGGTGTAATGGCTTTGCGCATTTATCCAAGGCATTAAAACCATTATTTTTAATCAAGTGTTCGAAAGCCATATGGTCTTGGGTCAAAAGGGGAAACACTCCATCTTGCAATTTTGAGTAGCCTCCATAGTTACAACCTCTTATTATCATGTGCCAATCAAAATGGCCCATCTCAAAATATTGGCAGTGAATTTTGAGCTCTTGGTTTAGTGTGATTATGGGATATTTGTAATATTTAGAGATTTAACCTAGATTTTGAAATTAAATTACGATGTGCATAGCTTCCCAATGTTGCCCAAAAGATGTTCACCCATATAACTTGATTTTTTAATCCCTAAATTGGTTGTCTTTAGTTCAACTTTCCATGCCTATAAACTATAAGATGAGGCCAATAGGAAGCATGGCAAAACATGCTTCTAAACCTTAGACAACATAGGCATCTTTAAGTAAAACAACCTTATATAGCACATGACTCCTAGCTAACACATAAAAACATGGGTAGCCAGGGGTAAAACATTTGTTTGTTGGTTCATAGGTAATATAGGAATACTTTAGTAAGGTTCTTTACCCTTACATAATTTTCAAAACATTCTCATGTCCACAGGGGACAAAATAAAAAGGAGGCTCAAATTTCTAAAAATATAGATGTTATTTCTTTCATACTTGTTCCATATAGGTACCACTGAAAAGGGAAGATTCAAGTTTAAAACACTGTAGGTGCTTGATGAAGATTATTATAGATAAGAATGTGTGTTTTCCCAAAAAAAATCTCGGTAGTAAATGAATTATAAATGATTAGTTCATAGATGGCCCAGGTAAAAATATTTTATATAAGTTAAGTCCCCAAGGGCCAAATTCATCAAATTTTGACACATGAACGATATGATTTGGACATGTTCAAAGGGTTTTTTTTGGAAGTTTTTGAAAAAATTCGCCAAGAAAGTAAATACGTAGTGGTTTTGCATAGGGTTCATTAGTCTAGATTTAAAAGGCTTGATTCCTAGTACATAAATTGTAGCAAGAACAAGTCAGATTCCAAATAAATCTTTATAAAGATGTTTCATGGATTTGAGGCACAAAATGTTGTTAAAATTATGGCCATGTAGTCCACAAAAGTAGATTGGACATGTTTATTAGATTACAATACATAGAGTTCATATTAGTTACAAAATTTTGATTATGGAGTTCACACAATAACCCTTTTTTCATTATTCAATAAAAGAACATTTTAAGCATTTGGTCCACAAGTTTCATCACATGGTGTCCTTTTGCGAGTCTTTGTATTTACATCCCATTCTTCAAGTCTTAAGTATTATCACATACCCTTATCCATTAGAGTTAGTAAAAGAAAATGAAAGTTTCACTCAAACATGCAACTAATTTTAATATAGGACACAAACAACTTGAGGACATTACAAAAACTTGTAGGATGTATGTGGGAAAAATAAAATTGAAAACTAAAAAAACACCTTATGATGAAAACTCAACTTTGTGTCAATCTTGGTGTGATTGTGGTCTTGGTCCAAATTTGGATTGTTGTTACTTCATTTATGTGTCTTGTGACCCTCCATGTTCTCCCAAGTTTTAAAGTTCCAAAACTTGCCCACTAGTCTGTCTATGCATCTCTTTAGTGCAACCCTTCACAAGACACTTGGTGTTGTAACACTCCAAAAATGATACATATGTTGACAAGAAGACAACTTATAATCCCATATAGGTGCAAACTTAATCCCACAAAATGAACATGTGGCATGATGTTCACAAAAAACATCCACTCTAATTCCAGGTCATTTAAATCCAAGTTGATTCCAAGAGAAAAGATAGGTTTGGGTGGATAATAAAACATTGTTTTCCATGTTCAATTGTCGTAGTGTGTGTTTTTAGAATACATAATTGCCATTCCAAGCAATCAAAGTTGTTTCTTGCATATTTGATTTCCTTCGCTAAAGCAAAAAATTTATCCAAGACATCTCCATATTTAGCTTCTATTGTTATAACTAATGAATTAAATGCACCACAAAGATTTTTCTATGATTTTAAATTTTTTATTGTAGAACTCCTTTGATTTCACTTTCAAGGCCTTCAACAAGTTTGAGGCTTTACTTTTTTGAAATGTAAGTGCACCTTCATTACTAACGTTGTTTTTGGTAGAATCTTGTTCAAGGCTTTGAAAAGCACCTTCAAAAAGCTAATGTCTTAGAAAAGAGTCCCATTCAGCCCTTTGAGTCTCCATTTAATCCTCAAAACTTGAAAGCAATCAAGATACTTTGACAACTAGTCCCTGACAACCTTCTAATGGGGCAACCTATGGTCCATTCATGTCTTGTGACACATGAGGTCCTTGTTAAACTCAACTTGAGCTCACAACAACTTTTTCAAGGACTCTTTTCACATTTGGCAACTAATTTTGAATCAAAGCACAATATGACAAAATTTCACCTAAATCCATTCTAGGTTTTGTTTGGTTTAGAACTTGTTGTTCCATTAGCTATCTCACCTCCACCCATGATTGTCTTGCCTCCATTGGTTATTCTTCTAGGTTTGAATTTTTTGGCTCCCCTTCATCAAAGTTAATGTTTTCTTGTTTTAAGGTTGGTTTGGCATATTGATTTATGAACCTATTATTTCCATGTCCATGTTGTAAACAAAACCCAATTAATGAAAATCCCTTTCTTTTCACAAATCAAACCCCTAGCCATCACAATTAGAATCAAACATGATGTTGGCAATCATGTTTTTTTATGAACAATCATCCATAAGTTCTTTATGTGAGCTATCAAATCAAGATCATTACACTCCATATACTTGTACCCATTTTTGTTGATAAGCCCACAAAAAAATGTAGTGACTTTAGATCCTCTAGATCTTTAAGAACCTTCAAAATTTTTAGGCATCATCTTTAATGACAAAGGATTGTATACCTCAACAAATGATAAACTCACGATCCATTATTATTATGTGTGGCACTTTGCCATACAATTCATTGACACCTTTAAAACATTTTGGCATCCCTCTTTTTTGCTCTAATTTACTTTGAATTTCTTCCCATTGCATGTTCAATTAAAGCCAAGTAATTGTCCAAGACTCAACTTGTTATGACTGCCTTGAGACATATGAAATTTTAGCTTCAAATCAATTATGATTTACAAGGTGGTTCTACAAAATACAACATAAGTCATAGGAGCCTTAGTAATTAGAAAGGTTACACAAGAATTGTAGCAACTAAATGGTCAAAGAAGTTACACAATAATCATTTACCACACAACTTATTTGAAAAAGATGATTGACATTTGTGAAAGACAGTCATGTGTGAATTGTGCACAAAGTTTATGTGGAGCTAGGACCTATGTTAAACTAGGATTAGAATTTCAAAATCCTTCTTTGGCTTGACATGTTTGAAGAAAAAAATGTTAGATCATTAATTCAATTATCCTAATCACCCCAACATTATTTGATTTAATAAAACTACTTCTGACACCATGGATTTTCAAATGCCAACTTTGATCCACCAAACCATGTTTTCACCTTGAGACCTCTTAATATGAATGACATAAACTTTCATGATCAATTTGAAGAAGAATTTCACAAATTAATGAATATTTGTAATTGACATAAACGTAATCTTGGATGTCACAAGAATAATAAAGATTTTAAAATCCAATTATGTACATACAGATTTCCCCAAACTTTAATAAAAGAAACACATTTTGAGTATGATTTTAAACTTCTACATATAAAAGAAATCATGGGTGGTTCAATAATGCTAATCCATGAATCATGAATGTTTGTTGTTGTAATCGTGACTTAAAATGTATAGCTACACATGGAAAAGACAACAAGGTATTAATTTACTATAAACAAATTACATTACCAAAACATCAAATTATACATCACATATGTATTCATTGATGAAAATTGGGGTTCAAAAGATTGAAGAAACTAACTCTAAAACCACTTCAAAGGATTATTTAGAAAGAAGTCATTGTTTGATTATATGATCATTAAATACAAAATTGGTTCTCAACAAGAGGTTTTTTCAACAAGTGCTATTAGTTATTTGAAGAAATTCCCAAATCACATAACAAATGTGTATTTATCTAATATACATTGGTATAATTTATATTTGTGGGTTCTTGAACAAGAAAGTCCATTGAATACTTTTTTTGAAGTTGAAAACACACATGAGTTCTTCAATAGAGATAAAGATATAAACACATCAACATATATACAATCTATTTTTTAAAAATAAATTACTAGAATAAGTCACATGAGTTGGCAAACATCTTTTTGTCTAAATTTGCTAGTAAATATTTTCAAGTAAATTGTATGTGATATCATCAATTTCTAAAATACCATCCACCAAACACACACACATACATTTCAAAGATATAATATCCCTTTCATTCCAATCATAGAGGGTTACAAAATACCATTAGTAAAAAATGAACCCAAAAATTATGCTCATGCTATTTGCATTTTGTTCATGCCTTGGAAAATATACAAATATATAAAACAATCAATAAATACTTCATGGATGGAAAATTTTAATGTTGTCTATCCACATATTTCATCTTTTTGTAAACATGTTATTAAAAAAATTAGAATATTACATGAATGCAAAGAGTCAAAAGATGTTGATAGGATCATGAAATAAAGTGAAGATGAATGTTAAAATAAATAGCATGATAGATCCTCTTTACAATAAAAATGATGATGATTATGATAACATTTGTTGAAATATGTATTGAAACATATTCAATGCTAGCAATGTAAATAAAAGAATCTAAATTAATATCAAATTTAGAAATTAAAAAAAAACTTTGTTAATTAATGCAAAGATGAATTTAATGTTAGCCTTTCAAATCAATTTCCAAGGGTGAAGATGTTCTTTATGACATGGTCACTAATGTTTATAATCCTCTTTGACCAAAGTTAATTGATACTCATAGCTCAATTAAAAATGAACTTCTCATTATATTCAAATTGAATAAATTAAAAATTAAAGCATTCAATGAGTTCATAATAGACCCACTATCTTGTATTTTTAAAGAACAAAGATTCTTATATATAGTTGGTGTTCCTAAAACTAGAAAAAGTCAAATAATCAAGGCTATAAGTGATTTATTTTCTAAGGCATCTACATGACATGTTAGAAATTTTAGCATTCATTGCAATTGTAGTTTTATTAATAGGTGGATGATAAGTCCTAATGTTCCAACATGGTATTAAATTCAAATTAATTATTTTAGCAAGTTAATTTTTAGTCACATAAGTTGTATTTGAACTAGACACGTAACCTATAATGCCATTCAACAAACATTACTTCACAAAACATGAGTCTGCACTAGTCTAAATTTATAAAACTTTTACAACAATTTCATTTCTCATACTGATGGAAAAAGAAAACAATAGATTATGGAAAAGAACATGAAGAAAACAAAAGAAAAAACATATTCAAGTAACTTTGTGTTCCTCCTCAAAATTGTTTTCTAAACTTTTGAAAACTATTCTATTATGAACTTTGTGTCCCAAAAACAAAAAAAAGAACTCTTTACTTCCAACTCCAAGGCATCTTAAATCCTTTGAATTCTTCCACCTTAAACTCATTTGAATTTATCCTTAGTAGTCCTAATTTCACCTAATCACCCTCCACTACTATCCATTCTATTTTTACTAAATATCCTCTATCTAGCTTGTCCAAAATAGACATTACAACTCCTACTCACTATTCCCATGCATCCCAATCTATCTATTTACTACAATACAATTCTACCCTCCATAGTGGATCTACAATCCATTCAATGATAGGTTTATCAATTAATTGAAATGTTGATTCTCAAAATTTAAAGAAAACAATTGAAGATTGATCAAAAGTTATATATTTGAATGTTGATGAAGTATCAAATTTCAATGGTGGGTTGTACCATGTTACCAAAAATATATCTCAAATTACAAAACTTAGAATCTTCACCACATCAACCTTTTGATGGATTAAATATTTTATTTTAAAGAGATTTTGTGCAATTCCCACTTGTAAGTGGCACACTATTGTATACAATTAATATTAAACCTTTTTTTAATGAAACAATTTATGGGAAATTTTTGTAATGCTAAATAAAATAATTTGACACAACAAATTTGGAAAAATAAAGACATTCACTAGGTTCAATTGCTAAATACTTTATGAGAAAAAAATTATTAAAGATGATTTTTCATTATATATTCAAATATCAATTTTGATCAAAATTACAAACTAACTAGTTTCAACACCCTTGGGATGAAGCTACACACATTTTTCCTCGTAATGAATTAAAAGACATGATTAACCATGATCCCACAATTGAAAATATTTTTAAAAAAAATTGTTTATGTTGTACAATTGTTGCAAAGGATATATATATAAATAAACTTTTATGTGAAGATGTATAATTTAACATAAGGCAATATGTTTCAAACTCTAATATCAATAATTTGTATCCATTTTTCAAAATTATACAAAGTCATGAAGGCTCATAAAAAATTTATATCATAAATTTAGGTTCATAAATGGGATGACATCCATAGTTCATGAAATTATGATAGATGATTCTATAAAAACAAATAATTTAACTTCCATGCATAAATCCTTTTTAATGTGTCATTGTAAATTTTGACACATTCATTTATAACCATTCCAATTTAAATGACATAAATCTTGTTGGTTTTCCCAATAACATCATTCTTGTAACCCTTAGATTTTGTGATTTCATTTATCAACATGATATGAATGGACCTAAAAATATTTTAAATATTTGTATTAAATGTAAAAAAATTCATTAAATATAGCTTTCAATTTGACAGATTATAAAGGACAAGGTCAAAATTTTGACAAGCTAATTGTTGATTTATATAAACCATCAACCACATGCCACTTACAATGCACAACATGTACATATATGTGATTTTTTCACATTTACAATCAATTGAAGGGCTTGTAATCCTATAAGATATTCAAATTGAAGATATTCAAAACATCAATTTTCAAGAAGGTGCAATAGTATACATGTTTCCACAACTTATTTCTATAAACAAAAAAGAGAAGTCTTCCATGATTCCACAACCAAATCAAATGGAATCAAACATATTCAACACACATCCCTTAAACACTAAAAAAAAAAAAAAGTTTCCACATGAATAAAAAGGAAAAAAACCATTGATTGTTCAACATTTTTGCAAACAAATAAATGAAAATCAATATTGGCATAAGAACTTATTACTATATTTAAATGATGGAAGCACACTTATGTATAATACTTTGTGGTTAGGATCACAACACATGGATGTTGTGATGAAATACTATATGAGTCAAAATTACAACATCAAGGATATGAATTTCATCAATATTTATACATTATGGAAACAAAATGTTTTAAAACATACCTCCATCTAAACATGAAACATTGAATTTTAATATCATTAAACCCTATATATATGCCATGTATTTTGTATGATTCAAAGATATTCATGATCTAGAATGTTTTCTTTTAAATACAAAAGTAAAGGTAAGTGACTAATGAGATTCAATCATTTGCACTACATTTATGTGAATGTGATGCAACAACTTGATTAATCATTATGTGGTTTATTTGTTATTGCTTATGTTTTTCACATTGCATTTAATGTAAATGTAGGAAAATAAAATATGTGTTCTCTAAAATGAAACAACATTTGAAAATTTGTTTCAATTGCAAACTCTTTTTCCAAAAGTACATGATACATTGAAAATTCCCTTCCCATCACAAAAGGTTAACATTTGGCTTCCCTACTTGAGTTTTATGTTTAAAGTTTCCCATTCAAGTCACCTTGGCAACAATATTTTGGTAGGCATTAACATAATATGTCTTGTCTAATATTTTTTTTAAAATTATAATTTTTTATTCAAAGAATCTCACTTTATTGAAGACTTGTTGCAATTCAATGTTTCAATTAAAACATTGACATTATGTGTCAATTATGTGTTTTAGGCATGAAACCTAATACAAAAAGACTTGGGTCAAAATAGGTTAATGTTGAACTCAATAGTCATGGTACAATCAAAGTGAAAGTTTCTATCACCTTGGGTTCTCCTCATGTTTGCATTTATTATTTTAAAACTAGCCACTAATTGATGCAAGCTATTGCATGAGCCTAGAGCTTGAGCTTAGAGTTTAAAGTTGCAACTTGGGATGGTAAAATATCTTTTCCCCTATACACATGCAAGTAAAACCTAATAATTTAATCACAAAATGAATATTATATAAGTAAACCTAGAAACAAACATGGGGATGAATGTAAACATTCAACCTCATTATGGATGAATGATTTTTTCGTTGTTCTAATGTATGGATGAAAAATTAATTAAAATTACATGTTTTTAATATATATAAATTCCATCAAAAGTATGGATAAATGTTTATTTTATCATCGAATTTTTATCAATGAATTTTTTTCCCCCTTAGTTTTAATTAATTAGAGCTTAATATGAAACACAATTTAATTATGTATGATATAACATTTGTTGATTAATATAATGTAAATTCCATTATAAATGTATTTGATGGCTATGGTTTAAAATGCCATTATTTTCAATGTCTTAATTATATTACTATTGTTGTGCTAACATCCACCCCATGGTCATTGTTTTAATAAATAATTTTTTTAAAAAAAAATTCTGAAGAAACTAACCCAATGTCATTGACAACAATGGGGTTTTTTCTCCCCTCTCCAAAGGTGCCACAACTTCCTCAAACCTATTTATAAGTGTCGTGAACAACAATGGGGGATTTTTTTTCATTTTTCTTTGAGGGTGCCACAACTTTCATCAAGTCTAATTAGTGTTGTTGATAACAATGGGTTTTGAATGCTTTAGATATTTTAAAACTACCTATTGTCATTGATGACAATTAGTTTTTGAAATAAACTGGAATTTAGTTTCAAGCACCTTAAATAGCTTCTTTCAAACAACCTATTATCATAGATGACAATGGGGTTGTTTTTAATAATTATTTATTTTCAAAATGACTTAATTTTTCACAAAATACATGTATAATGTTGTTGCTAACAATTGGGGGGGCGGGGGGGGTGGGAAGACACAACCATCCCACTCAAATTTTTCTATTTTTTTTTCTATGCTTTATAAAACCAAATTATAAATCAATTTTAAGATTATCAAATTCTTC
>Ga0116231_10012401_pt1 | contig 12553 bp, 15 predicted proteins | sample S1TSphgellanicum_2_FD_89695 | JGI IMG/M metagenome (GOLD analysis project Ga0116231, IMG submission 89695) | Host-associated microbial communities from peat moss isolated from Minnesota, USA - S1T2_Fd - Sphagnum magellanicum MG | ecosystem: Host-associated > Plants > Peat moss > Unclassified... | reverse complement strand
TACGTGGTTTGACCATGCGCGTGCTGATGCTGACCGGCGGCGGTATCAGCAATCGTTCAGGCGGAATCGGCACCATGATGGCGGCCTTGCGCGCGGCATGGGGCAATTCCGTCAGCACTGTGGTGATCGATACGCGCGGGCCGGGCGGCGTGCTGAGTGGGGCTTTCTGGTTCGTCGCGGCGCTCCTGCGTTTTCTGGTGGCGCGCCGGGTGGATGTGGTGCATCTGCATATGAGCACGCGGGGCAGCGTGGTGCGCAAATGCCTGCTGACCTGGGTTTCCGTCGCCCTGCGGCGGCCGGTGATCGTGCATATGCATGGGGCGGATTTCTTTCCGTTTTTCGAGTCGCTCGCGCCGCTCTGGCAGCGCGAGATCGGACGCGCCTTGCGCCAGGCGCGGCATGTGGTCGTGCTCGGCGAAGTCTGGCGGCGCTTCCTCATCGCACGCGCCGGCCTGGCGGAGTCCCGCGTATCGGTCGTGCGCAACGGCGTGCCCGCGCCGGCGGTCGCTGCGCGCGCGCCACCGGCCACTCTCCACATCCTGTTTCTCGGCCGACTCGGGGCGCGCAAAGGTGTGCCCGAGCTGCTGGCGGCGCTCGGATCAAAGGCAATGGAGCCCCATCCCTGGCGCGCGACGCTCGCCGGCGACGGCGAGGTGCAGCAGTTTGCCACCATGGCGGCGCGCGCCGGCCTCGGCGGGCGGATCGATTTTCCCGGCTGGGTGGACAGTGCCCAGGCCGCGCGGCTGATGGCCTCCGCCGACATGCTCGTGCTCCCCTCGCACCACGAGGCGCTGCCGATGGCGGTCGCCGAGGCGCTGGCTGCCGGCGTCGCCGTGCTGACCACGCCGGTCGGCGTCATCGGCGAGATTTTGCGCCATGGCGAAAACGCACTCCTGGTGCCGCCCGGCGATGTGCCCGCACTCACCGAAGCCCTGCTGCGCCTGGTCAGCGACCCCGCTCTACGTGCCCGCATCGGCCAGGCCGGCCACGCGGTCTTCCGCGCCGAACTGGACGTGGCTGTCACGGCACGCCAGATGTTTGCGCTATATGCCGACGCTGCCACAGCGGGGCGGTGAGCCAGGGGATGTCAGATGGGTCTTAAAGTAGCCGTGCAGATGGACCCGATGGAGAGCGTGAACATCGCCGGCGACAGTACATTCGCGCTCATGCTGGAAGCGCAGGCCCGCGGCCACGCGCTCTGGCACTACCAGGTCGGCGACATGTCGCTGAACGAGGGCCGCCGCCATGGCGACAGGACAGTGGAGCGCCTCACCGCCCGCGCCCGCCCGGTCCGCGTGCAGCGCGTGCCAGGCGCGCACTTCACCTTCGGCCCACCCGAGAAACTTGATCTCGGCAGCATGGACGTGGTGCTCATGCGCCAGGACCCGCCGTTCGACATGGCCTACATCACGGCAACCCACATGCTGGAGCATATCCAGCCCCACACGCTGGTGGTGAACGACCCCGCCGCCGTGCGCAACGCGCCGGAAAAAATCCTGGTGACGCATTTCCCGCAACTGATGCCGCCGACCTTGATCACCTGGGATGTTGCGGCCATCCGCGCCTTTCGCGACGAGCACAAGGATATCATCGTCAAGCCGCTGTTCGGCAACGGCGGCGCTGGCGTCTTCCGCATTAAGCCCGACGACGAAAATCTGGGCGCGCTGCTGGAGATGCATTTTGCAAGATCACGCGAGCCGCTGATGATCCAGCGTTACGAACCCGCGGTGCGCCAGGGCGACAAGCGCATCATCCTTATCGACGGCGAACCCGCAGGCGCCATCAACCGCGTCCCGGCGCAGGGCGAAGCGCGCTCCAACATGCACGTCGGCGGCCGCGCCGAAGCCAGCACTTTAAGCTCGCGCGACCGCGAAATCTGCGCCGCGATCGGCCCGCTGCTGCGCGCGCAGGGGCTGGTGTTCGTCGGCATCGACGTGATCGGCGAGTTTCTCACGGAAATCAACGTCACCTCGCCGACCGGGATTCAGGAGGTTGCCAAATTCGACGGCACCAACCTGGCCGGCCTGGTCTGGGACGCGATCGAGGCAAGGCAGGTACGTAAGTTGACCTGCCCCGCGTAGCCCGCATGAAGCGCAGCGGAATGCGGGGACCGGGGCCGGGCCGGACGAGCACTGCTGCCCTAAGCGGACGTGGCGACTCCGCATTCCGCTTCGCTTCATGACGGGCTACGGGCTGCGCTGGTCAAATAACATCCCCCGGCGTCAACCGCGCAATCACGCTCTAAGCCGTTACGACAGCAGCGGCGCCTGCACAGTCGCCGGCGCGCGCACGGTACCGTTGGCCGCGCCCTTGTCGGCGCGTTCCAAAATATCCAGGAACGGCCGCATGACATCGATCGGCATCGGGAATACGATGGTCGAATTCTGCTCGCCGCCAATCTCCGTCAGCGTCTGCAAATAGCGCAACTGCATAGCAGCCGGGATGCTGCCGAGAATCTTGGCGGCATTTACCAGCGTCTGCGAGGCCTGGAACTCCGCCTCCGCATGAATGATTTTCGCACGGCGGTCGCGTTCCGCCTCCGCCTGCTTGGCAATCGCGCGCACCATATTGTCGGTGAGTTCGACGGTGCGGATTTCGACGTTGCTGACCTTGATGCCCCAAACCTCGGTCTGCGCGTCGAGAATGCTTTGTACGTCGGTGCTGAGTTTCTTGCGCTCGGACAGCATCTCGTCGAGATCGTGCTGGCCGAGCACGGCGCGCAGCGTGGTTTGCGCCAGCATGTTGGTGGCGGGCAGATAATCCTGCACGGCGATGATGGCGCGCTCGGGGTTGGCGACGTTGAAATACAGCACCGCATCGACCTTCATCGAGACGTTGTCGCGCGAAATCACGTCCTGGCTGGGAATTTCGATCACCTGCACGCGCAAATCCACGCGCACCATTTCCTGCACGAAGGGGAATAGCAGCACCAGGCCGGGGCCGCGCACACGGCTGAAGCGGCCCAGGGTGAACACCACGGCGCGCTCATATTCGCGCAGAATTTTTACCGCACTGGCGATCAGCACGAAAGCGGCGACGATGATGAAGGCTGCGGGAATGGAATAGAGCGGAATTCCGGGCATGACGGCGCGTCCTCGACTGTCGCGGAAATCATGTTCCGGCGGAGGATGAGGCTAAGCGCGCATCACGCGATGCTGAAGGGACGGAATCTACTCACGCGCGTCAGCCATAGGGTGGGATTTAGCCCACCATGGGCGCGCACGTCGTAGCGGAGTGGTAAGCTGAAGCCACCCTACAGCACCGACACCAGCTCCAGCACGATGCCCGCCATCGCCACCCCCCAGACCAGCGAGCGCACCATCGGCACACCGGCGGCATAGAGCGGCACATACAGCGCGCGGCCGATCACATAGAGCCAGGCGCCCAGCAGTGACAGCGGCCCGGTGCGGCCAAGCAGCACCGCGGCCAGCAAAGCCGCCGCGAACATCGCAAAGGTTTCAAGGTAATTTTGCATGGCCCGTTGCAGCCGGGCGGCCACGCCCGTCACCTCGCGCTTCTCGTCGCGCGGGCCGGCCGACCACGACATGCCGCGCTGGGCCAGCGACGCCGCGGCAGCCCAGGCGATTTGCAGCAGCCCGATCACCACGGCAATCGCCAGCAGTTTCAGTTCGTTTACGGCGTTCGGGCCGAGCGGCATATCGCTAATCCTCAAGTATCCTGTCGCGGTCTTCGGCAAATACCACGTCGCGGTGCACATGCACGGACATCAGCAGCCCCATCGCAAACATCACCGTGAGCATCGCCGATCCGCCGTGGCTGACCAGCGGCAGCGGCACGCCGCCGACCGGGATCACGCCGACCACCATGGCAATGTTGACAAACACATACATGAACATGTTGGTCGCTATGCCGAATGCCAGCAGCCGCCCATATTGGTGGCGGCAGCGCAGGGCGATCAGCATGGCGCCTAAAATGATCAGCAGCAGCAGGCTCAGCAACGCCAGCGCGCCGATCAGTCCCCATTCCTCGGCGACGATGGAGAAGATGAAATCCGTCTGTTTTTCCGGCAGGAAATTCAGATGCGCCTGGGTGCCCTGCATGAAACCCTTGCCCCACAGGCCACCGGAGCCGAGCGCGATTTTGGACTGGATGATGTTGTAGCCGGCGCCGAGCGGGTCACTTTCGGGATTGAGAAAAGTGGTGATGCGGGCGCGCTGGTAGTCGTGCAAATGCCGGTAGGCGAGTTCCGCCACGAACGGGAGAGGCACCAGCAAAAGCCCGATCTGCCACAGCCGCATGCCGGCGGCGACGAAGATGGAAAACCCGACCACCGCGGTGATGAAGGCGGTGCCGAGGTTCGGCTCCTTGAGGATCAGCACCACGGGCAGCAGCACGGCGACGGCCGGCGGGATGAGAAACAGCGGATTGCCCACCCGTTCCAGGCTGGCGCGATTGAACCAGGCGGCGAGCGCCATGGCGAGCGCCACTTTCATCAATTCGCTCGGCTGCAACTGCACGGGCCCAAGCTCCAGCCAGCGCTCCGCCCCTTTGCCGACATGCCCCATCTTCAGCACCAGCACGAGCAGCACGAGCGCGGCCGCATAAGCGGGCCAGGAGAAGCGGGCGATGAAGCGGATATCGACCATGGCGAGCGACAGCATCATGATGAGCGAGAAGCCGAACCGCAGCCCGTGGCGCCAGGCATAGGGCTCCGGCCCGCCGCCGGCCGAGTACAGGGCCACATAGCCGCAGGCGGCGAGCGCGCAGAGCAGGGCGACGAAGAACCAGTTGATTTGCCAGAGTTTGGTGAGCAGCCCGAAATCGGGCTCGGCGCGGATCAGGCGGCGTTCGGAGATCATGGGGCGAGGCTAGCAGAGCGGCGTGGGGCGGACAAAGTGCTGTAGCCCGCATCGCCAGGGCAATCGCATTTGACGCGAACCTGCCGTAGCCCGTCATGCAGCGAAGCGGAATGCGGGGTCGCCTCGCTGAGCCTTGGGTGAGATTGCCAGCCCGCTTCGGCCGAAGTCCCGCATTCCGCTTCGCTGCATGCGGGCTACTCTTACTGGGCTACGCCTCGGGGATTGAGCGCAGAAAATAACGAGAGCATCACAACGAGTATAGACTCCGCAACAGTTACGGCATATAATAATGAACTCGCAACATAATATGGCACTCTCGCCGGAGGCTTGGATGTCTGAGATCGAACTTCCACTCGAATTCAAGCCGTTTTGCACAAAATGCGGCGAGGGCTTGCAAGTCGAACGCCTTGGGGCTGAACCGGGACCGGACGATCGCGTGTTTTGCCCCGTCCACGGCACTATCGGCACCCGGCAAGAGATCGACGCCGAAGTCGTTAAGCAAGGCGGGCAGCAGGTCGCAAAAGAACTCGGCGAGCAATTCGCCAACAGCTTGGCTGCCATGGGCTGGGACGTTAAGCGAAGCGAGGAATAATCGTTATTTTGCATGGGCAACAGCCGTTTCGAGTATAGGCTTTTTATAGGCTTTTGCGGCCTTATCGAGACAATGGCAGGCCCGACTATCAGCTACCCGGCGACGCTGTGCCACCCTCCCCGGCCGCTGGCGCGACCCGCATCCTGCCTGGACGATATCATCACCGGGAGATGTGTTGACAACGACAACACAATACTGTCTGATACCCATATGCCGAAAAGTGCAGCCGCCGAGGTCAACATTCATCTGCGTGCCCGCACGCAGGACCGGGCGGTCATTGACCAGGCGGCCGAGCTGGTCGGGTCTAACCGCTCGCAGTTCATGCTGGCGTCAGCCTTGAAGGAGGCGAAGAACATCCTCCTCGATCAGTCAACGATCTATGCGGACGCCGAGACGTTCCAAAAAATCATGGATTGGATGGATAGCCCGGCAACCCCAGCTGAAACCGCGGGCATGAAGCGCCTCCTGCAAGCCAAAGCCCCCTGGCCGCGTGGCTGAGCGGCCAACGGCGTTCGACCCGCCTGCCCTCCTCACGCAAGCTCATGATTGCTCAGGTTTTGATTCCGGGGAAAATTCGCTCGATGATTGGCTGCGCCAACGGGCCTGGAACAATTTGCAAACCGCAGCCAGCCGAACATACGTGGTCTGCCCTGCCGGCTCGCGGACGGTTGCCGGCTACGCCGCGCTGAGCATGGGGCAGATACTGGCCCTGGAGGCCACCGGCGCCATGCGGCGGAACATGCCGAAATTTATCCCTGCCGTCCTGCTCGGACGATTCGCCATCTCCCGTGAATGGCAAGGCATGGGGTTGGGGCGCGCCCTGCTCGACGACGTTGTGGCGCGGGCGCAGCGGGCATCCGCAGAAGTGTCCGCCCGACTGGTGATCGTTCACGCGATTTCACCGGCGGCCGAAGCCTTCTATCTTCACAACGGCTTCACCCGGCTGCCGGTGGAACCCCCCACGCTGGCGCTGGACCTGGTCAAGCTGCAAAAACTCGCCGCATTGTAGGCGCGCTGAACCGCGGTTAGATTACCGGCCCACGTCGGCCAAAGTCCCGCATTCCGCTTCGCTGCATGCGGGCTACTATTGCTAAAATCGGGGAAAGTCTTCTGACTCCCCCCGATCAATTAGCTCCCTTACGGGCAACGGTCAGTGGGTAAGCCCAATGCCGCAACATCAACCTACTAAGGCCATTGGCCCTGTTTGTCAACCTCAAACGGTCGCGGCAACCAAGCCATAACACGCTTAAACACCTCATTGAAATCGGTGTTCGGCACGCGGGGGATCTTCCCCTTGATTTGGCTGAACCGGCTGGGGGCGACCGTGTAGAGGTGGTTGCAGACCACCCAACTTCTTTGCCCGTCAATCGAGACCGACATTTCCCAGGCCCACGGGCTACTCCCTTGTGGCTTTGTGGTCGTCGGGACGACAAGGCACGGTCCGGAGAGTGTATTCTTGTAAGAGATCACGACCACGGGGCGGGTTTTCCACATCTCCGGCAACTGTGCATCAAGCCAGAAATCGCACCAATAGATTTGTCCGTGCTTCGGCGCGGCCTGAATTCTGGGTTGAACCCGCGGCGGCTGCTGTTCTGGCGCAGGGCTCGCGCGCGGCGGTGTATCTTGTTCGGCCATTTCCGACTATCCGCCAACCTCCGACGCTGTGTTACCCTCCACCCAAGCTGCCGGAATCGCGCTTGGGCGACGTGGCCTGCGGCGAATAGATCGACAACGACAACGCATGCTTGTCTGACGGTCTTATGCCAAAGAGCGTAGCCACCGCCGAGGTCAACATGCATCTGCGTGCCCGCGCGCAGGACCGGGAGGTCATTACCAGGCGGCCGAGCTTGTCGGCTCCAACCGCTCGGAGTTCATCATGCCTGCAGCGTTGAAGGCGGCCAACATTCCATCTTGGATCAGTCAACGATCTACGCCGACGCCAAGCAGTTCCGCCAAATCGTAACGCCTACCGCGCCAGCAACCCCGCCGCCTCCACCGCGAAATAGGTCAGCACGCCGCTCGCCCCTGCCCGCTTGAACCCCAGCAGCGATTCTAAAATGGCGCGCTCGCGGTCCAGCCAGCCGCGTTCGATGGCGGCGAGCATCATCGCGTATTCGCCGGAGACCTGATACGCGAACGTGGGTACCGCGAAACGCTCGTGCACGCGGCGGACGATATCCAGATAGGGCATGCCGGGCTTGACCATGACCATGTCTGCACCCTCGGCGAGATCGAGTTCCACCTCGCGCATCGCTTCGTCGGTGTTGGCAGGGTCCATCTGGTAGGTTTTCTTGTCGCCGCCGGCGAGCGATTTGGCGGAACCGAGCGCGTCGCGGAACGGGCCGTAGAAGGCGCTGGCGTATTTGGCGGCGTAGCTCATCAGGCTGGTGTGGATAAAGCCCGCGCTGTCCAGCGCGCCGCGGATGGCGCCGATGCGGCCGTCCATCATGTCCGAGGGGGCGATGATGTCGATGCCGGCCTGCGCCTGGTTCACCGACTGGCGGGTGAGGATCTCCAAAGTTTCGTCGTTGGCCACGTAGCCATTACGTAATACGCCGTCGTGGCCGTGGTCGGTGTAGGGGTCCAGGGCAACGTCGCCGATCAGGCCGATGTGGGGATATTCGCGCTTGAGGATGCGGGCGGCGGTGCAGATCAGGTTTTCGGGGTTCAGCGCCTCGGTGCCCTCGGCGTTCTTTTTCTCCGCGGGAGTGGCCGGGAACAGGGCGATTGCGGGGATCTTTGCGCGCGCGGCTGGCGCCACATGGGCGGCGAGGCGGTCGAGTGTCACGCGGTCCACGCCTGGCATGGAGACGACGGGGACCGTCTGGTTGCGGCCTTCGATGATGAAGATCGGCCAGATCAGATCGTCGGCGGAGAGGGTGTTCTCGGCCACCAGGCGGCGGGTCCAGGCGTCGCGCCGGTTCCGCCGCAGGCGTGTCTGTGGAAAACCCACGCCGCCTATGCCCCTCTGGTCAGATGCGAGTGGCGGCGGCTGTAGGTGAAGAACACGACCAGGCCGATGGCAAGCCACACGAGGGCCAGAATCCAGGTTTGCAGGGGCAGCGACAGCATCAGCAGGCCGCACACGACAATGCCGGCGATGGGCACATAGGGCACGTAGGGGGTCCGAAAAGCGCGCTTGCGGTCAGGGTCGGTGCGGCGCAGCACCAGCACGCCGACGCAGACGATCACGAACGCCAGCAGCGTGCCCATGGAGGTCATGTGGCCGAGCGAGCTGATGGGCAGGAACCCGCCGGCGACCCCCGCGAACACCATGAACAGCAGGCTCGACAGCCAGGGGGTGCGGAACGTCGGGTGTACGGCGGAGAAAATCGGCGGCAGCAGCCCGTCGCGCGACATGGCGTAGAACACGCGGCTCTGGCCCAGCAGCATGACCAGGATGACCGAGGTGAGGCCCGCGATGGCGCCGACGGAGACCGCCACTTTCAGCCAGGGCAGAGGCGTCTGGCTGATGGCGAGCGCCACAGGCGCCGCATTATGCAGCTTGGTGTAGCTCATCAGGCCGGTGACGACGAGGCAGACGAGCACATAGAGCACGGTGCAGATCGCGAGCGATCCCAGGATGCCGATGGGCATGTCGCGCTCGGGGTTCTTGGTTTCCTGCGCGGCGGTGGAAACGGCGTCAAAACCGATATAGGCGAAGAACACGGTGCCGGCGCCGCGCAGCACGCCGGAGATGCCGAAATGGCCGAAAGTACCGGTGTTGGGCGGGATGAACGGGTGCCAGTTCGCCGTGTTCACATAGAATGCGCCGAACCCGATCACCGCCAGCACCACGGCCAGTTTCAGCGCCACGATGGCGCCGTTGACCTTGGCCGACTCGGATATGCCGCGGATCAGCAGCAGCGACACGCACACAACGACGAGGATCGCCGGCAGATTGACCACGCCTGGCGCTGCATTGCCCATGGCGTCCGTATCGAAGGGCGAAGCGGTGAGCGCGTGCGGCAAAGCCAGCCCGAGGCTCGCGAGAAACTGGGTGACATAGGCCGACCACGACACCGAGACGGTGGCAGCCCCCACGGCATATTCCAGCGTGAGTGCCCAGCCGATGATCCAGGCCGCCAGCTCGCCGAGCGCCGCATAGGCATAGGTGTAGGCGGAGCCCGCCGCCGGGATCATGCTCGACAATTCGCTGTAGCAAAGGCCGGCGAAGCCGCAGCCGGCGGCAGCGACCAGAAAACTCAGCACCACGGCGGGCCCGGCATTGTCGGCGGCCGCGATGCCGGTGAGCGAGAAAATGCCGGCGCCGATGATCGCGCCGATGCCCAGCGCCACCAGGCTCAGCGGCCCCAGGGTGCGCTTGAAACTATGCTCGCCGGCGTCGGTGTCGCCCATGCCTTGAATGGGTTTGCAGGTGAAGAGCGGGTTGCTCAGAGTTGTGCTCATGTGTGTGCCAGTGTCCCTGTCGCCTTGGGGCCGCGCGATTCCGTAATGCTGCCCCGTTGCGGCGTTGTATGCAATGTGCGGTGCAAGTTCGGGACCGCGTTCGGTCGTCGGTCGTCGGTCGTCGGAGGTGCGGCTTGCGATCGGATGCGCGCCTTGCGGGACCGCTCAAAGAAAAACCACGAAGGCACGGAGGACACCAAGGTGCACCAAGGTTTTCAATGCGATAGGCGCGGGCGCGGTCAGGTGGCGCTCGGCATCAATTGTCGCCACCTTGGTGTTCCTTGGTGTTCTTCGTGTCTTGGTGCTTGTTCTTGCCGGCTTTCGTCCGGCGGTATAGGGTCATCCCTATGGACACCAATGTTGACAATTGTCTGTTGCCCATACCGTCTAGTTTGATCGAGGCAGTACGGGCGATGGCGGCCGAGGAACAGCGCCCTGCCGCGGACGTTGTGCGGGATATACTTGAGAAGGGGCTTAAGGATCGGCGCTGGCAGCGCACCCTTGCCTACGGCCAGGAGCGTGCCCGCGCTCTGGGTCTCACAGAGGAAGACATTCCCAGGCTGATCGCCGAAACCCGTCGTGAGCGACGCTCTGAGCAGACAGGTGCTTGAGGTCACCGCCGACTCGAACATTTACATTTCCGCTTTACAGTTCGCTGGCACGCCGCTTCGATTTCTGACGCTCGCTCGCTCGGGCGGGCGTGTTTCGGCTCACACTATCGGACGCGATTGTGGCAGAGGTCAGCCGCATTCTGCGCACCAAATTTCTGTGGGATGACGAGCGGCTGAGCGAAGCTCTGGCCGATATCGGGGACTTTACGACGCTTGTGTATCCGGCGCGGACGCTCAGCGTTGTGGCGGAGGACCCGGATGACGACCGCATCCTGGAATGTGCTGTTGCCGCCGGTTCGCATTACATCGTGAGTGGTGATGGCGATCTGCTTCGGTTGGGGCAGTATGGTGGCATCCGTATTATGAAGGTGGCAGAATTTCTTGATCTATGCGTTTGATCTCAGGCATGAAGCTTTGGCCGGAGAGTTCCCGCGTCAGTCGTGGGTCTCGGTGGGGTGCAAACCAGCCGACCCTACGGCCGCAGGCGTCGCCTTTCTTGCACAGCCGATTCGCCCCTATACTACCTCCATGACAAACCAAGCCCCCTGATGCGCTGCCCGTTCTGCGGCCATGATGATACGCAGGTAAAGGACAGCCGGCCGGCGGAGGATGGTGCCTCCATCCGGCGGCGGCGGAACTGCACCTCCTGCGGCCAGCGGTTTTCCACTGTCGAGCGGGTGCAGTTGCGCGAGCTGACGGTGGTCAAGAGCGACGGGCGCCGCGTGCCTTTCGACCGCGAGAAACTCGTGCGCTCCATTAGCATCGCGCTGCGCAAACGGCCGGTTGAGGATGAGCGGATCGAGCGCGTGGTGAACGGCATCGTGCGCAAGCTGGAAGCCTCAGGCGAGACCGAGTTTTCCAGCAGGCAGGTGGGTCAGTTGGCCATGGAGACGCTGAAATCGGTGGACGAGGTGGGCTATGTGCGCTTCGCCAGCGTGTATCGCGATTTTCAGGTGGTGAAGGATTTCGAGGCGTTTTTGCACGAAATGGACGAGCCGCCGGAGGGCGGCCTGCCCTGATCGGCGGTTTGACGAAGCGACGCCGCTTTGCGCCTCAGTCCTGACTAAAAAGCTTTTACAGATCTGCCACCGGCCGGAACAGCTTCATCGGCTGGTCTGGAAGCGACAGGAAGCTTTCGCGCTCGTAAAAATGGCGCGCCTGTTCATCCTTCGCATCGACGATCACGGCAATGGACGCGATTTCGCTGCGAACCACCCGATAGAGCGCATCGGCCAGCAGAAACCTTCCATAACCTCTGCCGCGATGGCGGCGATCGACGGCGAGCCTGCCGAGCAGGGTTGCCGGCACGAGCGGATAGCGCGGCAGTTTTCGAGTCGTTGTTTCGGGTAATTCCCTGAGTTGAACGGACGTGGAGGACAGCGTGTAAAAGCCGGCGACTTCACTGCCTCCCACCAGCAGTACGAAGGGGGCGGCCAGGTTCTTTCGAGCGTCCTGGCCGGCCTGGATGCGAAAATACCGGTCGAGCGGTTCGACACCGCAATTGAACATCGACCTGTCATGCAATGCGTTGAGTGCCTCGATGCGCGGCACTTCGCCGCCTTCAGCCAATCGTCAGCCGCCGATAGCGGCGCACGGTATCGCGCAACCGATCGTTCACTGGTCGCGGCGCCAGCAACGCTTCCACGAACGCCTGGCTGTCCCGAACCGACAGATCGAGCCGCTGATGCTCATCGATGGCGCGCCGCGCCGCTTCCTGGACGCTGGCCAGAACGAAATCGGTCACCGTTCGACCCTGCAAGGCAGCGGCAAGCTCGATGAGACTTTTTTGGTCGGCGGTAACCCGGGTCTCCAGACGTTCCCCACGCGCCCGGGCGCGCTTGGGCTGCATCGCCGTTTCAGCCATCATCAATTCCCTTGCCAAAAGCATGTACGGCCAATGGCCGGAAAGGTCAACTTGGCGTTGATGTGCGCGGAGGCGCCACAGATTTTGCCCAGGAACGCCTCGACCCGGGTATGAAGACGGATCGTTACGGCCGTGACCGTAACGATCTTTCGTCATATAGGGAGGGGCCGGGCGGTGGTCGCCCGGCACCTCAGAGGAGAAAGGAGATGTTCATCTCGTTCACTCTGCAGGTCATGAAGAAGTGGAGCCTCACGGT
>Ga0116231_10012400_pt1 | contig 12555 bp, 12 predicted proteins | sample S1TSphgellanicum_2_FD_89695 | JGI IMG/M metagenome (GOLD analysis project Ga0116231, IMG submission 89695) | Host-associated microbial communities from peat moss isolated from Minnesota, USA - S1T2_Fd - Sphagnum magellanicum MG | ecosystem: Host-associated > Plants > Peat moss > Unclassified... | reverse complement strand
GATGCCGCTCCACCCGGTCACATAGGTGTACCGATCGTAGTGCAGGCGAGTATTTTCGATCTCGCCAATGGCGGCGACAAGGATTGGTCAGGGTTTTCCCCTTATGCGGAGTTGGGCCGGCAGGCGGCACTGGCAGCGGCACGGGGCGCATTCGCGCTCGGCAGCGCCGGCGCCGGGCTGGGGGCGACGACGGCAAATGTGAAGGGTGGGATCGGTTCGGCCAGCATGCTCACGCCACAAGGTTTTACCATGGCCGCCCTGGTTGCGGTGAACGCCGTCGGCAGCGTCACCGTCGGCGACGGACCGCATTTCTGGGCCGCGCCCTTCGAGCGCGACGCGGAATTCGGCGGCCTTGGCCTGCCCGCCGTCACGCCGGCGGACCTGCGCCTGCGCGTCAAACCCAGCGCATTGCCGAGCCTCTCGGCCGGCACCACCATCGGCATGGTCGCCACCGACGCCGCACTCACGCCCGCCCAAACCAAACGTCTGGCCATTCTCGCCCAGGACGGGCTCGCCCGCGCTGTGCTGCCTGCGCATCTGGCGCGCGACGGCGACACGATGTTCGCCGCTGCTACAGGACCGCGTACACCGGATGATTCCGAGGCATTCGAAGAGCTCTGCCTCGCCGCGACTTTGGTCACCGCGCGCGCCATCGCCCGCGGCGTGTTCGAGGCTCGCTCGCAGGGGAGGCCGGGCGAGATGCCATGCTGGCACACACGCTTCGGCGCACACCCATGAAGGAGGACATGATCGGCGGCGCGCTGGAAAACGTGCGGCCTGGGCGCAGCCTGCATGTCGCCACCCGTTTCACCGGCGGCGACACGACAATCTTCTTCATCCATGGCGCCGGGGGCAACAAGGCGCAGTTCCGCTTCCAGTGGCAGTATTTTGCCGACAAGCCGGTGAACCTCGTCGCCTGGGACGCGATGGGGCACGGAAAAAGCCCGCAGCCGCGCGATGCCGCCGCCTACGCCGGCTATGCGCTGCTGGCCGATGCCCAGTCCGTGTTCGCGGCGCATAAATCCAGGCGCAACATCATCGTCGCGCACTCCTACGGTGTGCGGCTGACGCTGGCCTGGATGCTGGCGGATCAGCCCCCAGGGGTCGCCGGCCTGGTGCTGCTGGGTGCGGCGCCGCTCGGGCCGATGGGCAAGCGCCTCGTCCCCGGCTGGCTCGGCCGGCTGCCTCTGCCGCTGCTGGAACTGGCGCGGCCGATCCTGGCGCAAGGGTTTCGCAAACTCGCCTGGTCGCCCTTCGCCGACCGAGCGCTGGTCGCCGCCGAACAGCGCGCCACACGGGGTAACCGCCTGTTCATGATGCAGGCGCTCATCGCCCAGGCCCCGGTCATCGATGCCGGCCTGCTGTCAAGTATAAGGCAACGGACCGAGGTGCTGACCGGCAGGGACGACCGTCTCGTGCCCCCGTCCGCGTCGAGGGAGCTTGCGTCCGTGCTCCCCAACGCCACTTTGCAGACAGTGCCGCGTTGCGGTCACCAGATCATGCTGGAGGCGCCCGACGTGACCAACGCCGCCATCGAAACCCTGCTGGCCGAATAGGCCCCGATGCCGCACGACAGGCTGGGCAACGCAATCTCGGCGCAAAATCCCGCGACGGCGGCCGCGATCGACGATTTCATCGCCGGCTACCTCGGCTACGACCGGCGCCTGGTGAACATTCTGGCGGCCGCCGACCGCGACGTCGACGCTCTGGCCAATGGCTACGCCGGCCTGTTGTGGATGCTGTCGGAGACCGGCGGCATTCCCCAGCAAGCCCGCACCTGCCTCGCCCGCGCCGAGCAGGCCGACGCTCTGCCCCGCGAACGCGCCATCGTCGCCGTGCTGCGCGCCTGGATCGACGACGATGTGCCCGAAGCGCAGCGCCTGACCGAAGAGATATTGCGCGCGCATCCGCGCGACCTGGTGATGCTCAAACTGCACCAGTACCATGATTTTACCGCCGGCGACTTCCCCTCCATGCTGCGCGTGGCGCTGGGCAGCGCCGAGGCCGCGGCGGACATCCCTTATCTGCACGGCATGCTCGCCTTCGCCTACGAACAGATGCATCTGCTCGACAGGGCCGAAACCGCTGCGCGCCAGGCGCTCGCCATGCAGCGCCGCGAACCCTGGGCGCAGCACGCGCTTGCCCATGTCATGCTCACCCAGGGCCGCATCGATGAAGGTGCCGCCTTTCTGGAATCCATGCGCGATACCTGGGACGGCCTGACCTCCTTCATGTACACCCATACCTGGTGGCACCTGGCGCTATTCTATATCAGCCAGGGCCGAGACGCCGAGGCGCTGGCGGCCTATGACGATCATTGCTGGGCGCAGCAGAAGAGTTTCTCGCAGGACCAGGTCGGCGCCGTCTCGCTGCTTGCCCGTTTCGAATGCGCCGGCATCGATGTCGGCGCCCGCTGGGCCGACCTCGGCGCCTATCTCGCCGCCCGCCAGGCGGACGTGGCGCAACCCTTCCTCACCCTGCAATATTTTTACGGTCTTGCGCGTGCCGGCCGCCCAGAAGCCGCCACTCTCCACGCGGCCATCCGCGCCGCCCCCCACACCGCCCCCCGCGCTGCCCGCGCCGTCTGGCACGATATCGGAATAGACTTGGCCGACGGCCTCGCCGCCCACGCCGCCGGCGACATGGAGACGGTGATTCGCGCCTTCACCCCCACCCTGCCGCGCCTGGCCGACATCGGCGGCAGCCACGCGCAACGCGACCTGTTCGACCAGCTCCTGCTCGACGCTTTGCTCAAAGCCAAAAGATACATCAGGGCACAGCAAATTCTGGAACTGCGCCGCCAGGCCGACCCGCACAGCAAACCGATCAAGCTTGCATTGGCTACCGTCTATCGCGCCTTACAACTGCCGACCTTGGCGACGTCGTAGGGTGGGCTTTAGCCCACCACCTCCATCCATCGGTGGCAGGGTGGAGAGGAAGGAAGAAAGCTGTTCTTTTTTGAAAAAAAGAACCAAAAAACTTTTGATTATTTAAGGCGACCTATTATGCATCCTGCCAAATCGGTGACTTCTCTGCGGCTTTTGCTGCCTTACTTAAGGCCCTATGCTTGGCGCGCTTTCGCGGCCAGCGTGGCGCTTCTGACGGCCGCTGGCCTTCTGCTTGCCCTCGGCCAAGGGCTGCGGCGGCTGATCGACACCGGCTTCACCGCCCACCACGCCGCCTCTTTGAACACCGCCGCCCTCGTCATGTTCGCCGTCGTCGCGGCGCTGGCGTTTGCCACCTACGCGCGCTTCACCCTCATCTCCTGGCTCGGCGAGCGCGTCGCGGCCGACCTGCGGCGCGACCTCTTCGCCCATATCATCAGCCTGACCCCCGCCTTCTTCGAAACCGCCCGCACCGGCGATCTGCTGGCCCGCATGACCGCCGATGTCGAAGTGCTGCAAACGCTGGTCGGCTCCGCCATCTCCATGTGGCTGCGCAACCTGCTGCTGCTGCTCGGCGCGCTCATCCTGCTGGTCGCGACGAGCGTGAAACTCGCCGCCATCATCGTCGTCGTCGTCCCGCTGGTCGTCATCCCCGCCATGCTGTTCGGAAGGCGCGAGCGGCGCCTGTCGCGCGTCGCGCAGGACCGCATCGGCGATTTGGGGGCCTACGCCGAGGAGACGCTCGGCGCACTCACCACCGTGCAGGCCTACACGCATGAGGCTGTGGACAAGGCCGCCTTCGCAGCACGGGTCGAATACTCGGTGGCTGCGGCACTGCGGCGCATACGCACCCGCGCCCTGCTCATTCTGGTGGTGATCCTGCTGGGTTTCGGCGCCATTACCTTCAGCCTCTGGGTCGGCGGGCAGGACGTGATCGCCGGCCGCATGAGCGGCGGCGACCTGGCCGCCTTCGTCTTCTATGCCGTCATGCTCGCCACCTCCGGCGCCACGCTGAGCGAACTCTGGGGCGAGGTGCAGCGCGCCGCCGGCGCCGCCGACCGCCTCACCGAACTTTTGGGCACCAAGCCCGCCATCGCAGCGCCCCCCATCGCCAAGCCGTTTCCGCTGAGCGGCCGCGGCTCAGTTTCGTTCGAGGGCGTATCCTTCCGCTACCCCTCGCGCCCCGACACGCCGACGCTGGACGACATCAGTTTTGCCATCGCCCCCGGCGAGACGGTGGCCCTCGTCGGCCCGTCGGGCGCCGGCAAGACCACCATTTTTCAACTGCTGCTGCGCTTCTACGACGTCGCCGGCGGCAGGATCCTGGTGGACGGGGTGGATGTCCGCGCCGCCGACCCGATCGCCCTGCGGTCCCGCATCGCCGTGGTCTCCCAGGACCCGGTGATTTTCAGCGCCAGTGCCCGCGACAACATAAGCTACGGCCGGCCTGACGCGAGCGACGCCGAGGTCATGGCGGCCGTAGAATCGGCGGCCGCCGCCTTTCTCCACGACCTCCCCGACGGTCTGGACACGTTTTTGGGCGAAAAAGGTGTGCGCCTGTCCGGCGGCCAGCGCCAGCGCGTGGCCATTGCGCGCGCCATTTTGCGCGACGCGCCGATTCTGCTGCTGGATGAAGCCACCAGCGCGCTCGATGCCGAAAGCGAGCGCGCCGTGCAGCACGCGCTCGCCGCCCTGGCCCGCGGCCGCACCACGATCGTCGTCGCCCACCGACTGGCCACCGTCCGGCGCGCCGACCGCATTCTGGTGCTGGAGCAGGGCAGGCTGGTGGCGAGCGGCGCGCACGATGTGCTAGTGGGCGAGGCCGGCCTGTATGCGCGCCTGGCGTCACTACAGTTCGATCTCGCGAGTTGATTCGGAGTCAGTACGATGGATGATACCGACCACAAATGGCACCATGACGGCGTGCGCGTCGTCCCTGGCGACCGTCTGGACGCCAACACGGCGCAGACGCCGGGCATGTTCCGCCAGGCGGCGATCAACCACGCCCGCGTGGGTGCGCAAAAGATCTGGGCCGGCACGGTCAGCATCCAGCCCGACGCCAAGACCGGCGCGCACCACCACGGCGCGCTGGAGAGCGTGATTTATATCGTCAGCGGCCGCGCCCGCATGCGCTGGGGCGAGAAGCTCGAATATACCGCCGAAGCCGGGGCCGGCGATTTCATCTATATCCCGCCGTACGTTCCGCACCAGGAAATCAACGCGAGCCCTGACGAGGTGCTGCAATGCGTCCTGGTCCGCAGCGACAATGAGGCCGTCGTGGTCAATCTGGACATCGAGCCGGTGGAGCAGCCGCAGACGGTGCCTTGGGTTGACCCGATCCATAAGCACCCGTGAGGGAGGCGGCCGTAGGACGCCCCTTCTCGGCGCCCAACCGCCAAGGCTTCGAGGGCTTGGGATTTATGCGGCTCCTGAGCAAATCCGCCCGTGACATACGCGCAACGACCTGTTAGCGTTTGCTTATCAGCAAGCGGTTTACAGACATCAGCCACCATACGCCACCGAAAGACGTGCCGGGGTTCAAGGGCGCTTCCCGGTGCAGGCCGAAGACGCCGCGGCCGGGTGGAGGCTTGCGTGCGCGTTGGCGCACGGAGGATGGCACGATTATTGAGTGGGATTACCAGCACGGCCACGTTGAAGTGTACGACGAGAGAGGCAAACACCAGGGCGGGTTCAGCGCTTCCACAGGTGAGCAAGTGTCCGATGCCAGTAGAGAGAGGCGCATAGAACCATGACCGCGGTCCATCGTATCACCGGCTACGAAAAGCGCACCGAGCGGCTGGAGATCGAGCACGACGTCCCCCCTGAACGTCTCAACGAAATTCGCCAGCTCGCCCATGTGCCGCCGGAGGATAGCGGCGCTGTCGGCGCTTACCCGCTTGACCCCCACGCCGCCGGACTGGTCGCGCTGAAGCTCGACAAGCCGTTGAATGTCGATGCTTATGATTGGTTTTTGGAGCCGTTTGCTGAGGTCTGATATTGGGTCACGCATGGTACGACATTCAAGAATCTTTGCAACATGGGGCGCATACGGTAAACTAACTCCAGTGGACTAGGTCCACCGGAGAACCTTATGCAAACCTACAATATTCACGACGCCAAAACTCAGCTCTCTCGCCTGGTCGAACTGGCTGCGCGGGGCGAATCGTTTGTGATTGCGAAGGCCGGCAAGCCCATGGTGAAGGTGGTGGCGCTTGATGCCCCGGAGCCGGCCCAGATGCGGCGGTTCGGGTTCATGGCCGGACAGATCAAAATTCCGTCGTACTTCAACACGATGGGTGCGTCCGAGATCGAAGCCTTGTTCGAGGGCAGAACGTGAAGGTGCTTTTGGATACGCATCTGCTGATTTGGGCTGCCGCGGGTATTGGGCACGTTCCCGCCGGCGGGGCTTATGTCTAAGGGATCACCCTTCTGACCGATGACACAACCGTGGCAGAATAACTGGCTCCAATTCTGTTGGCGTAGGCTTCCTTGCTGCCAGCCTTCATCCTGCGAGACGCCTCTACAGAGCACCTCGTCATCACGCTTACGGGAACACGCAGCAACACCCGCCAAGGATATGGAGGGCCTTCAAGACGCGCTGCCCACCTTTTTTAAGAACCTGGTAATCTCTACATCCAGTTTTGTGACGTCCACTCGTTCCGCTAACCTTCTACCATCGATCTCTTTTTTGTAGCGGTAACCATAATGTTGAAATACACTGTCGAGTATAGCCGAGCCTGGTGCTAACTTAAGGGCGTTTTTAGGCCAGCTTTCAGAAAGCTCCGCCCTAAGTTTAGCCTCGACCTGCTCGACATTCTTGAGCCTGTCAGCTATGGCCGTGTTCATAGCTATGAGTCTTTCTGCAACTGTCTCACCTCCATGCTGAGGATACACCGGCTTCAACACTGCCTTCGACAGGCGTAACTCGATGGCACGTTCTAAAAGGTCCTCAGCGCTACTCGTAATAAGCTTATCGATCTCCTCCTCCAAAGGGTGACGTTTATCGGCGGTGGATGCCATTTTCTCTACTAGCAGCGACCGAATTGCGTCCGGGAATAGCAGGTAGTTCTCAATCTCTCGCCTCCCTAAAAATGTCAATTCCGCGCGATTTCCAAGTTTCTCCAAAAGCCGCGTAACATCCGTATCATTTCGCTCGTCTCTGTCTATTACAAACCACATTCGGATCTGCCGACGGCTCAGCAGGTCCAAAGTCGCTTCCGCGGCATAGTGGGCAAAGCGAGACGCACCGCCCATCTGAACAAAGGCTGTGCTCGCTGCAGCCATGTCTAAGCCGAGTTTTCGACTGAGTTCGCTAAGGACCTCCTCGTCGCTCGGCCCTTCGACAAATACTAGCCTGTCGAACATCAAAACTGTACTAGGTCTAAGGCCAACTTCCTCACTAATCTTCAAAAGGTCACCCTCAGAGGCTACTTTCTGCACATCGGAGCTTCCGGTATTGCCGCGGGATACAAGGTAGACGTTTTGCCGGGCCGAACCGTCAAGGAAGTTTGCCGAGTGAGTTGCCACAAACAGCTGTATCGATTTGCTCTTTCCCACTAAATAGCTGTGTAGAACTCTTTCTAGACCGGGATGAAGGTGCACTTCGGGCTCTTCAATGAACGCTAGGGACGGATTCTTAAGTTCGAGGTCTAGTATAATACGCAGGGCCTCGCGTATCCCGGCCCCATTTGCCTCAACAAGGAAATCATCAACGTCCATCTCGGCCTGGACGTCCGCTGCCCCTCGCCTACTCAGAGAGGGAGATTCAGGTTCGAAGGCGTCAACCTGCACACCCAATAGCGATTTGACTGTGCCTTGGATACGAACGAGCGCTTCTGCGCCACCACGTTTTGTTTTCAACCGCAAAATTTGGTTAGCTTCTTCGCGGCCGATCGCGTTTCTGATCTCCTTGAAGCTTATAATTTGGCCACTGCCGAGTTGCCGGAGTAGCCAGCCGACGTATTCGGGAACTGAATGCACGGTACCAGAGAAAACGCTAATTGCGCTCTCGGTGGCAGCCGTTTCCATTTCATCAATATCCAGCTCATAGCTAGATTTGAGCTGGAGGAGCGCTCCGTTGAATTTTTCGATTGTGTCGGCCCCGGCCATGAGCCCATCGATTTTGGAGCGGAGTTCCGGCGATCCGCCCCCTCCAAGAGAACCTAGCTCTCTCATTCGGCGAGTTCGGTTTGTCGGTTCACGAAAGGTGTACTCAATCATTGTTTGATCTAACCGGTCGATAGCGCGAACATCACCTCTCATCCTTGCGATGAGGCGTTGTCGCCCGGCGAGTTCCTTTGCCAATGCATTGTCACTAAAGAACAATCGGTTCTGTGCAATCTTAAGCTGCGGCCCTGATGCATCAATTGGAGCCAAACCAATCGCCTGAACGAACAGAACAGCGTCATCTTCGCCTGGCATTGCTGCGCAAACTACGGATGCGATCGTAGCTGGCTCAAGCTGATTTACTGCAACTTCTAATCCTGCGCCACTTGCTAGGACTTTTTGTCGCAATTGATCATTTAGGTCACGATCTAAATGGAAACTAATTCCGATTTGCAGAAGTTGAGTCGCATCGCGCCGGGTGAATTCATCAACAGGGCGATTGCGTGTAGCCCATATGGAAGCGATTCTTCCAGATGCAAGCTGCGACAGCCCCGTCTCAATCGCCGCGAGCACGCTCGACTTACCAGCGTTATTGCGGCCTATGAGTACGTTCAAACCAGCGCAATCGGTCAGGCTCGCGCTTTCAAGCGCGCGAAAACGCCTAAGATGTACCGACTCGATTCTCAATCTAACCTCCCCCTTTTGTCCCCTGGACAGTAGGGCGGCCACACCGATGCGCAATAGGAGATCGTTACACTGGTCTGCGGCATCGGGTTTTTGCGCGACGTTGTCCGGAATGGACCGACTTTAGGCAGGCCGTGTCCGCGCGACAAGCGGGGCGCGTACCGCTGGCGAGCGCGCTTATAGACGCGACTCTGCTTTCCGACGCCAACAGATGAAAGCTGCCTGCCCGCCGTCGGCTAAAACAGGCCTTACCACGCTGCGCGGGACGGTAGCGAGGCGGCGCCGGGGAACCTGCAAAATCGCCGTGACGAGCTACAAGTTGCCCGCGCTCCTTATGCTACTGCACTCTTCCGCCGCAACACCAATGGGCTGCCAAGCAGCCCATCCTACGGCCCGAAGCAGGCGGCCCCGGCAGCGCCCAGGCCCCTTGACGATCAAAACCGGCCAACAGTCCTGCGGCTCATGACCTCCGCGGCCGGGGAGAACACCGCCAAAATCACGCCCGCCCGCTCCAGCGCGTGGTGCCGGGAGGCAGTCTTCACCAGGGTGCGAACCGACAAGCCGACAATGGCCCCAACCAGCAGATAGAGGGCCGCCAGCGGCCGGGCATAGGCGGCCACCGCGATCGCAAAGGCGGCAACGGACGCCAGCGCGCAGGCGAGGTAAGCCACAAAAAGCCGGGGAACCAGGTGATTTATCACATCCCAAACCTTGACTTCAGCCATCGTCGTTCTCCTTGAACGCCCGTTTTGGGCAGAGAAACGTGCCAGCGATGAAAATAGTGATAAAGACCACGTGCATAAGATCAAAGAAATATCGAAATAACATATAATCGAATACCCTCGGATCGTCAGCCCTGTCGTGGGCGATCGCCACCAGGCGGCTACAAAAAACGGGGAAAAGCGTTACAAGTATATGTTGCACAGGGCGACAAACCATGGCCTGTGCCGATGGCCCGGACACCATAGGTCCGCTCCGGCCCGCCCTATGGACGGAAGCATTCCAGACATCGCCCCTTTGGTGTCATGCCAAAGCCCGTTGCAGCCTAACGTCTGCTTACGGTAGCATAATGTACCGGCGTCATGTGGAGGGCTGGCATCGGAATGTCCGACGATCCCAAGACGCCGCCTGAACCGAAACCGCCGATCAGGAAGCCGACCCCTCACAAGGGTCTGGGGCCAGAGATCAGGAAGCCGACCCCTGAAAAAGAAACGCGGTTCAAGGATGAACCGCAATCGAAGCCGACCGCGAAACGGGCGGCGAGGAGACAGGTGCAGGGGCAAGAGGAGTAACCATAGTCGATCTTGGTGGCGCGGGGTTGTTCTGAGCGGCTGAGACCATGTGGCTGCCGAGAACAGGCGCGAGCGCCCATACCAGTACGGCGGCAGGTACCGCGGACACGACTATCCAGATAGCATACTGCAACTGCGTGGCGCGTTTCCGCTGCTCCTGCCTGTTCTTCACCATGCCGTCCTGGTTTCCGTACATGAGACGCGCCATGAACTCAGGGCCATGTATGCGTGGGTCAAGCAGATCGCCCCAAACTTCCTCTGGCAACCGCCCCGGCAAGAACACCTCTTCTCGTGGGGCCGCGGCACGGTAGGCACACAGAACTGCGAGGAACAAAAAAACCGCGCCGGTAACAGCGGCCGCCATGAGCGGCCGGGGAACCGTCATGGCTGGTGAGGCGTAAAACTGGAATAAAATCCACGCCGTCAGGGCACTGAGGAGCGTTAGGCACTGCCCCGCGAGCGTCAGTGCGCGAGCTTCCGTCGTGCCCTTCAGTGCAAGCTGAGCGTCCAGAAGTTTGTTGACCTGCTCGAGCGCCGCCTTGGCTGACTCTGCATTAAGGCTTTCCGGCGGTTCTGAGAGTGGCGTGCCGGCCGGGGGGGCTGCCGCCGGGTGGAGGCGCAGACCCCTCATCAACAACCATTTACCTGCACGAGAATATACCTCGCCATCGGCGGCAGAATGCCCGCTATCTGCGCCTGCAAGCCTGGGGTCCGGGTTGTTCTCGCTCGGCTCGATGCTCATGGCGTTACCCTAGCACGAAAGCTATGCGCTGTAGATGCATATGGGGATCGGCAACGACGTTTCAAAATGGCTGGCCGACAGCGCGATGAGCTGGTTTTTGCAGCCAGGCGCAGATAAATGCCGCGGCGGGCCAGATCCAAGGCGCCCTCGACGCCCCCCGTCTCAACCTGCTGATTTAAGGCCGTTTCCGATGGTAGCGGCGGACGGATTTGAACCGCCGACCAAGGGATTATGATTCCCCTGCTCTACCGCTGAGCTACGCCGCCATCCTCGGGAGGCGGCAGATACGCCGCCGCTCGGCGCCAAGTCAACCGGACCACCCGCTCACAAAGGCAGGCGCAGGCGGGCGCGCAGGCCGCCCAGCGGGCTGTCGCCCAGCGTGATGTCGCCGCCATGGGCGCGGGCGATGTCGCGGGCGATGGTCAAACCCAGGCCGGTGCCGCCCTGGCTGTCGCTCTCGAACGGGCGGAACACGCTTTCCCGACGGTCCGGCGGGATGCCTGGGCCGTCGTCGTCCACCAATACCAGCAGGGAGCGTTCCAGCGGCTGCACGGCGAGCGCGATGGCGTGCGCGTGGCGCCTGGCGTTATCCACCAGGTTGGTCAGCGCCCGGCGCACCGCGTCGCGGCGCAAATGCACCATCAGCGCGGGCGGGGCCTGCACCTCGATCGAGGCGCCGGCGCGGCGGGCCGAGGCGGCGACTTCTTCGAGAAGGTCGGAAAAATTCACCGGCTGCGCCTGCTCGGCCTGCTCGCCGCGGGCGAAGGCCAGGTAGCCGGTGATCATCCGCTCCATGTCCTGCACGTCGGCAATCATGTCGGCGGCGTCGGCGGCGCAGGGATCGTCCTCATGCACCATCGCCAGCGCCAGGCGCAGGCGGGTCAGGGGCGTGCGCAAATCGTGACTGACGCCGGCGAGCATTTCGGTGCGCTGGCTGAGGAAGCGGCGGATGCGCTCCTGCATGCGGTTGAAGGCGGCCGCCGCGCGCCGCACCTCCACCGCGCCTTCGGGGCGGATCGGCCCGGTATCGCGCCCGAGCCCGAATGCCTCGGCCGCCGCCGCAAGCCGGCGGATGGCGCGCACCTGGTTGCGCATGAACAGGGCCGCAATGGAGAACAGCAGCACCGACGAGCCGCCGAGCCACACCACATACACATAGATCATGCTGGTATAGAGCCGCTTGCGCGGCGCCTCGACATGCAGCACCCCCTCGGGGATTTTGATGTCGATCAGCACGGATTGCGGGTCCGAACGCCAGTCCATGGTGAAGGGCAGGGCGACGCGCTGGCGCATGGCCACGCCAAGCTCGTCGTCCATCGGGCCTAAAATGTTGGCGCGCTGGCGCTCATCGAGCCGGCCGGTGGGGTCGATGTGCATCTGCATGTCGAAATCGCGCTGCGCCAGGCGCAGCAGCGCGGCCTGCTGCTGCGGGTCGCCGGGGCGCAGCAACTGGATGGTTTGCGCGATTTCGCCGGCGACGGCGCCGGAGAGGCGGCGGGAGATCAGGTCCAGGTGGCTGCCGTAAAAGATCAGCAGGGCGACCGCCTGGATGGCGATGAGCGGGACCAGGATGATCAGCAGGGATCGGCCCAGGAGGGACCTGGGCAGGATTTTGCGGACAGGGCGTTCCCAGGTTCCGTCCATGTTGGCTCCATGTAGGATGGGTCTTGACCCATCATCGCGCGCCCAAACGGGAGCGGCCAGGGTGCAGTGATGGGTCAAGACCCATCCTTGTGTTAGCCGACACCGCTATAATCGGGTCACTTCGCAAGAAGTGCCCCGCCTCGGGTGGCCGCCCGGGACGGGGCGGCTGACGACGGATCGTACCCATCCATAGCCGGAGCGG
>Ga0116231_10012399_pt1 | contig 12555 bp, 13 predicted proteins | sample S1TSphgellanicum_2_FD_89695 | JGI IMG/M metagenome (GOLD analysis project Ga0116231, IMG submission 89695) | Host-associated microbial communities from peat moss isolated from Minnesota, USA - S1T2_Fd - Sphagnum magellanicum MG | ecosystem: Host-associated > Plants > Peat moss > Unclassified... | reverse complement strand
GGGGGGGGGGGGGGGGGGGGGGGGGGGGGGGGGGGGGGGGGGGGGGGGGGGGGGGGGGGGGGGGGGGGGGGGGGGGGGGGGGGGGGGAGCTCGACGGGTGCATTATGCATCGGGTTCACACTAGTTGTACGTATTTCACATCGAAACATCACAAGTAGAAAAGACACATTATTTGTATAAAAATTATATATATATAATCTTGTGTCGTTTTTACATTTTGAAGTCCATGAATTTTGCATAGACATATTTTTTATGATTCTCCCATGAATTTTATTGAAATTTCTTATTGTAAGTATTTTGATAAAATAAGTTTGTGGTGAAATCATCAAGCTATCCAAATCCTTCATGTATACTTGTTCATAGCTTTAATCCTTTAATCCTTCAGTCTTTGTTTTGGTAATAAAGATATCTATTGCAACAATATTCTTGCATACATGGCTATAGTAACCTTCAAATGACAACACATTCAATTGCAACAATAGATGCAAAAAAAAAAAGATCCACTAACATTTTATGTATGTTTTGTATTGCATCAATTTTTTATAACGATCTAGTAACACTTTGATAGAATACACAACAAAAATTATTGATTAAAAAAAATCCATAACTTTGAACATGGTATAACAAAAAAATAGCTTCATAGAAAGAAGTTTCACAATCACTCTTGTTCAATAGAATTTCTATTATAATGCATGTAATTGATGTACATGTGTATCATGCATTGTTCTCACTACAAACACATTCAAAGTATAATTCAATGAAATTATCATTGGAACCCTCATTTCATATTTGGGACCAAAAAACCTAATTTCCAACCTCAATTATTTCAAACCATAGCTGGATCCTTCTTTATGTGCAAACCCTAATCATTATTGTTGTTGTCATGTTCAACATCATACCCAGTTATTCTTATGTTCATTGGAACACAACTTTGACACATTGAGAAATAACTCGCAAACCTAACTATTGAACCATCCATGGAAAGAAAATGACACATGACACAAAAATGGCTAAACAAAACTTGCGAATTGTACCCATCCAATGTGAATTCCATTTTCAAAATTCAACTAAAAAGTACCTTAGTTCATTGTTCAAAAGTATAAAACAAAGACTACCAATAACCATCTGAAGGTTGTTGGTTACCAGACATAACCTACCATTCAGAGGTTCAAAAGTGATAGTGAAACCCTCATCTTGGTGGATGAAAACCATGCAACCCTTTTCTCCATGAATAACTATGCATGCCTGAGAAAGGAAGGGCAAGAGGTTATGCTTGGTGAATGAGGATGAATTAGAAGCTTGACAACCTCTTGACAGTAGTTTATGTGTTCCCCCTGGTTTGTGTCACCAGGCATTAATGGTAACCATCATAACAAGGGCAAGAGTTGTCCAAATCTTCCAAAACGTTAATACAGTCCTCTAATAATGATCCACAATGTACGTTGATAATTAAAGTTAGTTAGTATGTGCTAATTATACAAACAAGAGGTTATGGCTTCATAATCCAAAAGCATTTATAGCCATTGCAAATGTTTTAAATACTTTTTCCAGAGAATAGTACTGCAATATTTTATAGCCAAGGCTGGTATAAAACCTAACTAATAGAAATATTTGCTCACAGATAGTTGAATTTGAGCAAGAAATAGCCACACCATTGTAAAACTAGTCACAATACAAACAATCGAAGTTTTAAAAAAATGAAATCACTTTGATCTCCATTTGAATTTAAATAAAGCTCCAATAGTTGAGTGGCTAAATTTGAAGTGAGTGATAATTGTCACCCTAAATAGTTTTCAGCCTGAATTAAACTTTTGTTGAGATTCTTAGCTAAATTGTGATCTATTTGGAGCAATGAATAATTGGTTGATTTTCTTTATGGATTTCCTCTATTCTGGAATTTGGTAATTAGGGTTGCATGCCACATAGTCACACACTTGAAATTATCCATCAACCATTTTTTTTTTTTCTCTCCAAGTAGCTTGAAAATTTTGCTGCAAATTGTGAATACGTTATCCCTTCTAGTCCCAATTTATAACTTGTTCTGCCCATGAAAGGAAAGGTAGTTGCTTATAACTTTCCTCAATAATGTAATAAGAAATATATTTCTGTTGTGAATGTATTTCTTTGGCAGTTTAATTTTCATGTGTAGAAAATTTACCCACATATTTTTCTTCTGCCATTACTTTCTACAGGTACAATCAACTAGTTATGAAAGATCATATTCTATTTTTCCAATTCAACTAAATTATTATAGATTTACTGTGATACAACATATTTGTATGCAGCTTTACTGAATCCATATTATTGCATTATAGTGAAACAAATATTACTAGAATGTCAGGTATGATATTTTGTCTAGATTATTGCTACACTAGTTACATAATTTTCATTTTATCTATATAGATCGTACACAATATTCAGTTTAAAATTATCTCTTCCTGAGATTTTTAAAGCATTATCCATGTTTTTCTTTTCCAATGATTGCAAAGCATTTTGTGCAGAGGTATAGGTGACAATTCAGAGTCCAGATCCATTTTTAAAGAATACCCACATTTTCTATCCTAACCAATATTGCAACACACTTGATGCAAAGATATAATATCAACAAACCCTAAACCACAAAAATTCAAGGCAGGACATCTGGTTGTTAATAACAAAATCCAAAAGAAAAGCAGTTTCAAACATTCAAACATTTTTATTGTAATCCTGGTAAAGAACAGGAAGCAAAGTTACCACTACTTCCATGCCCTGACATTCCAAATGTTCAACTGGAACAACCCTTTTCGAACACAAATGTAAACAAAGCTCTGGAGCGGGTGGCTGTTGATTCAGCCACCCCAGCAACCAGTCAATAGTAAAGAAGTCACCAAAGTTATAGTTCCCTTCCCCTATAGATCCAGAGTCCATGAAGGCGGATGACAAGTTTGCTTCACTACCATCACATCCTTCAAAGTTACCCAAATGAATGATCCACCCCAAATTAAGCTCAATTGTTTTGATAGCTAGCTTAAGAGAGAGATCCATCACTTAACATCCTGATGTTGTCGCCACTTCTTCAGACGTGGAAGATAGTTGAAACCAGTCTGAACGAAGTAACTAACACTGGCCACAAAAAAAAAACAGATATACTCTAGAGAAATGTGAGCGGGTGCATTCATCAGTTGATCCAACCACAGCTCAATTTCACTAGTAGTGTACAACATCCACCGACAGAAAGAAAGATCATGAGAAAAATCCATCAGAAAAATTATGGAATTTAACAGATTCCATGCCGACCTGTGAGAATTATATCGAAATGGCTTGGCTTCACTTGGCCCCAGCTGGCTAGATTAGCTAGTATTGGGCTCCTTCAAAAGTTTGACCAAATTGCCAGTTTGCAGGAGCTGCATCAGGTGACACAAGAGTCCTGCCATCGCTGGTGGTGATCATGAAAGACAATGCTTGACCATCCATGTTGTTTCCACTGTACTGCCAGTTCTGGCCCCAGTTTCTTTGCATTGGGTACCAGTCAGTGTTTGTCCCCTTGCATGACACAGACTGTACATCCCCTGCACCTCCCACATTGGTCACCAGTACCAGAAGAAAGTAGGGGTTTCCATTGATAGTGAAATGCACACCTCCGGTCTTGACACAAGGTACCCTGCAGCAGCTCGATTGTAACACAACATGATCAGTTCCTCAATCACATACACTAGTCATGTTACCACTACACAATTCTAGACTTCAGAGAATTGAAATCCCTGCACTGTCCCTACAGCTAAAAACAAGGCCCTATGACAGCGGCTTCCCAATAGGCTGCTGTGATCACAACATGCTGTGTGTAACTGCAATCAGGATCACATAGTCTACAAGGTCCTATGACAGTGGCTTCCCTTTAGGCTGCTATGATGACAACATGCTGCGCAATCCTGATCACACGCAATGTACAAGGCCCTATAACAGTGGATTCCCATTTGGTTGCTGTGATCACAACATATTGTGTGTAACTGCGGTCAGAATCACACAGTGTACAAGGCCTTATGACAGTGGATTCCCATTAGGTTGCTGCAATCACAACATACTGTGTGTAACTGCGGTCACAATCACACACAATGTACAAGGCCCTATGAGAGTGGATTCCCATTAGGTTGCTCTGATCATAACATACTGTGTGTAACTGTGGTCACAATCACACAGTGTACAAGGCCCTATGGGAGTGGATTCCCATTAGGTTGCTGTGATCACAACATACTGTGTGTAACTGGGATCAATGTCATACACAGTATACAGTGCCCTATGACAGTGGATTCCCATTAGGTTGCTGTGATCACAACATACAGTGTGTAACTGCGATCAAGATCACAACACTCTGTAAATGGGATCTTAAGAGGGTCTACATATATTGCCGGAAAAACCCATTCCAAGGTGCAAGAAAAACACATGTCTAAGGGACGTGCTTGGATCCATGCATGTATGTACCTGCGGTAGAGAACGGGGACGATTCCTGCTTGAAAGATACCAATCTGTTCGTAAGCGGGAACGGCCATGTCGAAGTGCTGGAGAGGCATGTTGCACCATCCGCCGTTGTCATTAGGCAAGGCGAGATTGGGAGGACAGAAGTTGGTTGCTGTCACAGTCACGGTAGCGCCGGATACACACCACCGAGGTTCATTGCATTGCAGCTCGAAGCATGCCCCGCAGCTGAGGCCGTCGTTAAAGAGCGCAGTGCTCAGAGCTGCTGTGTTCGTTCCATAGCCCTGGCTGTACAGATTCCCATACCCGCAAGCACCGCCTGCAAGTTCACCGCAACCAATATTTCACGACATTTCAGAATGAAAATTTTTCGATCAGGAACGAACAATTCTTCAAAGCCCGGGGGAATTATCATGGGATCACGAATTATGGAAAGCCTGCTAGAACTTTACCTACCTTGAGTTCCTGAAGCGTCACTTCCTCCATAGAAGGTGGCATGCGCGTTGCTCCACGTTGCGTCGCCAGTGTAAGTACCCTGAGCGTGTGCGTAATGAGCCCATGAAGCCAAGGCCAAAACGAAGACTATTCTGAGTGATATGAAGGAGGCCGCCATCTTCACGCTGCACAACACACAACGACAACAACAATGTCAGATTCCGGCGATCCCTCTCACAAAACGAAAAGCCTGCGAGCAATTCTAAATAAGCAAGATGAAATACTAGTTTCCTCCAGAACCTCATGAAGCGCCTAAAATGCGGCGCCCATTCCAATGACAAACAGATATAGAAATGCAAGTTCCTGATCTTGGGCCTTGCATCTTGGGCTTTGCAAGTTCCGGATACAAGAACCAAGCTGAGTAAAGAAAAGAACATACACAAAAGACACGACGAACCATGCCTAAGACAACACGTAGAATAAGATTTTGCTAGAGAGACATATTACAGCAAGTACAGAAGCTTTGCAGCTCCAAAACTCGACAAAGATAACTCGACTCACTGCAACAACGATGTTCCAAATAAAGGTAGCTTAGCAGCTGATCTTAACAGACGCCCGGGAGCACAGGAAAACCAAAGCTACAAATTGCAGAGAGAAATTGCTCAGGAAGATAGACAGAAAACCAGAAAGACTGGAGAAACAGAAAGAGAAGAGAGAAAGCTTACGTGAGGTGAGAGAAGAAGAGTACTGGAGTGTCGAGAAGGTGACGGACGGTTCGGCTTTCGCGTACGAGCAGCAGCAGCTGCGAGAGGAGAGAGAACACAAGAGCAACGGCAACCGGCGGGGCGGAGGAAGGAAGTGGAGAGAACAGAAGGCAGAGGGGTTGGCGGCGACTGGTATGCAAGAACAGGCGAAGAATGGTATACTTATAGGGACCAGCCTTCTGCCGGTCCGTGCGCACGCTCACTGCTCAATCCGTCAGAGAAACTTACAACCCGACGGTTGCACGCTCGTTCCCGTAAGGGAACCAGCGGGTTCAGGCTTTAATCCATTGGGTAATGCGTCATGTGGTTATCGCTCACCCGCTGTGTTTTTTTTTGGTGTACTTTGGCATATTTAGGTAGTTTGTAGTTGTTAAGACAGTTCTAAAAAGTGGGTAATTACTAATTACTAAACTAAGCTTGTCTCGCGAGTAAGCCTCAACCACCAATGCCAAGTTGGCTGCTAGGAATTCTCCTCACTTCCCTCCATAAAATATTTTCACATGTTTTTTCAACCACTTCCTTTAGGTTATCTATAAATAAACAAACCACTATTGACTTGTTTTGACAAATCCACCAATAAAATCTGCCCAGCCATTTATTTAGTTACTCAAAATATTCAATTGTTAGGTTATTTATAGTTCATAGTTTATGTAAATTAAATATAATTGTGGGTAATTAACTAAACTTAGCTTGTCTCATCAATAACCAGCTGCCATGTTGGCTGCTCATTCTCCCCAGTGGGTCCATAGTCCATCCCTATTTTGACCCTATTTGAGGTGTTTTTTTTGTTTTTCCACCATGTTATAAACCTCTTGGATTTTTTGTAGTGTAACATCATAATGTGCAATTATTCCTCCACCTTAGGAGCAGGCGTTCTGTTATCATGGCAACAGAAATATTTCTATTTGCAAAAAATGTTACCTCTGACTCTTGTGAAGGTTGCATTGATTTTTATGCTACATTAAACCCATGGGCAAGAGCATTTCTGAAAATGGGGTTTGCACTCAGCTCTTGCCTCGCATGCCCTGACCCTTGGGCTTTAACCAAACTTATTTCATTTGGGTCTTTTTCTTTCCTGGGTTATTTCATCACATGCATGCCATTTGATTTATTGGTGGCAATGAGCATCCTGGAGCCATTTTTTAGGTTGTTGGGTTTGGCCCGCAAGAACCAGCACCTGCACTCACACCCAGTGATTTTGGAGACAAATTTTTTTTCTCTTTTTTCACAAAAAAATTTGGGAAAATTTCGGAATTTCTATTTTAAAAGAGTACATTGGACTAATTTTGCCACATTTTTTATATCATAAAGTTTGGAAAAAAAAGTCCTGTTCACACCATGGTAAAAACCCCAAAGCTCATTTAAGTTGCTTCCAAACATCATAACTAGATTGTTGTGATTATATGAAATCATGGTCTCTGACTAAACATTTGAAACTTCCGGGTTAAGTGTAGGCTCTCAGAAGGTCCCACTCAAGAAGTTGAATGGCACGGTTGGGGTCCAGGCTAAGCCAATTGCCAGAATTGGCCAAACCCTGACCACTCTCTAGTACTACATGATGGTGGATTGTGATCCTTTTTTTCTCTTGTAAATGTAATAAGGTACAAATGAATCAGAATTTCCTCTAATTTTGAAAATGATTAAATGGGGAAATTGTTGATACTTGCAACGACCACATGGTCTCAAGGAAACTCTCACCCCAGACCAACCTCCCACTTTCCCAATCCTTCCTTGAAGAGTTTGGTCAACAACAAACAGTTTGCTAGCCTTCAAAACTTTGTATATGGAGGACGTGTGCTTTCAAGTAAGTTATAAGTCAAAAGACAAATTCAAAACCTGAAGGGAGAGAGGAAAAAAAAAAAGACATTGTTTATTCTTAGCTTCTCTTTTTTTTATTATTCTCTATTCCAAAGTGAAGAAGTTTGCTCTCCGTGAATTCAGGAGTTGTGCTTCTTTTAATTTGCTCACATGATGTATCCAAACATCCCACGTTATGTGAAGCAGTAGCAACACCTATCCTACATATTTATCCTATTTAACTAATGTCATTGGCACCGAACAAGTACCATCATTCACTTTTCTTCCACTGTATAAGAACATGGTGAATAGTTCTCTGTTCTCAAAAAGGTGGAAATTGTCTTGAAATGCTTTTTTTGTTTCAAGGTGGTTTTTTGTTCCAAGGTTTTGGTGATCACTTGCACAATACATTCATTACAAAATTACCTTTACTTTCAAGGTCTAGTGATCATTTACAGAAGATACTTTCATGAAATAGCCTTTTCTTTTGAAAGCCTAGTGAACATTTACACAAGACACTTTCATGAAATAGACTTTTCTTTAATTTTCAAAGTTTGGTCATGATTTACACTAGGTAGAGAGTATTATCATGAAATAGCATGTTTCTTTTCAAGCTTTGGTGATCATTTACACAAGACATGTGGGCAAAAAACAGTGCCACAAGCATTTGTAGGTTTATCACCACCAAAAGATTTATTTTTTTTAAAGACTTTGAATGAGGTTATAGAAGAAAAATCATTTGATTTTTATTTTTTTTGGCCCCTCCGGAAAGAAAAGTAGATCTAATGTTGTAAATTGGGAAGCGATGAAGGCAATGGACCAATCACAAAGCAGGGACTAAAAGGCCAAAAAGCCTAGAGACATGCCAAGGGACAAATAGTAGAAATGGGAATGCAACGAGAGACTTCACTCCAACCGAGGAGGGTTTACTGCAGCAATCATATTTACCTTACTTGACATAACTTGGAAACAAGGACAGGGACAAAAAAGCCCAGAGGACCTTAAAACAACATCGCCGTCCTCACTAGCTTCATTAGCGCCGCAATCTGCGCTGCATCATATCTACGGTCCGCAAACAGATCTGGTTCTGGCAGAGCCGTAGATTTAGGATGAACCCCACCACATCCCATTTAAAACATACAGAAACATAATTAATTAATTAAGTGCACATCCCTGCCAAATGCATTGAAAATGACTAAGGCCCGCTTTACACTAGGAGTCAGGGCCAATGTTCAACCCAAATCCAGCATGCCTATTGGTGCAAAAGTTGAAATCAGCCCCAAGGGCTTCACACTAGGAGTCAAGTCTGAAATAGAAAAAAAAAATTCCAATCTGCCCCAAGTTACTAATAAATGCTTTACTTTAATGGCCTTGAATTGGCCCCAAGGCTGAAAAAAGGACACCATCAAATTTGGGAGGCCAATTTGCAACCCTTGGGGCCAATGTTCCAGCATTTATTTATTAATATCCTGACGTCAATGTTTTAGCATTTATGAGTAACTTGGGGCCAATTTGCAACCCAAAAATGCTCAAAGTTGGCCCCAAGATTTTTCTTGGCCCTGACTCCTAGTGTAAAGCGGGCCTAAGCAATGTGAAAGGGAAGAGGTGGGGTTAAGTTATGAATAGTAGGGATGATGAGATTGTGGGCCGAGATTGTGTTCCCAGCAATTCTCTTTGCATTTTTTCTGGTCCTATTTTTTCTCTCCACCTCTTGGTTGTTGTTCCAAACTTGACTGTCATTTGTCTTTGCTGGTGACCTTCTTGTTTCTTCTTCTCTTCTCCCCAAATAACTGTCTCCCAGAAGGAGTTCTAGTGTACTCTCACACACTCTGGAATGGGCCTGGTTCCACTCAGAAACACTACGAGCTCAGCAGAGTGAACCATCCATCATTCCACTAAGTGTTAATTGAGTTCCTCCAAACCCTAACTGGTTCCACCTGAAGCCTGACTGGTTCCATTAGGTGGTAACGGGATTTGTCCAAAGCATAACTGGTTTTCTCACCATCCATTCACATCTTCATCACATTCTCAGTCATCCGATTCACATTAAAACAGGCATTGGCAACACAGAAAGTGAAGCGTGCAGATGAGTGCCTATCCGACAAGTAAGAAAAGGCTTAAAAAGGGGGTTAGAATAGGACCCCAAATCTGATTGGGTATGAATGAACCTTTGAGTACTCAATCTTCTTATTTTCTTTGGATTCTTCAGAAGCTTCAATTCAACAACAACCCTTTTTGTTTTCCAGAGTTGAATGCATTATTGTTGAGACGACTAGTACCATCACTACCTCATATCCCACTGACAGGACCAGTGATGAGTCCAGTGAAACAAGTTTGTCAGAAGACTTGCTTTGAGTCAGGAACAGAAAGATGGATTCTGAAGCTTTCATTGCATTATCTCTCTGTTCAAAAGTGTTTTTTTAACAAGACGATACTTTCTTTGTCTTTCTGATTTTCTGTCATTTATGCATTTGCTTGTATGTGCGGGATGGTGGATAATAAGTCGGAGTAGCCCTGCATAGAATGACACACCAGATGCACAGCTCTCTCTCTCAGAGGCTCTGACATTGTCGCCCTCAATCACGCTGCTACTGTCAACTGATAAGATCAACCTTGGGTGAACCAAGAGTACTGATGTAGGTGGGCCTTGGCTGAACCAGCACCCACACTGGTACCATGGTACAAATCCTGAAAAAAATTTAGGTTGTTTGAAACTATGGTATATTTCACATCAGAAGACTAAATCAAGGTCTCTGAGTCCAAATTTAACATTTTATATGGCCACTAAAAGGCCTAACTGAAGAAGGTGAAGATTCCAGTGCCGTGCTTGTTCTCATTGGCCCCAGTATAGGGGGTTAAACACCCACAACAAGCATTGTCTGGTGCTAAAAGTGATTAGCATTGCTTAATGATGTATAGAGATGCATGGTTCTATTGCAACGTTTGACTAATTTTATTGTCCATCTAGAACAAATAAAAACCATAATTATCTTTTATCTCTCTTGAACTAGAGGTGTTGGGTTCAAATTTGACCAAGGACAATAGAACATGCAAAAATAAATAAATAATGTTTTTTTTAATAACATGCAGATCACCAAAAATCATGTAATGCAATTTGATGCAAGGTGCAAAAAGACAAGCCCAAAAATATGTCAAAATAAAGCTCATTGTGGGGGTATTTAGCATTTCCCTTGGTATAGGTGTTAGTTAACCTTTGCCATAAGATCAATTTGTTACACTTCTGCAGCCTGGTAAATTGTAATAGCCAGTGAAACAACATATTACAGTTATTAGAAAAATTTCATGCTTAGAAAAATTATTTGTCTTCTAAGGAGGCATGATTGGTGTTCAGACTGTCCACCAAATTGCATGCATGCTTGAACAACTGACACCTTATTCTCTTTCCATCACTACTAAAAACAATTAGCAACAGTTAGCTGTGGTAGAGAAATGGACTAAATGAGCCAAACATGGCAAACTAGACCTTGTTGTACCTATGATCCCTATGTGAGAACTCAAGTTGGGTTGTTGTTGACAGTTGAACTTCATAACCAGAGCTGGTGGGATAAAGGTAAAGCACGAGGGCAAGGGCATTATCAAAATAAGGGCACATGAGGTGAGAGTCAAGGCCAACCTCCATTTTGGCAAAAATCAATGCAAAAATCAGAGCTTTACATTTTTCTTAAAGCCCCTGGTCAGATTGGGCGAGATAGCAAGGCAACCTCCACATGCACTAAGAAATTTCTGAGAAGTTTTTACAGATGATTTAAACAGTCATTTGAGAAACTATTTCCTGGAACTACCAAACGAGGTCCAAATCTGGACACAAATTGTAGACTGTAGATTTCAAGGATATGGTGTTCCTTGTTACCTTCTGCCACACAATAGCCAAGTACTGGACGTGTGATGAATCAGCTTTATGTTCAAGGTGGTGAGGCAATGGGAAAGATGGCAGGAAATTGGAAGTGAAATGGTGCAACCATGGCAGCAATTTGAAACAAATCTCAGTGTATTCCTTGTGTCAGAACGAAGCCAAATTGGAATTGAAATGTACACTATACCCTTCAGTCACCAACTGGACAATAAGGCATTTGGACATAAGATAAACCAACTGGACGTTTACTGGACACTCTACTGGACGTGTGCACATGGGATCCATTTGTTGGGATTAGAGGGAGCCCTACCATCTTGTTGTTTATTGGCTGTGCCCAAACTGACGAGACTTTGCATCCCTAAAGGATTATGTGGTAATACTTCCAAGGCTTGAACTTGGAACCAATATGTGGCCAAGCACTAAAGACTTGTACTCCCTCGGCCACTTTTCTTATAAATTCATTATGCATTCAAATTACCTAACCATGTTGCATAGTTTTCAGCACTTTTTTGCATGGAGAAAGGCTCTGCTTGAAATAGGATTCTCGAATTGTGGGATTTCATCATAATCCAATAAATTGACAAGAGGGAGGCCAACCCTTTGATGGACAGCATGGATCATTCATTGCCTTGTTTGATGGATGGCATGGGATCCCTCACTACATTGTGTGATGGTGAAGATCTTGTTGTTGGCATCATGCAATGTACACTAGGATTTGTGTCCACAACTGGGTTGCAACAATTCTCACTCAATCACCATCACCAACCGAGAACAAAGTTTCATCTCATTGCTATCATCTTCATTTGTGTTGCATTGTGTTTTTCGCCCTTTGCATTTTCCGACATTCCAATTCCAATGCCACCATCGCCACCTCTTAAGGTTGTTGCATTTTGAAGTTGTTGTTTTGTGTTGAGGGAATTCACATACACAGCAGCAAGAGCAAGCACAGCAACGTGATCACACATAGCACAGTAGCACAGAATTGGAAGAGTACATAATCACTTCCATCCTTAGCAGATAGAGTCACTAAGCTTATATACCCTGCTGCTGCTACCACACAATTGTGGCTAAGGTCCTACCAGCCTGGCTATGCTGTCGTCTAGCTCTACAGCTGAGTCTGGAGTCTCTGCCCTACTTCTTGAGTCTTGGGCACGTGGTCGAGTCCTCAAGCTGACTGGAGCTTTATGACTCTCAACACTCCCACGCAGGCAGCTTGACTCCTGCTCTCTCTGC
>Ga0116231_10012398_pt1 | contig 12557 bp, 14 predicted proteins | sample S1TSphgellanicum_2_FD_89695 | JGI IMG/M metagenome (GOLD analysis project Ga0116231, IMG submission 89695) | Host-associated microbial communities from peat moss isolated from Minnesota, USA - S1T2_Fd - Sphagnum magellanicum MG | ecosystem: Host-associated > Plants > Peat moss > Unclassified... | reverse complement strand
CGGTCCGGACCGCTTCCTCGAGTACCCACGACGCCACCCGGTCGGCAAACGATGTCGATTCGAGGACGTTGAGGAATGCGTCGGGTGTGAGCGCACCGCGATCGGGGTCGCGCCAGCGCAGCAACAGCTCCGTTCCGACCGGCGTCGCGATGTCGTTTGCGAACCGGTAGATCGGCTGCGCGTACATCACGAACTCGCTGCGGTCATACGCCCGGCGCAGCCGCGTAACGAGCGGCACGAACTCCGTGTCGCCGATCATGGTTTCGTCGTACACGAGCGAACGTGCGCCGCCGCTCGCGCGCGCCCGTCGCCGGGCCAGCGTCGCTTCGCGGACCAGCCGGTCGGCGGTGCGCGGCGTGGTCGCGTACGCAACGCCGATCGAGAGCGTCGCGTAGATCTCTTCCGCGCCGATCGCAATCGGTTTCTCGAGCCGGGCAGCGAGCGCCGCGAGCGTCGCGCGGGCATCGCTGCCGCTGACGATCGCTGCGAACGAGTCCCAGCCCATATGAACGAAATAGGCCGAATCGGGGATCGCCTCGGCGAGCCGGATCGATAGGGCCTGCATCACGAGATCGCTGCTGTGCCGGCCCAACCCGTCGCTGATCTGTTCCATGTGATCGATTTCGACCGAGAGCGCGTACGCGTCGGTCATTGGGCCGCGTTCCGCGCTCCAGCGTTCGAGCGCGAGCCGGTTCGGCAGGTTCGTCGAGGTGTCGATGAAGGCGAGCCGGTGAAGCTCCACTTCCGCAGCGTTGCGCGCGAGCGTCTGAATGTGGCGCGCCGTGGCGAGACCGCCGATCGTCAGCGTCGTAAGCGAGGCGACGATGATGCGGAACTGCACGAGCGCAATCGTACTCGGTGAAGCGCTATCCGGGCTGTTCGAAAAGAGGTCGAAGCCCAGCACGCAGATGTCGAGCAGTGCCGTGCCGATGTAGGCTGCGCCGAGTCCGCCACGCAGCGCCATCCAGGCCAGCGGCGCGACCGCGAGGATGATGAACTCGCGGTGCAGTTTCGAATCGATCCACGCACCGGTCACGATGCAGATGACGAGCAAGAGCGCCCACAGCGCCACCTCGCGGCCGCTGACCAGCGGTTGGATCGGATTGCGGCCCGAGCGGATCCACTCGAAACCGGCCGCGATCATCGGTCCGAACGCAACGATGCAAACGGCGTCGCCCGTCCAAAATCCGCCGACCGCGCTGCCGTACACGTCCCACGGTATGATCCTCATCACACAACCGAGCGCGCACCACGCCGCACCGATCGGTAGCGGCGCGATCAGCCCGACGATCGCGAACACGGCGACGTCGCGCGCGCTCTACATCGCGGGCGAAACGCCGAGGCGCCGCAGCGATTCGCCCGCAACGGCAAAGCCGAGCGCGACGAAACAGCTCCCGATGATGTAGAACTCTTCGGCGTGCGGGCGATCGCGGTGGAAGAGCAGCGAGCGCAGGATCTGCACGGCGACGATCGGCGGCATCCAGCGCGCGCCGAGGGCCCACAACAGGGCGAGGTCCAGCGCGCCGCCCAGGTACCAAGGCGAGGGCGCCGTCGCGCGCTGGATGTGATCGGCAAGCAAATCCGACGCGAGCCAAAGGACCGCGAAGATTGCGAAGAGCACGGCTGCCTTGGTCCTGCGCACGCTTCCTCACAGAGCGCTAGTCGGGCCGGTCGTCTTTCGCCTTAGATGCGCTTGGTCATTCCAAATCGATAACGATGTCGTCACCGACGACGCGAACCGGAAACGTCGGCACCGGCAAGACCGCCGGCAGCGTGAGCGCGGCGCCGGTCGTGACGTCGAAATAGGCGCCGTGGCGCGGGCACATGATGCGGCACCCGTCGAGTTCGCCCTGATCGAGTTCGCCGCCGTCGTGCGTGCAGACGTCTTCGATTGCGTAGAATGTGCCGTCGACATTGCAGAGTAGCACAGGCGAGCCGTCGACGACGATCTTGTGCGTCGTGCCGGGTGCGATGTCGGCGGTCTTGGCGACGGCCGGCATCAGCAGTCGGGTCCGAGCGATAGCGCCCGGATCGGCACGACGCTGAAAGCGTAACCGAGACCGACGATAACGTTGCGGCCGCGCCGGAACGTATTGACGGCGGTCATCGCAAAACCGGGGATCGGAATGGGCACGTGCGACATCGCTTTCTCGACGCCCGGCGTATCACTCGAGATCGACGCGGGCAGCGTGGGATTCATGGAAACTTGGACGACGCGGCCGCCGGCGAGGACGAGGTAGCGCGGCTCGAGCGTGATCGATCCGTAGTGATTGCCGCGGCTCGCCGCGCTCACCGCGCGCAGCACGCCCCAGCCGAGCGTCCAGCGCGGAATGGGGATCGGATCGGGTTCGGAGGCGAGTTGGATCAAGGAGTCCTCGGTGATCATGAAGCGGAACGCGGCGCCGGGACGTGCGGTTCCGGAGTCGATCGTGTCGATCATTTCGGCGGGGATCGCACTCAGACACGAGACGCCCTCTGCCGCGCGGAGGGGCGGGCTCGGCACGGCGAACCATGCGCAGGCAAGCGCAACCGCAAGCCGGGCGAAAGACTTCACACGTGGCGTCTACCTCTTCAATCCCTCGCTTTCCCGGGAGCGTTACGAAATCACGATGTCTGCATTGATTTACGAATACCCCGTCAATCGGATCGACGGCTCGCGGACGACGCTCGCCGACTACCGCGGCCAGGTGCTGCTGCTCGTCAACGTCGCGTCGAAGTGCGGCCTCACGCCGCAGTACGCGGGGCTGCAATCGCTTTACGAGACATACCGCGATCGTGGCCTCGTCGTGGCCGGCTTCCCGGCCAACGAGTTCGGCGCGCAAGAACCCGGTTCGAACGACGAGATCTCGCAGTTCTGCCAGCTCAACTTCGGCGTCACGTTTCCGATGTTCGCGAAGATCGTCGTCAAGGGCGCCGGGATCCACCCGCTCTATAGCGAGCTGATCCGCACGCCGCCCGGCGGCGAGATCCAATGGAACTTCGAGAAGTTCTTGGTCGACCGCGACGGCAAGGTCACGCGCTTCGCACCGATCGTAACCCCCAACGATCCGGGCCTGATCGCCGCGATCGAAAAAGCGCTTGGGCCGGTGCCTGAGCCCGTCCCGGAGGCCTCCGAAAACTGACGACGATCGTTGTCGCGGAGGGAATGCCGGCCGGGTTTACCCGACCGCGCCTTCCATTTCGAGTTTGATCAAGCGGTTCAGTTCGACGGCATATTCCATCGGCAATTCCTTGACGAAGAAGTCGAAGAAGCCGTTGACGATCATGGCGGTCGCGTCGGCTTCGGTCAAGCCGCGGCTCATCGCGTAGAACATCTGCTCTTCGCCGATTTTCGAGACGGACGCTTCGTGCTCGACGGTGGAGCGTTGTTCGTTGACCTTCATCGTCGGCTTCGTATCGGATGCCGAGAGATCGTCCATGATGAGCGCGTCGCATTTCACGCGCGTCTTCGCGCCGACGGCGCCCGGAAAAATCTCGACCAGGCCGCGATACGTCGTCTTCCCGCCGTGCGCGGAGACCGACTTGTTCGTGACGACCGAGGTCGTGTTCGGCGCCGCGTGGATCACCTTGGCGCCGGCGTCCTGATGCTGGCCTTCGCCCGCGAACGCCGCCGAGAGAATCTCGCCGCGCGCACCCTCGCCCATCAAGTAAATGGCGGGATACTTCATCGTGAGCTTGGAGCCGATGTTGCCGTCGACCCACTCGACCGTCGCGTTCTTGTACGCGACCGCGCGCTTGGTGACGAGATTGTAGATGTTGCGATACCAGTTCTGAATCGTCGAGTAGCGGATCGAGGCGCCGTCCATCGCGATCAGTTCGACGACCGCCGAGTGCAGCGAAGCCGACGAGAATTTCGGCGCCGTGCAGCCCTCGATGTAGTGCACTTTCGCGCCTTCGTCGGCGATGATGAGCGTGCGCTCGAACTGGCCCATGTTCTCGGTGTTGATCCGGAAATAGGCCTGAAGCGGCATCGCGACCGTCACGCCCTTGGGCACGTACACGAACGACCCGCCCGACCAGACGGCCGAATTGAGCGCCGCGAACTTGTTGTCGCCCGGCGGGATGACGGTTGCGAAGTATTTCTTGAGGATCTCGGGATACTGCTTGAGCGCGGTATCCATGTCGCAGAAGAGCACGCCGTCTTTTTCCAGCGCCTCGACGACCGAGTGATAGACCACTTCGGATTCGTACTGCGCGGAAACGCCGCTGAGAAACTTGCGCTCGGCTTCGGGGATCCCGAGCCGGTCGAACGTGCGCTTGATATCGTCCGGCACGTCGTCCCATGACTGTTCGGTCTTCTCGCTCGACTTCACGAAGTACCGGATGTTATCGAAGTCGATCTCGTTCAGCAGCGCGGTATCGCCCCACGCCGGCATCGGCTTGGACTGAAAGATCTCGAACGCTTTGAGCCGGAAGTCGAGCATCCACTGCGGCTCGCCCTTCATCTCCGAGATGCGCGCGACGATGTCACGCGTCAGGCCCTTGTCGGACTTGAAGACGTACTTGTCTTCGGAATCGTGAAAGCCGTGACGGTAGTCTTCGTCGAGTGCGGCGGCCGGTGAGGGCTTCAGTTCGATAGCCATAATGCTTTGTAAGCCTAGTCTTTCCGGAGACGATGGTCAAGATAGTGCAGATGTTTCTGAATTATCTTTCGCCGCGAAGCCGATGGGGCCCCGGCGAGGGGCTGGCGGCCGGTTCGGGGAGGAGGTGGCCGGCTTCGATGAAGCCCTGCGCCGTGTGCAGGTCTTGCTGGATCGAGATGACCTGGAGCGCCCAGGGCTCGGTCGGGGCGTTTTCGGCCTCGCCGCTCATGTCGTCGAGAATCTTCACCGCATCGCCCAACGGGTTCGACGCCGCCCGCAGCGGGATCGCATCGAATTTCGGGTCGAGGGTCGGTCCGACGTCCGCGATGCTCTTGCGGGCAGTGGTCAGGTAGCCTTCGGCGAGGCGCGCCTGCTCGTCGGCTTGATCGGCCTTCGTGGCCGCGTTCGGGAAGGCGACCGCCAGCGCATAGAGCAGCGCATCGATGTCGGCCGCGGTGCGGGAGAGCCGCGCGGCGACGGTCGGGCCACCCTTCGGCGCGGCGGAAACGGGCAGCCGGACGAGCAGCAGCGCGCAGGCGGCAAGCGCGGCCGTCGCGCGGCGGGCGGCCCGCGTTCGATCCATCATGCGCGCAACTCCCGCGCGACGGGGGTCCGTCCCTTCGGGCGCAAAACGCTGCGCTCATGGCCCGCACGATCCTCGCCGCCCTCGACGCTCACGCCGACCGTACGCCGGACGCGCCGGCGATCGACGCCACGACCTATGCGGACCTGCGCAGCGGCGTCGCCCGGGTAGCGAACCGGCTGACGGCGGCGGGTCTGCGCGCGGGCGACCGGCTGATCATCTATGCGGAGAATCGCCCCGGCTTCATCTACACGTATCTGGCCGGGATGCGGCTCGGGGCGATCGTCGTCCCGGCCAACGTGCTCTACCGGGCCGGGGAACTCGAACACGTCATCGCCGACGCGGGTGCCCGGGCGATCGCCGTCTCGGAGCAGAGCGCGCCGCATCTGCCCCCCTGCGCCGCGGACCTGATCCGGGTCCCGCTCGCGGAGGTCGAAGCGTGGTTCGCCGATCCGGCGCTTCCGGGCGACGTTCCGGCCGTGGCGGGCTCCGACGGCGATGTCGCGATCCTCATCTATACGAGTGGAACGACGGGCCGAGCCAAGGGCGCGATGCTCACGCACGGCAACCTCGGCGCGATCGCGGCTCAGGTCAACGCCGCCTGGCGCTGGACCGCCGCCGACCGCCTCCTCTTGACGCTGCCGCTCTTTCACGTCCACGGCCTCGGTGCGGGGCTCAATGGGACCCTGGCCGCCGGCGGCGCCCTCACGCTGCGCGAGCGCTTCGACGCCGCCTTCGCGATCGACGTGCTCGCGCGCGGCGAGGCGACGATGTTCTTCGGTGTCCCCACGATGTACGTGCGCTTCCTCGAGCAAGCCCCGCCGGGAACACGCTTCGATCGCGTGCGGCTGTTCGTGTCCGGCTCGGCGGCCCTCCCGGCGTCGGTCCACGAGGCGTTCGAGGCGACCTTTGGAGCCTCGATCCTCGAACGCTACGGGTCGACCGAATTCGGCTTCGCGCTCGGCAACCGCTACGAAGGCCCGCGCTTTGCCGGGACGGTCGGCTTCCCGCTCCCCGACGTCCGGGTCCGGCTCGACGCTCCGGACGGCGAGGCCGGCGAGGTGCTCGTGAACGGACCCAACGTCTGCGCCGGCTACTGGAACGATCCCGACAAGACCGCCGCTGCGTTCCTGACCGGCCCGGACGGCGCGCGCTGGTTCAAATCCGGCGACCTCGCGACCTTCGACCCGGAGCGCGGCTACACGATCTGCGGCCGGCTCAAGGACCTGATCATCAGCGGCGGCTTCAATATTTATCCGAGCGAGGTCGAGGACGAATTGCTGCGCGTCCCCGGCGTCCGTGCCGGCGCGATCGTCGGCCGCCCGGACGACGCCCGCGGTGAGGTTCCGGTCGCCTTCGTCGAGGCGGACGACCCCTTCGAGGCGGCCGTCGTCATCGAGACGATGCGCGATCGGCTCGCCAGCTTCAAGGTGCCGAAGGCGGTCTATCGGCTCGACGCGCTGCCGCGCAACGCGATGGGAAAAGTCGAGAAGACCCGGCTCCGGGCGATGCTCGCCGACGGCCTTACGCCCGCCTGATCTCCAGCCGCGGCTCCGCGCTCCGGTGCCTTAAGGCAATGTTATGCCTGGTATTAAGGCGAGATTATCCCTCGTTCGATTTCTCCTGCCGAATCGCTTCGCGAAATTTATCGTCGCGCACTTTACAGGGGGGGGGTGGGGGGGTATTATAGCGGTCGGACTCGCGACGGCCACGGGGTTAAGACCCGGGGTCGGTCGCGTTGGCCCCGAGTAGATTTTAGGGGGACGGCGCGCCCAACGCGCCATCGCGGCAGGACGCTCGCGTGTAGAAGGCACGCCAGCAAGAGTCTGCCGATAGGTCACGGCCGAGACGGTGTACCGCACGCAGCCGATGACGCGCCTGGAGGTGGGATTTCCCAGCCAAACCCGGAGGATCGGAATAGTTGAAAGCACTTGGTACGCACATCGTGTGCGAGCTGTCGGGCTGTGACCCGTCGGCACTTACGGATGTGAAGGCAGTCGAGGCCATGATGAAGGCCGCTGCCCGCTCGGCGAATGCGACGATCGTTGAATCGGCGTTTCACCGGTTTCAGCCCCACGGCGTCTCGGGCGTCGTCGTGATTCAGGAATCGCATTTGTCGATTCATACCTGGCCCGAAACGGGCTACGCCGCAATGGACTTTTACACGTGCGGCGACCACACCGATCCCTGGGCGGCATGCGAATACGCGGCGAACGTTCTCGGCGCGAAGAGCATGCTCACCACCGAGGTCAAACGCGGCATCGAGTCGCGCAAAGGCGAGTTCACGCACGTCGTGACCGCCGACCACGAAGAAAAGACCCTGACGAAACGCTCCGCGTAACCCCCGTCGGGAGTCCAGGCTGGAGGCGCCGTCCGCATCGCGGGCGGCGTTTTTCGTGCCGGCAAGGCGCCTCCTTACTAAAAGGCTAGTACTTTTGCAGGTTCGGCACGCTAGCGTACCGCAGCGGCTTGCGTTGGTCCATGGGGAACCGGCACTCGTTTACGGAGGGATTATGAATCTTTCTCGCTTTGCGCGTCTTGGCGGACCGCTCGCCATCGTGGCCGTCGCCCTGGCCGTTGCCGGCTGCGGCGGCGGAGGCAGTAAGTCGACGCCGCACACGAGCCCGAGTTCGAGCGCGTCGTCGTCGCCGTCGACGAGCCCGAGTTCGGCTGCCTCATCGTCGCCCTCAACGAGCCCGAGTTCGAGCGCCTCATCGTCACCGTCGACGAGCCCAAGTTCGGCTGCCTCATCATCGCCGTCAACGAGCCCGAGTTCGAGCGCCTCGTCATCGCCGTCGGCGAGCCCGAGCAGTTCGAGCGGGGGTGACGGTCTGCAGGCCCTTACGTTTGACAACGGTGCCGACGCAGTTTCGTGTGTTGCCACGACAGCCGGCTCGTGTTCGTCGGGTGCGTTTTCGACCACCGATGGCGCGGTGACGGTGACCGTGACGTTCCCATCGGTTGCCGCTTCCGCGTCTCAAACACCGCTCGATCTCTACGCCCAGCTGGCGACGAGCCCGGCACAGTCCAGCCCGTCAGGTGTTTTGCCCACGTTTACCGGGACCGGCACGGTCTACGGCTACATCGTGGTCTACACCGGTACGGGCAGCGGAGTGGGCGTCCCCAGTGGATCCCTGATCTACAACGTGACGCCGAAGATCACGCTCAGCGATTCTAGCGGCATCACCGGGTCGACTTGCAACGTCTACCTCTATCAAGGGAGCGACACCGGCGTGTATTCGTGGCAGACGGGGGTGTATTCGGCGGAGCCCATCTCGAGTGGTTCCGTTACGTTCCCGAGCGGCCCCGCGCCGGGCGGGAGCGGTGAAGTGAATCTTCAAGCGCAGCAGTCCCTGCTCGCGATCGCCTGTTCCTAAGCCCCGAACGCGGACGCAATCGACGGACGCCGCCGGACCCAGGTCCGGTGGCGTCCGTCGCTAATATCGGGTCGGCCATGCCGAAAACCGAGCTGTACCAGTGGTACGAAGAAGAGTTCGCGCCGACCGAATTCCATCGCCATGCGATCGAGGAAACGTACTTCGCGGGACGGACGCCGTTCCAATCGGTCGCGGTGCTCCGTACGCCCGTGTTTGGGAAGATGCTGGTGCTCGACGGCGACACGCAATCCTCGCAGCACGACGAGAAGATCTACCACGAATCGCTGGTCCATCCGGCGCTCGCGGCGGTCGACGATCGCGCGGAGGTACTGATTCTCGGCGGCGGTGAGGGCGCGACGCTGCGCGAGGTGTTGCGGCATCCGGGCGTGCGCCGGTGCACGATGGTCGACATCGACGGCGACGTGGTCGAACTCTCGAAAACGTATTTGGCCGAGTGGTCGGACGGTGCGTTCGACGATCCGCGGGCGAACGTCATCATCGGCGATGCGCTCGCTTATCTGAAGAACGATCCGAGGACGTACGGTGTCATCATCTCCGACCTGACCGAGCCGCTCGCCGATTCGCCGTCGTTTCCGCTCTTCAACGGTGAGGTGTTCGCGGATATCAAGGCCCGCCTCGCACCTGGCGGCGTCTACGTGCTGCAAGCCAGCACGGCCGGCTTTCACAACATGGCGTTGCACGCGAAGATGGCGCGCTCGCTGCGCCGGTTCTTCACGCATGTCGCGAGCTTCTACACGCACGTGCCGGCCTTCGATAACGACTGGGCGTTCCTCGCGTGCAGCGATGCGGTCGATGTCGCGGCGCTCGCGCCCGAACGCATCGATCGCTACGTCGGGGAGTTGCGCGGTGAGAACTACTTTTACGATGCGCAAACGCACCGGCGGCTCTTCAGCCTGCCGCTCTACTTGCGGCGCGAACTGGCACAAGACGGGAGCGTGTTCGCGTGATCGACTCCGACGAAACGATCCGCCGCACGGCGCTCTGGGAAGCGCATCGCGCGCTCGGCGCGCGGATGGTGCCCTTCGGCGGCTTCGAGATGCCCGTCCAGTACGGCGAAGGGATCCTCAAAGAGCATGATGCCGTGCGGCACGCGGCGGGGCTCTTCGACCTCTCGCACATGGCGCAGTTCGAATTGCGCGGTCCCGGCGTCGGGGCGTGGGCCGATACGCTGACGGTGAATAACGTCGCGACGATCAAGCCCGGCGTCGCGCGCTACAACATCTTCTGTAACGAAGCCGGCGGCGCGCACGACGACGTGATCTTCTACCGGCTCGATGAGGAGCGCTGGCTGCTCGTCGTCAACGCCGCCAACGCGGCGAAGATGTGGGCGCACCTCGAAGCGCATCCGGGACCCGGCGTGACGCTGACCAATCGGCACGGCGAGCGCGCGCTCATCGCGATCCAGGGACCGCGCTCGGTGGAGATTCTGCGCACGTTCGTCGACGCGGACATCGCGGCGATGAAGTACTACACGTGTCTCGAGACGCGCGTGCGCGGCCGCGACGCGATCGTCGCGCGGACCGGCTACACGGGCGAAGACGGCTTCGAGGTCTTCCTCGACTCCGACGATGCGACCGATCTTTGGGATGCGCTGCTCGCGTCGGGTCCGCAGCCGCCGGCGCCGTGCGGCCTCGGCGCGCGCGACGTGCTGCGGCTCGAAGCCGGGATGCCGCTCTACGGTCACGAGATGACCGAGACGCTCGGGCCGATCCAAGCGCAACTCGGCTGGGCCGTGAAGTTCGCGAAGCCCGCCTTCATCGGCAAGGACGCGCTCGCCGCGCAAGTCGCCGCCGGCGACTTTTCTCGCATCGTCGGCCTGGTGCTCGACGGCAAAGTGCCGGCACGTGCCGGCTACCCCGTGCTCGTCGACGGGCAGGTCGCGGGCGAGGTGCGCAGCGGGTCGCTCGCGCCCGCGCTCGGGAAGAATATCGCAACGGCGCTGGTTCCGGCCGCCGCTGCATCCGCCGGCACGCGGATCGGGGTCGAGATTCGTGGAACCGTTCACCCCGCGACCGTCGTCGCATTACCGTTCTACAAGCGCTCGACCTAACGAAAGGGAATCCGTGCCCGTACCTGCCGGCTTGCTCTACAGCAAAGATCACGAATGGGTGAAGATCGAGGGCGAGGTTGCGACCGTCGGGATCACCGACTACGCGCAAGCCTCGCTCGGCGATATCGTCTACGTCGAATTGCCGCGGATGGGCGCGACGCTCGCGCAATTCGGGAACATCGGCGTGGTCGAGAGCGTCAAAGCGGTCTCGGACCTCTTCAATCCGATCGGCGGCGAAGTCGTCGAGGTCAACAAAGAGCTGGAAGCGGATCCCGCGCTGCTCAACCGCGATCCGTTCGCGTCCGGCTGGATGTATAAAGTCAAACTCGCCGATGCGGGCGAAGAAGCCAACTTGCTCGCGCCCGACAAATACGAAGCGCTGATCGCCGAAGCGTAGGAGACACCATCTACACGCCGCACACCGCACGCGACATCGAAGCGATGTTGCAGACGATCGGAGCGAGTTCGCTTGACGAACTCGTCCGGGTTCCCGACGCCGTCCGCGTCCAGAGCCCGATCGTCACCGCTCCGCAACTCGCCGAATCCGAGATCGCCGCGCGCTTCGCGACGTTCGCGGCGCGCTCGACCGGGACGGCGTATACGTCGTTCCTCGGCGCCGGCGCGTACCGTCACTACGTGCCGCCGATCGTCGGGTCGCTCGCGATGCGCGGCGAGTTTCTCACCGCCTACACGCCCTATCAGCCCGAGGTCTCGCAAGGGTACCTTCAGGCGATCTACGAGTGGCAGACGTACATCGCGCTGCTCACCGGGCTCGACGTCTCCAACGCTTCGGTTTACGACGGAGCGACGGCGCTCGCCGAGGGCGCGATCATGGCGGTCAACGCGACCGGCCGCAAAGCCCTGCTCGTCTCGCGCGCGGTGCATCCGAACTATCGCGCGGTGCTCGCGACCTATGCGGAGGGACTCGACCTCGACGTCGACGAGCTGCCGTACGGCGCGGACGGCACGACCGATACCGCGACGCTGGCCGCGGTTCTCGCCGATCAGCGCTACGCGGCGGTGATCGTGCAGTCGCCGAACTTCTTCGGCGCCATCGACGCGCTGGCGCCCGCCGACGTCACCGCGATCAAGGCGACCGGCACGCTCGTGATCGGCGTCGTCGCGGAGGCGATGTCGCTGGCCGCGCTGGCGACGCCCGCATCGTGGGGCGTGGACATCTGCGTCGGCGAGGGGCAATCGTTCGGCGTCGCAATCGCCTACGGCGGCCCGCACGTCGGCTTCATCGCCACCACGACCGAACATCTGCGCCGCATCCCGGGCCGCCTGGTCGGCAAATCGGTCGACAAGGACGGGCAACCGGCCTACGTGCTGACGTTGCAGGCGCGCGAACAGCACATCCGGCGCGAAAAAGCGACCTCGAACATCTGCACGAACCAGGCGCACTGCGCGCTCTGCGCGACGATCTATCTCGCGGCGATGGGCCAAACCGGCCTGCGCGACGTGGCCGCCCACAATCTGGCTCGCTCACGCTCGCTCGCCGCTGCGCTGGGCGGCGCCGGTGCGAGCCCACGTTTTGCTGCGCCGTACTTCAACGAGTTCGTCGTGCGCGTTCCGGGCCGCGCCGCTGACGTGCTCGCGCGGCTCCAGGAGAAACAGATCCTCGGCGGGCTCGACCTCGGCCGGTTCTATCCGGAACTCGCCGATTGTTTGCTCGTTACCGCGACCGAACTCACGACCGAAGCAGACATCGCCGCTTTTGCTACCGCGCTCAAGGAGATCACGGCCGATGCCGCAGCTCGCGTTTGAGACGCCACTGATCTTCGAGAGCGGCCAGCCCGGCCGCGCGAACCGTTACGTCCCCGAAGGACCGGCGCTGGGCGACTTCTTGCCGGCATCGGCGTTGCGCGACGATCTGCCGCTGCCGGACAACAGCGAACTCGACGTCAACCGGCACTTCACGCGCCTTTCGCAGAAGACGTTCG
>Ga0116231_10012397_pt1 | contig 12558 bp, 9 predicted proteins | sample S1TSphgellanicum_2_FD_89695 | JGI IMG/M metagenome (GOLD analysis project Ga0116231, IMG submission 89695) | Host-associated microbial communities from peat moss isolated from Minnesota, USA - S1T2_Fd - Sphagnum magellanicum MG | ecosystem: Host-associated > Plants > Peat moss > Unclassified... | reverse complement strand
TTCAGAAGCAATATGCTAGAGCCTTGCTCAGTTGTCCCCCACCCACAAATTGACACAATTCTAAATAGAAAACGTTGAATCTCAACTCCCCGTAGGTATTATTTGAAGAGCAATCTGGCAATTTAAAAACAACCAAAATACAATACTTTGGTTCCTTTTTTTCATATTCTCCACACCGTGCAGGCCGCTCTTGATACCTTCCGTTTCGTTTCCCCCTGCCACCCCGGCCCACTTGCCCTGCTTGGGGTAGGTCTGAAACACAAACTTTTTGTATTTTGTCCACGTTATCTGGGCGTGTGGTAGCCTGGTTTACTGGCCCTGTAGATACCCACGGGTCCCACCAGTGTTGGGCGGTTCTTGACTTTTATGAAGACCCTCCGGTATGGGTTTGAAAAAATAATATTAGAATGGTTCCAGTTCCATCAAAAACTGGAAACCCAGGTCTGGTTCTGGTTTGGTTCTTGAGTAAACAATAATACAGGTTCTGGTTTTGGTTCTGAAAATCAGACCTGGTTCTGAGTAACCTGGTCTGAAGTCGATGGTGAACTACTGATTAACCCCAGGTTCTGAACTTGTTTTTTGGGCCAAAAATTCTGGTTCTGGGTCCAGAAACTGAACCAGTTTTAGACCTGCTTCCAGTTCCCAGTTCCAAAAATCAAACCGCATTCCAGTTTGATTTTTACTAACTGAAACCAAAACTGACAGTTCTCACAACTCCAACTGGCTAACTGCCCAACACTAACCCCCAAGCCCCCTGGGTCCCCATCCTTTAGGGCCAGGCCCCATTCTGAGATAGGGCAAAATAAGGGGAAGTTAGTAATTTATTTTCTGGTTACTATGAAAATAAACCAAACATGTTTGCACAAAGTACACAGTGAAATCCAGAAATGAAAATAACACTAATGAAGTTTACAATGAAAATAACATAAATGAAATTCAGAACTCAAATGAAATGAGTTACATAGATGAAAGAAGACTATGAGCTTGACTACAATTGATAACATGGATGGAATTGGATCATATGGTTCAACTTCATTACATGGATAAAATTGACAACATGCATGTTATTAATGACATGGATGAAGTTGACAATATTGATGAAATGAATTACATGATCATGTGAAAGAAAAGTATTGTTGTTACTGAAATTTGATTATGTTTTTTTAGTATGTTGACATTTCATATGAATATGGATCTATGTCATGTGATAATAATCCAAGTTCTTGTAGTCTTTCATTATTTTATTTTATTTCGTATATAATTATGACCTGGTGCCCACCAGCCCTTTTAGTCCTTTCCTTTTACTAAGTCCAAGTTTTGTTATCTCTTACTATTTTGATAAATTGAACCCTTTACAAGTCTTCCATCAAATGAATTTTTTTCATTATTGGCTCTTAATGGCTTGGTTAAATATGACTAATTTTATGGTCACTTCCTTAAACCTTTAAGACCAAATGATCTATTGGAAACAGACCATGCCACCTTTCTGAGGAGAGGGGAGGGCTGCTTCACTCCATTCCTAATGCAATAAAGAGATTATGGATGAGTACATTATCACTCCAGTGTTGTTACATATTATTAGTCAAGTAGCTGTAAATTTATCTAGATGAATCAAACATTAGCTGAGGATAATTATTGTTGACCAATTATGCAAATTCTGGTGTACTACAGGTTCACTTGTTTATTTGTGGTTATGATTTGTAGGTTTTGATTTCCAAAGTTCCATTAGAAGCTTTCAACAATCTTCCCAAAGAGCACCAGGTGGGATCTGACTTTTTGTTGTTTTAGATACAGGATTTTTATCCATGTTCCAAGAAGAAATGTGTGTGTTAAGGTTGTAATTCTTGAACTTTCAATTCAAGTTACCTCTCTTAGCATTTCTCAAGGAAGATTTATGTTGTTGCATTGGGGTTTTATATGTTTTGTAGAGTAGAAATGTAATTCATTAATTCAAATTTAGGTGATTTCACATATTAGCATGATGTTTATTTAGGAGATGGAGACAAGTATGTTTCTTATGTTTGATGATGTTCACCTTTTGTTGACCACCACACAAAATAACAGCCAATATGCTAAACTTGTTGAAGAAAAGGTTGGTCCACTCTTTTATGCTACCCACTATATCACAAAGAGTGTGGTGGGTTTGGGCATTTCTTCTGAAAGTATTGCAGTAAATTTTTTACCACATCAATGTTTCATGGTTTTTTTACACATAGTGTCTTCTCTTCTGCAATCAATAATGGAGGTTTCTATGTTTGATCAGATTCCCAATGAAAAAAAGATGCAATCTATTTCTTAACAAGCATGATTTGGTGAAATAAGTGTGGCTAATGGGAGTCAAGTAACAATGTTGGTTTAGTAGCAGCCAATAGCTATACAATGGAAGACCTAAAGGGTTAGAGAAGATGGTGTAGTAGCAAGGTTTTCTTTTTCTCTAAATATTGTTTTGGATTTTTTTTGGAAAGAAAAACCCACATGAAAGGCAGAGAGGTAGAAAAGGTGATGGTAGAGGAAGGCATGGAAAAAACAACTCTTAACAGCCTGGAGTTTTGTTGGAGGGAAATGACAATATTACTATTGCCGATGTAGATGAAGTGGTGGTAAATGGAGGTGATAACACATGCACTGAAGGCAAATGGGCCAGGTGTGTCTCCATAGTAGAAGAGTGTTGAGGTCAATAAGGGGGACACCTATATGGAGGGAACTCCTCCTGTGGAAATGAAAGAACTAGAGATGGTCGTCCATGGCAATGTTTCACAATTTTGGTGTTGACACTTGAAACCTTTGTTCTTCGTTTGTTTGTATTGCTTCGAAAAAGAGAACCATTCAATAGTGGGTTGTAGATAGAGAGAGAAGTGCTCACTTGCATTTGATGAATATCATTTCTTTTCTTGTAGCAAATGAGTAATAATTTTTTGTTCACCCCCTTCCATCTCCAAATCTATTAGCAAGGTCAAAGTTTTTTTTGTATAAATAGGTTGACTGTTTTGGATGAATTTTCTTCTAGGACATGTACAACAATTTCATGGTCATTTCGTGGTCTCATGAGAAGGTATAATCATTCCCACATCCCTTATCATTGTTTGTGCCACACTTTTGAAAGTTGTCATAGAAAGAAAACAAGTGGATGTTGTATTTTTTGATTCAAGTCTTACAAAGTTGTTAACTTGTGTATGATTTTTTGTGAAATTATGACACTACAAGCACTTCTAGACTTTGAAAAAAATAAGATAGGGGGCTCCAAAAATTGGAAATATTTAGAGACTAGGGCACATGGATAGCTCCATTCTGCATATGGATAACTACAAGACAAGGTCTCCTATTATACCTACAGTTCAAGTACCAAACTTTTCATTACCTTTTGAGTTCTATCATTAAATTGTGAATAGTTCAATGACACACATGTATTAGTCACAACATTTGTCTTGTAAAATTTGTTTTGGGCAATCACCATCACCATTTATAGTTCTTGTTGAATGGAGCTTCCTGTCCTTCCTACCAATCAATCATGTTGCCAACACTTCTAGCTCATGTGCAAGTGTGAAGTTATTAAGGGAGAGAGAAAGAGAAAAATAGATGAGCTGAAATTTTTACTTTTCTAATTTTACTTGAAGAATGTTAGGTTATAGACCCATTTCAGGAATCTTGTTTTGGCGATAAAATAGGCAATATAGTTACTCAGAATATATAAATGTTTGCACTTAGAGATTAACCTTTACTAATTAGACACATATGTGAGGTTTTCACATATAAGGTTGAAAAAACAACAAGGAGAAAGTAAGGAAGAGGAAGGAGAAGGTGGAAGCACATCTCTACACTATCATAAGGTATGAGTTTTTATATCCCTCTAAAATTCACAACATTTAGTAGTGGGTTTATTTAGTAATGTGTTGATGGGTTGCAATTTTCTATGATATTGGCTATGATTAAGGAACAAAGAATGGTGTTGTTGCCATGTGCATCCCACAACCTATCAAGTACTGGGGTGTCAGGCATTTGACTAATATGCTTGTTCACTATATCCAAGTATTTGCAATAGTTTTTTAAAAACAAATGTTGTCTTATCCACATATGTAAACCTTTTCACCCTAGTTGGAAATAAGTTATAGGGTAACAAGGAAATAATTTGAAGTTTGTGGGGCATCATTAATCATAGTTTTGATGTGTGGATTGTGTTGTTGTGTGTTGGAGGTTGCATAAACATCAGATAGGTAATAGCAGCCCATTTTATTTCAAATGGTCCCAACATGAGGAAATTAATGCTAATCACCAAGTCACAAACACAATTAGTTGTAGCCAGATTGATCTAATTGCTAGAGTTTATAAATCTAGTCGAATGGTGATTTGAGTTTTTTATTTTCAAGTTTGAGTTTTAAACTTTATGGGGAATTTTCCATATCTAATGCTAATTGTACTCGAATTAGGGCATTTTATAGGGCATTTAATATACACTTTAAGCCCCAGTCTATTTGGGAAATTTTCCAAGTTTCTAAGATTTCTTTTTGTTTCAAAATTTGTGAAAAAACACATTGGTGACTAGTGATTTTTAATTCAAGCTTGTTGCTTTAAAAAATTTGTGAATTTTCCCACCTTGATTGTATTTTCATCAAATTTAGGCCTTTTTCCAATATTTCCAAAATTATCCAAAATAAAAAGTGATGCTGGTCACCATCCACAAGAAGCATTAACCGATTTTGGCAACACATGTATGATTAAATAGAAAACTAGTGATGTGAGTTAAATATTCCACCTTGTTTGGTTATTTGTATATGGCCATTAGGGGATAAAACAAAATATATGGCTTGTTGGAAAAAGCTAGGTAAATGACTAATTTAATCCATAAACCACATTTCCACTACATTCAAGGAATTTAATTTTAATTTATCGTATGAATACTACGAATATGTATAGATTTATATTTTACACATTTGTATAACACTCTCACTGAAAAATCATACAATGCAATATTTTACCTAAAGACATATGTCAACTATGACTAAGCACCACTTCACTTATGATTAATGGGACTTTAAATGGCTACTTTTGGATGATAAATCCAACCCATATATAGATGTAAATCAAATTAGTCACAAACTAGTTGCAGGTTAATCGAAGATGGCTTGACTGATGTCAGGATGATGTCAACACAATGTCACAATAGTCGTAGATAGCAAAAATTTAGTTACAAAGACCAAATAGTTGCTAGTAGTTGTAAATGTAATGGTCACATATTGGCCTTTTTCTTCTAATGGACTTATCATTTTTATTTTATTTTTCGGGATCATACATATTGATTGTGCCCATAATGATAATGAGGTCATTAATTTATTATATGTTTATTGATATTCTACATATTTTGTAAACAAAATTTAATTCATTGGCTGATATCTAAACATTATCAATGACATAAAATACATGCATTCTACAAAATCTTGTGACATCTCACAACTGAAAAATTGTTAAAATCATGGACGTCATGGATTGAATCAACATAGTCTAATTGGACACTAACAAGAATTGAACCAAATCCCAAGAAAGGTCTTTCAAACAACACTTAAAGTATTTTTAAAAGAAAGATAATAAGAAGGCTTATAAAATGAACAAGAATATGGTGAACATACAATCCCACCTTAGCTAGACAATCAAATAATCTTTGAGATGTTCATGGATTTTGACAACTTTATAAAAACATCTCCGAATTGTCTATCATGATCAACAATTGCTTGCATCTGAACGATGTGAACTTTTGGCTTATAGGAAAAGTGATTAGTAGCAAATGAACCTTTTGGCTTTTGTATGTGAATCTATGTGTAGTCAATCACATTGATGAACAAACGAGAGACCACATAAAATTTCCTTGAATTAGTTGGCCATGACTCAAAAGAACTCTTCTCCCCTTGACCATTGGATCTGGCATCTAAACACCTCATTGACAACAATAACAAATTCATGGAGAACTTTATTTACATATGACTTACTGATTACAAACATTTTGCCACAATAAATAAGATTGTTAGCTCCATGTGCAAGTAACTTGTATAATGAACATGCAACATTTAATGTTTAGGATTTTGGTTCTAGGTTTTGGTCTTAAAATTTAGGGTCTTAAAGTTATGGTCTTCAAGGTTGGCGTTTTATGGTTTTGGGTTTATGGTTTGGATCTTGTAGGGTTTAAAGTTTGGGGTTTAAATCATAAAGTTTAGGGTTTAAGGTTTACGTTTTATGGTTTAGGATTTTGGAGTTATTTGTACAATTTAGATGTTTCAGGGTTTCGGTGTTACAATTTAAAATTGGGGTTTTAAGGTTTTTGGTTTAAGGTTTTAGTCATAAGGTTTTGGTTTTTGGGTTTTGGTTTTTTATGGTTTTGGTTTAGGGTTTAGGTTTTAACATGGTGTTAAGGTTTAGGGTGTTAAGGTGTAAGGTTTAATGTTTTGCTGATGGTTTAAGGTTTAAGGTGTTATAACGTTTTGGTCTTAAGGTTTAGAGCCTTATGGTTATGGTTTTTCGGGTTGGTGTTTTAGGGCTTTGAGTTTAAATCTAAAAGTTTAAGGTTTATGGTTTATGGTTTTGGAGTTATTTTTAGTACAATTTAGACATTATAGGGTTTAAGTGTAATGATTTAAAGTTAGGCTATGAAGGTTTAAGGTTTAGGTTTAGAGTTTAAGGATTTGATTTAGGTTTAACGATTTAGGTTTAAGGGGTTAAGGTTTAGGGTTTTGGTTATGCTTTAGGGTTTTGGTCTTAAGGTTTAAGGTCTTACAATTATGGTCTATAAGGTTGGTGTCTTAGGGTTTAAGTGTTATGATTTAAGGTTAGGCTAGGTTTAGGTTTAAGGTGTTAAGTTTAGGATTTACAAATTAAATTTATAGTTTAATGTTTAGATTTTTTGTCTTAAGGTTTAGGGATTTGGTTTAGGGTTTACGATTTAGATTTAGGGTTTTAGGGTTTTGGTTTTAGGGTTAAGGCGGCACAACATATTCAATACCTTATCTTAATGTCAATTTCATCATTAAATAATCTTCAAAATAATGAAATGAAATTTTGTGAAAATAGGACATTGCCATGTTGAAAATTATTATAATTATCATAGGCTACATTCTAAAAAAATTCACAATTCCTATCACAATATTATAGTAGATGATGGAAAAATATATAATTTGAAAATTATGAAACGAATTCATTTTTTGAAAAAAAATTATTTTTTTTGTCAATGTGGTTAGATAATCTAGAATATAATTTATTCTAATTTACCAAGTTGTAAATGACCTCAAATAATCTCAAATTAACCTCAAAAAGATGTTGACATTTAATATGGATGAAAATTATTTTTGGATAGAACCAGGATAGTTGTGTATTTCAAACAAAGAAAATAGATAAGGTTGTTAGGGTTTTCCCGTCCCCACCTTTTACCATTTCACTTTTCTTTTCTCCCTTTCATTTTCCTCCTATTTCTTCCATTCTATTCTTGTGCTTTCATTCATCTCTCATAGTACCTTCCTTAAGATTTCTCTTTGCATTCCCTCTTCACTTCACATACACATTTTATGTCTCCATCTCTCATTTTTTCTCCTCTGTCATTGATCTACTTTACTTTTTCTTTGCCTTCATAAGGCTATGGGTTATCTTGGCGGTGTACTCAGTAGGTGTGGTCAAATGAACATCTCTTCACCAATTTTCTAAATAGGTATGTCAACATTCATTGCTTTCATTTTCACATTTGAAAACGTTGTTAAAAAAAAGAATCATGTTTTGTATACTTTCCTAGGTTAGATTGTTCCACATTTCTCTTTTCCTTCTACTTCAATAAAGTCATTTTCTTGGGTACATTCACAAAATAAAAAGTTGCGTGTGCACCCTTAGTAAGGACTTTGGTGATTGCTGATTTTAAAATGTTTTTGGTATATATTAAGAACATTCCATTTGTAAGCTACAAAAAATCATAAGAAAGTCCTTTTGATTCAAAAATATGTTACATTATACCTTTATGTGAATATGTGTTTTAAAAGTCTCTCCAGAATTATGTCATTTATGAGTTTTTTCAAGGAGTAAAAACATTGTAAAACAATGGTTACAATGATTAATCAATGTTTTTGAGAATTCAAATTTCATTATATTCATTTCAAATTATTACACATGTTTTCGCAATATATTAAATACATTATCATCAAAAAGTATAAAAGAAATGTGTAATATAAATATAATTTTTAACACAAAAACATGAAAAACAAAGTGTTGGTTACACTTCCTATGGTTCTTATATTTGTGAATGTACCCTCTTGTATGTTTGTTCATCAACATCTATTTTTTCTCTTATATGTTTACCCATTACAACTAAGGCTTTGCAATGTTGATTGGTTATCTTCATATGTTTATCAGATGTTGTGAACATACATGTGTTGATTTGATCTCACATGTAGGTTGTTGCCTTATGTGTCCATGTTTGAGAGAACAATGTGTCTATATAAAGTTTTTTGTCAATGTCCACATGTCTTTATCAAATGCTTCATGTGTCTATGAAATGTTGTCCGTACATAGGTGTCAATTTTCTCTCGTGTGTGGGGTTCATTTATTTAGCTCCTTTGTAATTTCATTTTATTTTTTACATTTTATGAAACCTTGTCCATATGCCTTTGTCCATTTCATGTCACATGTAAGGTTGTTTTTATATATTCCTTTTGACTATCCTTTTGTCCAATTTTTCTAGCATCTAGGGTTTTTTAATTTTATAATCTTACAATGTCTTGTCTTCATGTCTTTATGAGACAATGTCAATATGCTTCCATCCATTTTTTCTTGCATATAAAGTTTTTTTAACTCTCTTCTTCTCCTTATGAAACATTGTGCCTATGTCAATTTTCTGTCACATGTAGGGTCCCTTCTGTATCCATATTTGAGAGTTCATCAGATTACAAGAAATATAGTTTAAACCCAAAAAACTAAATAATAACATCAAGATTATCCTAAACCCAAACGAAAATCGTATGAGAGCATTTATGGTAGGATTAGGGCTCTTACATTTTTAAAAAAAAAACCTTAGGCTCTCTTGTCTTCATCTTAGGAGTGGCATTCAACAATTCTACCCCCACTATAACTATGCATAATATTTTTGTAGCTGTCAATTTGTGTTTATAAGAAGCACTACCTCAACCTTCAATTACAAATCACATCAACTTTTAGTTTGCCAATGCCATATCTGTTTTTGAATAATTCTATCTAGCAATGTCTTTTGTTATCTTTCTATTTCACATTTTCTCTGCAAACCTATTTCTAGTTGTATTTCATTTTCCTATCACTAGTAGAAAACAACCCTTTTTTAACCAAAATGTTTTTGATTGCACGTCATTTGCAATTGCGTTGCAACTGGGTTTTTCTAATTAAAAAAATATATATTGGCAATTCCCATTTAAGTTGACCTGACTAGATAATTGGTAAATAGTCGAAAGCAGTTTTGACTAGGTGGACAATTGTTGAATATTCCTAACATCAACAAAATTTCTTCAATTTGACAACCTACACTTTCAGTGGATAGTAAGAAGCACGTCCCGACTTCACATGTGTGCTAACTCCACTAGTTTAGTATTCAACTACCGTTAGTGACACCATCAACTAATAAATGGATGATAAAATGTGTTAGGGGTCGGATGAAACAAAAAATGGATTGCATAAAGGAAATAATAGATGAATGCAAATGACTTCAACTAATGGATTACCATTATTGAAAACAAGTGGCAATTATCATCTAGCATATCAACATTGAATCCATGTACAACTAGTTACAACCATGTTATAATTAGGTAACATATGGATGTTAAAATGTCATAAAACAATTTATATATCAAAATTTCAATTGATTTAAATATTTCATGACACTGTCATCATCAATGTCAATGTCTAAACTCAAAATAGGTTCATCAACTCCCAATAGTGGGAGTAGAACTTTTTGAAGATGAAGCTTTGTGGGCGTTTCGGAGCATCTGGACATTGGTGAGCCCACATCCATTGTCATTTTTTGAAATCCAAAATGATATGTTGAGACTTGAAATTGACATTTCAAACTCAATTTTTTTGAAAATGCATTATTTCCCCATTTTTTTGTTTTTTTTCCCCATCTTCTTGTTTTCATTATTTTATTTGAATTTTTAAATCCTTCATTTTAAAAATATTAAATGTTACTTTTTTCAGATGTATTTTTTTCTCTTAAGGAATTTTTCTTCGTTTTTTCTTCCTTTCAAATTTTTTTTCCTTTCTTTTTTAGATTACTCCATTTTGTTCCATAGAGGATGTGATCATGCTTTTGTAAACACATTTTCTTTTTTTTTCCTTGAAAAAGGGAAGTTTAGTTGTTGAAAACCATCATAATTGTTAATTACTAAAATCTGAAAATTTTAGTAACTAATATGATAATGAAGACCATGAAAACATTATTAATTCAAAATTCCAAAACTAAATTGACCGTGAATACCTTGTTCTAGCCAACATTCCATAACTATTCATCATAGACCATACAATTTTGTTACCTCACCAGGTTGTGTCTTCATATAATTTTCTACCACTCTACTTATTAAGTTGTGGACTACATGTGTCAAATGGACTAGAAGCCCATTTACTAGTTTGGTTAATAGTTTACAAAGATTGTTAAAGAAGTTGGTGTGGATTAGGGTGGTAAGGATCCATGGATGCTAATTTATGGAGATTGTTTTACAACTAAAATATGGGGTTGTTGATGTGACTAATGTATAATGAAGATGGCCTACAATGGAGACACTTTTTGTAGAACCCTGTGATGGCTTCAAAGGATCATGTGTAAAGGGTTTGTGTTGCATTTATATGTTGTGCATATTATACCATGTATTTTTTTGGTTGATTATGTCCAGGAGGGCTTGGGACATTGGTGCGATGGAAGAACTATACATGGCCTAAAAGTATGTTGTGAGTTTATTACTATAACTCCATGAACATTTCTTTGTTAGCTTTTAATGTTGAGTATATTCAGTATAACATTTGGAAAATTAACTTGAAATTCATCCATATTTTTTTTTATATTAATTGTTTCTTTAGTGTTAGGGGGCATGGTGACTAGTAGGTAGGCAAACTTCATCTAGCCTAATGCATGTTAGTTGCCTTACTTATGATTGTTTATGCTTAATAGGGCATGTAATTTTCATTGAATTTAGTGCATATTCTACCCAATGTTGGTGAGGGTTTGGGGCTGGTAAACATGTGCAGGGTATTTGGGAACAATGATATCAAGGCTATGTAGATGAATTATTACTCTCCTTAAGAGTCTTCAAGTAAGTATGAGTAAAAGGTTTGAGTAAATAATATTTGAATATGATGATATGTTGATGCCTTATTATAGATTACCCAATTGATGAAAGGTATTTGCAAGCCAATGAAAGTTTAAAGCATTTGCATTGGTCTAAGAGATTTTGTGGAACATTAATTATTTCCAAAATAGTACATAATTTGTAAATGCATTTGCAAGACATATATGTAGTTTTAGATTTAGTTTACTAAGTGAGGTTGATTTTGATAATAATTGCCTCCTTGATTTTAGTAGCTTGAAAAGGTTGATTTTACATATCCCAAATTTCACATCATAGCTAATTACAACACATGATTACATTTTTGTTGAACATTGCAATTATTTTGCATTTATTTGAGTTGTGGAAACCCCTAATAACTTTGTGTGATGGTTATAAGACATGGTTCATGGAAGTTTATGATTAGGGGCATGGAATCTTTGTCCTTGGAGTTGTCTCCTTTATTGGAGTATAATAGATTTTGTTTGACGCGCTCCCAAGTCCCTAGTTAGTCCCAAGTTAGGTCTAAGTTACTCAAGTTGCGGAATTGTGGAGGATTTGGGGCACGCTCCCAGCTTTTAGCACTAAAAGGGGTAGAGGGGTGTGCTGAAGCTCCGGGATTGGACTAGGAAGAGGGACAAGCTATTCACTCACTCGAACCTGCATCAAACCAACCAACAAGTTGGTTAGTTCACATTTTGGAGCACCCTTGGTGCTAGGACAAGCCATAGGCAATTCTGGACTCACTTGACTCACCATAGCCCGGATTCGGGGGAAGCCACCACCTTCCCCCATATATTATTCTTTGCATCTCTCTACCGCACTTGTATCCGAATGGCACTTTTTCTTGGGACTCCCAAAGTGGAGTCCCGAAATTGTCTTGGTTTGGACTCCCGGGACTTTGGGCGTTCATAACTTCTCGCTCCGACCTCCGATTGGGACGAGGTTTGAAGCAAACTCGTATTTCTCCTTGAGAGTTTTCCAACACTGTGTCGCACTCCACCTGAACACACCAGGATCGGGTCGATTCCCGACTTTTAGTGGTCGGGAGTCAAATTGTTAATTTGACTCTCGACCCTTCTTTTGACCATAACTTGTATTGTAGATGTCCAAATGGATCATGCGAGGCCATTTTGGACATTTACACTTCAAGACCTTTCCAACGGTATAAAAAACACCTTGATGCAAGGTGTTTGGATCCCTACAATTATGTTCTGAGTTTTTGGGAGTCCCGGAGGACTCCCAATTCCCATTT
>Ga0116231_10012396_pt1 | contig 12558 bp, 11 predicted proteins | sample S1TSphgellanicum_2_FD_89695 | JGI IMG/M metagenome (GOLD analysis project Ga0116231, IMG submission 89695) | Host-associated microbial communities from peat moss isolated from Minnesota, USA - S1T2_Fd - Sphagnum magellanicum MG | ecosystem: Host-associated > Plants > Peat moss > Unclassified... | reverse complement strand
TTGGCGGTGCGGTCGACGATGCGCGAGGCGAGAATGCCGATAATACCGCGATGCCAGCCTTCGCCAGCCATAACCACCATCTTTTGCGCCGCCAGGCCGGTGTCGGTGATGAGGCGCGCCTCGACTTGGCGCAAAACTGCCGCTTCGGCTTCGCGGCGCTCGGTGTTCAGGCGCTCGAGCTTCTCGGCCAGCTCGTGAGCGCGGGCGCCGTCGCGCGTCGTGAACAGTTCCACAACCTCCGCGGCGATGTCCATCCGGCCGGCGGCGTTGATGCGCGGGCCAAGCCGAAACCCGAGGTCGAAGCTGGTCAACGGTTTGGTGGCGGGGTCGATAAGTGCTGCTTGGAAAAGCGCGCGCAGACCGGCTCCGGCCGGATGGTGCAGCTCGCGAATGCCGAGTGCGGCGAGGACGCGATTTTCGCCCTGGAGCGGAACGGCGTCGGCGACGGTCGCGATGGCGACCATCTTCAGGAACGATGGGAGGATTTTGTCGCGGGTGCGGGTCGTGCTGTTGCGCTCGTCGTGCCGCTGGAGCACGGCTTGCGCGAGTTTGAAGGCGATGGCCGCGCCGCACAGGAATTTTTCTGGGTAAGGGCAACCGGGCTGGTTGGGATTCAGAACGGCGAGTGCGATCGGAATTTCGTCTTCCGCGTCCGGAAGGTGATGGTCGGTGATGATGAGATCAAGTCCGAGCTCGCGGGCGCGTCGGGCTTCAGCAAAGGCGCGCATGCCGGTGTCGACGCTGATGACCAGGGCTACGCCTTCCGCAGCCGCCGCTTCGAGGACGGCGGATTGGATGCCGTAGCCTTCGCGAAGCCGGTGCGGGACGTGGAAGCGGACGGTGCAGCCATGGCTACCGGCAAGCATCTCAATGGCGGTTTTGAGCAGGACGACGGCGGTGGTTCCATCGACATCATAATCACCATAGAGGAGAATGGTCTCGCAGCGTGCGATGGCCAACTCCAGCCGGTCGACGGCGGCGTCCATGCCCCGCATCCGGAAAGGATCGTGAAGCTGGCCGATCTCCGGGTGGAGAAAGAGGTTGGCGGCTTCCGCGGTTTCGATCCCGCGGGCGACAAGCAACTGCGCGACGACGGCCGGAATGTGAGCGGAAGCGGCCAGCGCGGCCGAGGCTTCTGAAGGCTGTGGCGGGAGCTGCCATCGTTGCGACGGGGGAAGGAACGCGGCTGGGGTGGGCAAATCGGGGCCAGTATCGGATGCAAGACCGCCGTTCAACAAGCCTTCCTCACACGTTGCGCGTTCAGTTTCATAGAGATACGATGCCTGCTGCAGAAGGATGAGAAGAGCTGGGGCCCAAAGGCCCCAATCCTTCTTGCGCGATTCAGGGGAGTCAAACCCCGAGCTCCTTTCGAAACGCAGGTGCTAGAGGTCTTCGCCTTCGCCATCGGGGTCGTCGAGAAGGATGTCGCCGAAGCTCTCGATGCCTTCGAGCAGTTCCTGGTATCGCTCGTACCATTCCGTGGTGGTTTCATGCAGGAACATGATCCCCTGATGGACGAAGCCGAGTTGGATATAGCCGACTTTACCAGCGTATTTTTGGAGCCATTGCGCTTCGACGAGTTCCGACGATTCTTCGTCCGGGAAGTTGAGTTCGCCGGCTTCATCGACCAGTTCGTCCAGCTCTTCGCGGTCGAGTTTGACCTCGCTGATGGTGACAAACAGCGCGCCGGCGTGCTTGGCCATTTCGACGAAGTCTTTCCAGGAGTCGGGATTGTCTTCGCCTTCCCACAGGATGGCGGGGATGTCTTCGGTGACGTATCCGGGCAGCCGCCGCAGGCCGTGCCCTTCAATGAAGGCCACCATGTCGTCTTTGAGTGCTACGAGATTATCGGTTTCCATAGGTCGCCTATCATTGTCTCAGATGGAACCGGGTCCGGCGCAGCGCGAGCGGAAAAGCCCACCGTTTTCGCTTTGCAACAGCGATTGGGTCAACAAGTTACCATGGACTTTGGAGGATGTACCGATTTGGCCCCTTTTGAACGCCACATTTTTGTCTGTCTGAATGTTCGTCCCGAAGGTGCGCCCCGGCCGTCCTGCACCTCGGACGGCAAGGGCGAACTGCTGCCCGAATTGAAGAAGTTTGCCAAGGCTGCGGGACTGGAGGGCACAATTCGCATCAACAAAGCCGGATGCCTGGACCAGTGCGAGCATGGCCCGGTGGTGGTGGTGTATCCAGAGGCTGTCTGGTACGGCCACGTGCAGCCGGAGGACGCCGAAGCGATTGTTGCCGAGCATCTGGTGGGCGGCCGGCCGCTGGAGCGGCTGCGCCTGGCCGACGAGTGCATCAACACGCAGGCTTGCCCGCACCGGAGCTAGCCCCGCGCAAGACTCCGGGACGGCCGGCGTTGCCGGATATACATTCCAAGGTGGAATACGGTATCTTGAAGTCAGTTCATGATCTTCTCCCGCGAATACATCGGATACCTGGCCCGTCGCACCGTAAAGCATTTGGTAGACGCCAAAGTGATCCATACCGACCAGGCAGCACTCGTTGAGGCGCGCGTCACGGAAGGTATGATCGAGGAACTCTCCGTCGAAGACCGCATCAACGACGAGGTTCGCGTGATTCTCGAAACGATTCAGCAGGAGATGCTCAAATCGGGAGCGCAATACGCTGAGATGTTCAAGAAGGTCAAAGGCGAGTTGGTGCGCCGCTACAAGGTCGTGATATGAGAATCTCCCGCGACAAATTGAACAAGCTGGCCCATGTAGTCGCCGATACGCTGGCGGACGTGAACGAAGTTGATTTTCTGGAGGATCGCAACACGATTCGCCAGGAAGCGCGCAAGGCTCTGGAAACACTGTTTGCCGAAGAAACCAAGATCGATCAGGCGGCACGGCTCAAGATCAGTTCGCAGAAGAAGCTGATCCCGGAAGGCACGCCGGAGTGGGATATCCTCTACCGCAAGTACTACAACGACGAAGTGCGCCGTCTGGGAGTTTAGCGGTGCGATCGGGTTGCGCCTTTGGCAGCGCGGCCGATTTTTGATAAAATAAAGCGAGTGGCTGATCCCGAACGGGCATCGCCGGTGCGATTTAGCAATGCAAGCGTGGCGCCATCGTCCAGGGGTTAGGACGTGAGATTCTCAATCTTAAAACACGGGTTCGATTCCCGTTGGCGCTACCAAATTTTTCTTACGATGAATGCCCGCGAAGTCTGCGGGCTTTTCGTTTGCTGTTTAGGCCGCCGCGACGATGCCGTATTTCAGCGCGAGAAATGCCTGGAGGTTTGCGGGCAGCGTGGAAGCGAGTTCCTGCCAGGTCAGGAATTTGAGGCGCGATCGAATTTCGGCTTCGCGGACGGCGCGCACGACTTTAAACCAGACTTCCATGAGGTCGGGGCGTCGCGCATCGCAAATCACGCAAAAGGAACAGCCCAGCGCGCAGGCCGCAAGCGTGCCCCGGATCAGTTGGTAGCCGCCAAATTTCCCATTGCGAGCAGGCAATTCGGCGAGATCGAAGACCGATTCCAGGTCGCGATAGCGGGAAAGCAGCTTGGGCGTGGCCCATTGAAAATCCGACTCGGTGAGTTTGGCCTCGACCAACAGCTCGCCCAGCTTCATGTCCACTTCCGTATTGTCCCGCTTGCCCTGTTGCAGTGGAACGCGCGGCTTGAAGCCGAACTCCGGCTCGGCGTTGCAGTCGATGGCGAGCAGGGCACGGATCGATCCCTCTTTGAGCGCGCCTGGATAGCAGAAGATGTTCATCAGCAGGGCGTCGGAGCTGCTGGAACTATCGAGCTCCTTCCACGGCCAGTCGGAGCGCGCGCGCATCCTCTTTGCCGCGGTGTGCGGCTTGTCGAGCCTCCGAGCCCAGGCCCGGTTGGTGCCAATGCTGCGGTAGGCGTCGGGGTGAAAATTTCCATGCCGCCCCCGCTCGTCGCGCCCGAAGAGAATGCCGGGGACTGCTCCGTCGGTGCGCTCGTGCAACAAGCCATACGCCGAGGCAAGCCGCATGCTGCGCAGGCTAAGCTCGGTGCGCAGCCGTATTCCTGGCGGAAGCTCGATTTTGCATTGCGTCCAATCTGGCATGAACCCTATAATAGGCGAACAATTGGCGAAATACGAGGCCGACTTTGTAGACCAGGAACGACCAGACCTTGCATGGCCAGACCTTGAACCACCAGACCTTGAACGACCAGACCTTGAACGACCAGACCTTGAACGACCAGACCCTGAACGAAGATGCTATGACTGGGCAAAGCATGACCGGCTCCAATCCACTTCGGAAGATCGTTCACGTTGACATGGACGCGTTCTACGCTTCCGTCGAGCAGCGGGACAATCCTGAACTGCGCGGCAAGCCTGTCGTCGTGGCCTGGCGCGGCAATCGCTCCGTCGTCTGCGCCGCTTCTTACGAAGCGCGGCGTTTCGGCATCCGGTCGGCGATGCCTGCGATGCGCGCCGAACGCCTTTGCCCGGAAGCGGTCTTCATTCCGCCCGATTTCGCCCGTTACAAGGCCGTTTCCACGGCGGTTCGCGCCATCTTTGAGCGTCATACCGACCGGATCGAACCGCTCTCGCTCGACGAAGCCTACCTGGACGTGACGGAGAACAAGCTGCAGCTCCCGACGGCCACGCGCGTGGCCAAAATGATCCGCGAGCAGATCCGCGAGGAGCTCCATCTCACGGCTTCGGCCGGGGTGGCGCCAAACAAGTTTCTGGCCAAGATCGCATCCGATTGGAAAAAGCCGAATGGCCTTTTCGTGATCCAACCACATGAGGTTCAGAGCTTTCTTACGCCGCTGCCGGTAGGCCGCATTCCGGGCGTGGGCAAAGTGACGGAGAGCCGCATGGCTGCGATCGGAATCGCGACCGTTGGCGATCTCTTCGCGATGCGGCTTGCCGCGCTCGAGGCGCGTTTCGGCAGCTACGGCCTGCGGCTCTACCAACTGGCTCGCGGCATCGACTTCAGTCCGGTGGTGGCGAACCGCGTCAGCAAGTCCATTTCCGCTGAGGATACTTTTGCCGAAGACATTCCCCTCACCCAGACCGAACCGCAAATTCGCGGACTGGCCGAAAAGCTTTGGAGATCGTCACGCGGCAACGCACGGGCCGCGAAAACGGTCGTGCTCAAGCTGAAAACGAAGGAGTTCCACAACCTGACGCGATCCCTCACGCTTCCCGCTCCGCCTTCCTCCTGCGAGGAGCTCGCCGCGATCGCGCTCGGCCTGCGCGAACGGGTGGTTGCCGGGCCCAGACAGCTTTTTCGCCTGGTTGGGGTCGGACTCAGCAACTTTCAGTCGGCTGAAGACTCGGCTGCCTCTCTTTTCGCGGCTGACCCCGCCGAAGGTTACTGACGGAACTGGCGCACGGAATCGAGGGGAACATGCAGCTTCTCTTCGAGCGCTTCCAGCAGTTTTACCTGTTCGGCGCGAATATACTGCTTTGCCTCCGCGATTCCGAACCAGCCGCCGCGATCGATTTCGGGAATCTCGATTCGCTTGCCGGAGCGAGGGGGCCAATCGATCCAACAGGTGTTACTCACTAGCGCAGCTGGGTCGCAATCGCCCTCGAAGGCCCATGCTACGACGATCTTGCCGCTCTTTTGCCGGACGGAACCCAGCTCGACGAAGTCGCCGGAGGCCACGAATCCGGTCTCCTCCTGAAATTCGCGCTGAGCCGCATGGAGCGGTTCTTCGCTGGCTTCGTACTCGCCTTTCGGGAGGGTCCATGCGCCTCGATCTTTCCGTGCCCAAATCGGGCCGCCTGGATGCACGAGGAAGACTTCAAGCCCGTTTGCGCATTGGCGGAACATGAGCAGGCCGGCGCTGCGTTTTGGAGCTTTCGCCATAACTCATTGTGCGGCAAGCTCAGGCCAAACCGAGGAACTGTTTAGAATTCAGATGCGCGCCGGGGAAGGTGACGCCGAGATTGCTCGCGCCGATGGACTTGGCGACCACCTCGCCCAGCACCGCTCGGTAATCGGTGGTGATGGCCAGGTCGCGCCCTTCATTGAGTTGATGCTCGCTTAGTCCCGGCCATTTGCCGTACACCTTGCCGCCTTTGACTCCGCCGCCGAGAACAAACATGGCATTGGCGTGGCCGTGGTCGGTGCCGCCGGTGCCGTTCTGATGCGCGGTGCGGCCGAACTCCGACATGGTCACCAGTGTGATGTTTTCCGCCTCCGGACCCATGTCGCGCCAGAAGGCCGCGATGCCTTCCGAGAACTCGCGCAGCCGGTTGGCCAACTGGCCATCGACGCTACCCTGGTTCTGATGCGTGTCCCAGCCGCCGATGTCGGTGAATGCCGCTTCGAGGCCGAGATTGGCTTTGAGCAACTGGGCAATCTGCTTCATGTTGTTGGCGAAGCCGTTGTTGGGATAATTCGCGTCCGGCGAAGGCTGATAATGCGCGGGATCGGTCGCGCGCAACATCTTGATGGCTTCAAAGGTCGAGTCTCCCGCGGAGTGGAGCAGGGAATCGCTGGACTCGTCGTACATCGCCTCAAACGCAGATGCAGCCGGGGCCGGCTTCGGTCCCCGCCCGCCGACGGCGAAATCCTGCACATTGCTGATGGCCAGAGCCGGAATCCGTCCGGCAAGCGTACGCGGCACGCCCGAGCCCAACGCCACGGCTCGAAACGCCGTATGCTGCTGCCTGCGCTTCAAATCCTCCGCCTGGAGTGCCCGGTTCAGCCAGCCATCGGGCGTGCTCTTGATTCCCGGCGTGCCAGACTCCATAAAATCCTGCGCGTCGAAGTGCGACCGTGTGCCGTCGGGCGACCCCGTAGCGTGGACGATCGCCAGATGCCCCTGTTTGTAGAGCGGCACCAGCGACGCCATGGCCGGATGCAGTCCGAAGAAGCCGTCCAGATCCAGCACCTGCTTCTGCGGGATGGCGATCGATGGACGCATGGCGTAGTAATTGTTCTCGCGCCACGGCACGACGATGTTGAGCCCATCCGCGGCCCCGCGCTGAAAAATCACGACCAGCTTCTTGCCCTGCGCCGTTGCTTCCGTGGTTGCGGCAAAGACAGCGCGCGTCAGAAATGCAGGCAGCGCAGTCGTTCCAGCCAGCGCCAATGCTCCGTTGCGAAGAAAGAATCGTCGTGAACTGTTCATGCGGGTACTCCTAAAATGCGAAATATCGGGCGGAAACGAACCCTACCGCCGCTGAAACTCCGGTGAACCAATCAACAGTCCGGCAATCTGCGCGTCCTGCCGCTCCAGCGCAGCCAACTGCGCCTTGGGATCAGGCTGCTTGGCATTGACCGGCTGCGACTCCGGCGGATAGACATCGAACAGCAGCTTGGACCTGTCCACGGTTTGCGCGGTCTGTTCGAGCACCGCCGCGCGCGTCTTGTCGCTCACGCCGCCCGGAAGCAGCTTCGCTTCAAGCGCCTGCTCCGCCTGCTCGGGCTCTGCCGACGGAGTCGCAGCCGTGCTCCAGGTCGACCTGATGCCGCCGTAATGATTGGTCGCCAGCGAAAGCGCAAAATTCATCCGCGTCACCAGCGCACCTGTACTCACCCAGGCATCGGCCTTGGCCGAATATCCCGTGGGAGGCACGCACGCATACAGCGGCATGCCCATCTGGTTCAGCGCGTTCACCAGCGGCCGCGGATCGTCGATCTCCGCCCCGCTCGCCCTGGCCGCGGAAACCACATACTCGAGCGGCGTCTTTACCTTGGCCTGATAAGCGGAAGCGGACCAGAATTCGGGCGAGTGCAGCATGGTCTTGAGCACGGTGGGAATGTCGCCATTGGTGCGCAGGAAGGCGGCAGCCATGCGGTTCACCAGCGCCGTAGGAGGCGTATCGCTCACAAACTGCACCGCCAGCTCCTGGGAGATAAAGTGCGCCGTCGCCGGACTGGTCGCCAGCATGTGCAGCAGCGCCAAACCTTCCTTTTGGCCATCTTCTTTGAACTTATGCCCCATCACAATCTTCCTGCCCGGCTCGTGCCGCGTCTCATCGAAGATCGTAGCCCCGCCCTGCTGCGGTTTCTCCACCGTCCAGCCGGTAAAGATGCGCGCCACTTCCGTCACATCCTTTTGCGTGTAGCCGCCATTGACGCCCAGCGTATGCAGCTCCATCAGTTCGCGCGCGTAATTCTCATTCAGCCCCGGCGCAGGCTTGGTATCTTTGCCAAACAGCGGAGCCTTGTGCTTCAGCGCCACTTCCGAATCCGGCCCAGTACTGCTGGAGTTATCCAGATACAACTGCATCGCTGGGCTCTGCGCCGTGGCCACCAGCAGGTTTTCGAAATTGCCCAGCGCGCGCGGCCGGATCACGTCGCGCTCGTAGCTGACGAGATAGTACGGCGCTTCGTCGTTCTTGTGCAGGTAGACATTGAAGTGATTCAGCCAGAAGGTGGTCATCACCTCTTCCAACTGATGCGTACTGTAGATATCCCGCATCAAGCGCTGATTCTGCAGCTCTTCGACGACCGCCCGCGTTGGGTTGTCGTAGTCCGCCAGCAGTTCCCGCTGCGCCGGATCGAGGTCCGCCGTCAACTGCGCCTTCTGCGGGCCCTTCATGTCGGCATGAAGCTGCTCATACTCGGCAGGCGGCATGGCCAGTATGCGCTGTACTCGCTGCGCAGGAGGCAAGGCAAGCACCGTCTTGACTTCTAGGTCGGCGTACGCGGGCCGCGCGCTGTCGGTCGCCGGCTTCGTCTCGCCGCCCTTGGCGCTCATCGTTTGCCCTGCTTGCGCGGACTTCTCTTCGGCCTTCTTCGCCTGCTTCTCGTCGTACAGGGCCACTTGCCGCTTGTAAATCGCCGCCAGGTACGGGTTTTTCGGCACGGGACGCTTGCCGTTTGCCGCCCGCCGTATCTCCGCATTGCTGGGGAAGCGCTGGATCAGCTCATCGACCGGCAACTGCATCGCCGGATACTCGGCCAATCGCGCGGTCAGCACTGGATCGAGGAGATTTTGCGGATGCAACTGCCGGTTGAACCAAAGGTCGATCGCGTGCGGTCCCAGAGCTTTCACCGCGGCGATATCGCCGGGCGTCGGTCCGAACGTGAAACGGTTGAGCAGATGCAAAATGCGCTGGTCGGAAGCGGCGATGAGCGCCGCACTGGCGGGTTTTGGCACGGGAAGCGGAGCCTGCGCCGGAAGCGCCTGGACCGGAAGGACTCGAGCGGGAAGGATCTGACCCGACAGGACTTGCGCCGGAAGCAGCAAGCAAAGCAGCGCCGCCGAGCCGGACCTGAAGACCGCAGAAAGGCCGGACCGGAATAGGCTTGCGGAAAGGCGAGATCGCTCAGACATATCGACAACTCCTCAGGGCAAGCCACGAACCGGTCCAGCCCTCGGCGGAACGCGAGAAAACCAGGGAAAGTGGCAAAAGGGTGAGGCAAAGTGCGCCGGAAAACTCTCCGCCGCAAAGCGTTACGCCCATTGGAACCCGGCCCGCAAGGGGAAGTTGCCCTTTTTCACGCCGTCAACGCGCTGATTTCTTTGCAACCAGTCTGAACTCTTGCACCATCTTCCGCAATGGCCCCACCGGTGGTATGCCATTTTTCATGTGCCCCCACGGGCGGAGTTTCCCGCTGAGCCGCGCCCACTCCCAAACCGGCAAAAGCCGCACAAGACCGAATGGAACCCGGGCGCTTCCCCGAAAACCCTTGAAAACCCCATTGAATCCGGGTTATACACAGAGGTACCGGTAGCTCGGCTGCCCGTCGCTTTCCCAAAACGAAACAAATCGCCATCGGAGACTCCCATGCGCATCGCCACCAAGTCCAACCTGCTGGTTCCCGAGATTCGCGAGGTCATGGACATTCGCCAGGCCTCCGACTACCTGGGCATCTCGCCCGACACGCTGTATAAATACGCCTCGGAAGCCTTCGTCCCCGCCTTCAAGCTCGGCAATCGCTGGCGCTTCAAGCGCAGCCGCCTGGACGAGTGGATGGACCGCCAGTCGGACGCGGCGACAGCCATCCCTGAGCCGGCAGTGTCCTCGAAGCAGAAAAAGCCGGTCAAGGCTGCGTATTAGCAACAACTTACTGTGCTAAGTGCGTTTGGTGTTTTGTAACAGGGCACGGCTTCAGCCGTGCCAACAGTCCGGGGCGATTTCTATGGGCTTCAGCCCCTGACGTCTGCCGTCGCTGCTACAGCAGATTGCTCCAGGAACCTCGTATATCGACTGCGCGTATCGGGGCGAATGGAAGAACTCCTCGCAGCGATTCTCGGCGGTATCTTAGAGCTGTTTGGCGATGTCATCCTTGAGCTTCTTTTTGAAGTTGGCATCTCGGCGCTTGCGCGTATCGTTCGTGGCGTCTTCGATGGAGACGACACGGAAAACCCAGTCCTCGCCGCAATCGGCTACCTCCTGTTCGGCTTGGTAGCGGGCGTGGCGAGCTTCTTCCTGTTTCCCTACCATCTTGTCCGGCCGAGCAGATTCCACGGCATCAGCCTGCTGATCAGTCCTTTGGTTACTGGCCTCTTCATGTCGCAGGTCGGAGCATTTCTTCGCAGGAAGGACAAAACGAATGTCCGAATCGCGAGCTTTCTCTATGGATTTACCTTTGCTCTGGGGATTGCGATGATCCGGCTGGTGTTTGTAAGGTGAATCGAGCTACTCATACGCATAAGGATTCTTGTCCACCGTAGTCGTCCCGCGCGTCTGATTGCAGAGAAACACGCTCCCGGTGAAATAAATCCCAGGCTTGGTGATCGTCTTCGCCATCGCGTAAGCGGCGCGCAGCTCCTCGACCGTCAAGTGCCACGGAGCCTCATCCGGCTGATAGGTCATCCCATACGGATAATCCTCGCCCGTGCGGCTGATTTCCACATGGCAGCCGACGAGATGGGTCACCGGGTGCTCCTCAAGAAAGGCCATCAGCCGCTCCATGCTTTGGAACCACGGCTCCCAGAAGCTGATATAACATCGGCCGCGGTAGAACATATCTCCGGTAAACAGAATTTGCGTATACGTATCGTAGTAAGCAAACTCCGACATCACGTGCCCAGGACTGCCCCAGATCAGAATGTCGCGTCCGCCAAGATCAAGCGTCACCCGCTCCTCCGGATAATGCGTCATCCCCCAGAAGCCGACCATCTCCGCGTGCGTCAGCCCCATATACCGCGTGTTCGGCCGGTCGTAGAACTGGTTGATCGCCGCGTAGTGGTCGTCGTGCAGATGGCTGAAGCTGACCAGCAGCTCCATCTCTTCCGGCTTGCGTCCATTGCGCTGGCACCACTCCGCGATGCAGCCGTCCACCACGTCGCGCAGGGGCCAGTCGGTGCGCAACTGCGTGTATCCCTGGTCGATGAATAGAATCCGCCGGTTGCCGAAGTAGAGGTGCATGAATGGCGCCTCGTAGCTATAGGCCTTGTTCTGGCGCAGATACGCGGTGTGCTCGTTGTACCAGTGCACCTGCACGGGAGGGTCCTGGTTGTCCATGCAGGAGGGCGACCCGCAGATCCACTTGGCCGGAAACGTCCCAGGCGCCGGCAGATTGGCCTTGAAGTCGATCTCGGCCGGCGGCAGCGATTCGACAGAGGGGGAGGCATGCTCGATTTTGGCGGCAATGGCGGATGCGGCGGAAACTGCCGGCAATGCCGCAGAAACCAGGGGAAACTTGATGAATGTACGTCGATCCACGAAGACAATCCTTGATCGGGAGTTGGAAGCGGTTACGGCAGCCAGATCGGTACCGGCACAAAGGGCAGATCGGGCGAAAAGCGGTAATTCTTCTCATCCGGCCCCACGCGGTTCAGCAGAATGAAGTCTGGCCGAAAGACCACCTCAGCGTTGCCCTGCACTGCGGTGGCATGCTCCAGCGCCTCGGCAATTACCGTCGGCTCCATCTCCAGCACGCGCTCATAAGGCCGATAATTTTTGAATCTCGGATAGCATCGCCCTGGCGCAAACATCATCTCGATATGGCCGCCCAACACCCATTGCACCGGGTGCGCTTCGTTCCAGGCCTTGAGGCGGGTGAGGGAAGCGACGTAATCCCGGTCGTTGCCGATCATGATTCGGCCCGGATAGAGCAAGTCTCCGGTGTGCAACATGCCGTTATAGCGGTCGTAGAAGGTGACGCCGTCCTTGTGCGTGCCCGGCGTGGGGATCACGTCCACGATGCGGCCGCCGAGGTCGATTGTCCCTCCGCTATGCGGCCAGTCGCTGAGTTGATGGAACTGTTTCCGCCCGGCGAGATCGAGCGGCGTCAGCACCGTCTCCGGGCGACCGGCAAACTGCTTCCAGCCCTGGTTCTGCGCCGTGTCCTCGCCGGAAGTGAGCACCACCGTCAGCGGCACACTTGTCTTCCGCCGAATGCCGCACCACCGCCGCACAATCGCATCCACCGTCGAACGCAGCGGATACCACGTCGCCTCCGCCGTCGCTCCGGTGTCGATCAGCAGCGCCCCGCTGTTGCCGAAGAGCAGGTACACAAACGGCGCCTGCCAGTCGATGCACGGATTCTCCCGCAGGATGTAGGTGTCTTCGTTGTACGCCACCGCCTGGATGCGCGGATCGTGGTTGGTCGCCGCCACCACGGAGCCGTGAATCCAGCGAAAGGCGATATCGCCCGGATCCAGCCCGTCCGCGCCCGGCCCGCTGGGTGCATAGTTGTGGATCAC
>Ga0116231_10012394_pt1 | contig 12560 bp, 9 predicted proteins | sample S1TSphgellanicum_2_FD_89695 | JGI IMG/M metagenome (GOLD analysis project Ga0116231, IMG submission 89695) | Host-associated microbial communities from peat moss isolated from Minnesota, USA - S1T2_Fd - Sphagnum magellanicum MG | ecosystem: Host-associated > Plants > Peat moss > Unclassified... | reverse complement strand
TTTGCAACAGGATTTGCTTGCCGCAAGGAGTTTTGGTGCTTGTGCTTTGCAACAGGATTTGCTTGCCGCAAGGAGTTTTGGTGCTTGTGCTTTGCAACAGGATTTGCTTGCTGTGAGGACATCAATGGGTGTTTTTGTGCTTTCGCCAATTTAGATTGGTTTTCCAAACAAATCTACAATCTGAGACTAGATTTGCCCTTTGTTGTAGCTGGATGATGAGGAACCAAGAAGGAAGGGGAAGAAGAAAGACTTCAAAAAAAATTAACTCCTGTCAAAACCTAGTTTTGTTCCCAACAACAGCTGCAAATTTGAACACAAGAAGTGCACCCCACAGGGGGATAACACGCATCACACAAGCTTGACAACTCCAAATTCAACTTTAGCAAAGAAGAAAACAGCAACTTCATGACAACCAAGATCAGCGCTCACCCAGGCAGCTGGTGAGCCCATTAAACTCATATACAAAAAGCAAAAGGATCAGAAACAGCAGTGTAAAACAACTGCATTCAATGTGTTAAACTTCTGATCACATTTAACATGATGCTGCAGACAGTTTCTACAGCACTGCTCCAGCAGAACTTGAATGAAAGACCAGAGGATCTAGCAATTGGGTTGTTGACATATGTTTGGCAATGCAAACAAAGAAGTGCAAGCCTGCCAGGATTACTAAAATGATGTTGGAATGATGCTCATTTGGCTAATCTTCTCCACTCTACAAGCAATCACTACAACAATAGAAACCTATGGTTTTTTGCGCATGTGAGGAAAAATTATGTGGTTTCTAATGTAAAATGCAATATCATATATCATGTGGTTTCATCCATTTCAATGTAAAATGTATGTGCTATATACCATAATTTGTCATTAGTGTAAGATCTGACATTAGTGTGGCACTTATTACATTAATTCCAACCACAATATATACCACATATCTTTTACATTGGAATGGATGAAATCGTGTAATTTACCTCGCACATATATGATAGGCCAATATATTTATTACATTGCAATGGATGAAATGACCACAAAGTTTAACTTGCACATGTGTCATGAGTCTAGGCCTCCTACTGCCATAAGAAAGGCCATATCTTGTTGTAGTGACTAACAAACACAAACCAAAAATAGGGACAAAGTGGTTGATTTCCACTTGTGTCAAAGTCAACATGGTGGTGGGGGCAAGAGAGGATCCAATTTATCATCCTTATCATTGCTTAGATACTCAAATAATACTAAGATCAATAGAGTTCATTCCAATTCTGCTGAGAAGGATGGGATGGGACCAGTTCTTCTCTTCAGTGGATCCAGACTCCAGACTCCATAGTAGAACTCATAATCAGATTTGGTCCTCTTTTTGTTGGGCTAGGAAAAAGCAAATCTGTTTGATTGAATGCTTTTGAGACCCAATGTATCGAATCACTTGCCCAATTGTTATTGGTCCTACTTTCACCAAAACAAAGATTTTGGGTCCAGCACTTTCCAACTGCTGGGACGAGGACACATGTTTGTTGATTTGTAGGTCACCCCAAATCTCTCCATAGAAGATTTTGGCCAAGGAAATTGTTGGGGAAGTAGATGGCCACTCCTTTGACAAATTACTTTCTTCTTTGCTGCTAAGGCTTCGTACATTCATATGACAATGGGGATACGTCAATTGACAAAGGGTCTCTTTCCATTAAGCTGATGTCATCACAATTACACAAAGTATGCATGTGAGCTTGGTGGAAAGCCACTGAAATGGAGCCTTGTTTCTTGTTACATGGACAAGTGCTTTCCATTGGAGAGCTGCACCTGGGCCAGAAATGTACAGACAATTATTGTTAGGAATGTTAGGAACATTTCATATGTAATGAACTTTCTAAAGAACTTAAAAGAAACACATGTCCGCATTAGAAACTGAAATGTGTCACCTTCTAGTAAGTCACAACTCACACAGCTCTACATTCGATCAATGGTTGAACTGTAGAGGTGTGAGGTGACTGTGAGCACAACTAGATGGAACAAATGTAATGGAATGCTAAGCTCACATCAGCCTTTTGTTTTGCTAGCTAAATATATAGCCAAAAAGCTATATGTAAAATAAAAAGTGCTAAATTCAAGTGCTTTTTGAAATTTTATACATGGTTTAAGTATATTGTCAAAAATATAAAAGAATGTTTTCTTAAAACTTACTTTCATATGGATCTTGTAGCAAAATCTGCCAAAATCTTACTATGGGTCATTGTCATTTTGGCTACATCACAAAATTGAGAAAATAACACTGGATCATCACATCCATCTAATGGAAAAAAGGCCTTAAGTAGCACTATGGTGAAGAAACTCGGTTAACACTTACCTTGCAAACTGTGTGATATTCTTTCTTTTGCTGACACATGGTTCCACATGCAGATTACAAGGTGGAACCATGATGCACTTTGATTTGGAAACAAGGGTTAGTTGAGTGTTGGTCTGGTATCAACTTTTGAACATATCTGCTTGATGTTGCATTCAGATCTTGCAGAGCCTCCATCAAAGGATGGGATATCTGACTGTGATCTCAGTGAAGCTTTGTCATACTCAATGTCAGGTGTCTTGGCTCCATAAGAAGTGATCTCGACGACATCACTTGAATTCTGGAGGATCAAAGCCTCCAAAGGTCAGTTTGATCCAATACTGCTAAATTATCCTGTATGATGCAGAATCATCTACTTTTCAGATTCTGAAGTTTTCAAGCTCATGCTCAAATGACATTGAAAGACTTGCACTCCTGGAGACCTCTGTCAATCCATCTTCCTTCACTCCAGACCTCCCATTCTTCAATCATCAAACCAGACTTGGTTTCTTGGTCATGCAGGCTGAGCTGAGATCAGATGATTTGTCACTGTACAACTCACCAGCACTCTCAGAGGGTTTGTTTGATGTTTCAGATTAAGCACTGCCATAGCCACCACCTTGATCAGTGCAAAAGGCACAAGCTTCCCATTTCATCAGATTCCCAGTTGGATACTTCATGGAATCAATAGTTCTAATTTCACAGAACCCAAATTCCTTTTTTTTCTTGTACTTGCAACAAAACAAAACCTCAAGTCTAAATTGGGAAGATGCTTACAGAGTTGCCTGCAGAGAGAGATTCTTGTTGGTTCTTTACCTTGAAGCTTAGTACTAGGGCCATGGGGCCTCATGTCACAAGCTGCCAGGTGGGATGCTGAATCAATCTCATGGTGCATGGAGAAATGCAGGTGCATAGATGAGATTTGAAGAGGCACAAGATGTTTGGTTGCAACCCCAAGAGGCAAATGTATCTTCAGTTATCAGCTCCACAGCTGTCATAGTACTCTTACCTGCTGATTTTTGGCCCACCTGGAGAGCCAGCAAATTAGACAAAGATCAAGCAGATTTGACAGCCTTTTCCAAGAATCAAACATGATAGCTATGGGTTGAATGATCTTAGAAGTCTTCACCGCAAGATTTTTTGCTGCAGATCTAAGTATCTTCATTTTGTCACTGTGATTTCATGTCTTTTAGTCAATACCGAGTAGATCCATTTGAAGCCCAACTAAGGAACCCAGACTAACTCCAAAACTCTCATGATTCTTCTAAGTATATCATCATCATCATCTTCTTCTTCTTCTTCTTCTTCTTCTCCTTCATGTCCTTATGAGTTCACATCAAGTAACATCATCACTAGTTCAAGGAAAGTCTAGCAAGAATTGGCACCTGAGCCCAAAAGACAATACATATTTTTTCATTTCTCTAGTTCCTTTCCAGATCTGAGATATGTCGTCACCAACTCAATTTCAACTCCAATATAAGAGTGAAGATGTCTCCAGGGTACCAAAAAGCAAAATTTCATAATCCAACTCAGCATCCACCGATCCAGGCTCACATACCCGGCCGGTTCCACAAGCATTAGCAAACAAAACCCACTTAGAGAAAGCGCGCGTGGTTACTTGGTGCGACGGAGGAAGAATCATGGACGTAGTAGTGTATGAGAACAACCCTGATACAGGGCATTACTTGATGGGAGTGCAAGCTGCACTGGTAATGGCAGGAGCGATTGCAGCATACCAAGAAAAGACGGGGACATGTCTATCGTATACCAATTTCTCACTAGGCGAAAAGTTCAAGTTCAAGATGAAGAGCAAACGCGCGATGTTGGGAGTGTATTCCCCTGCAGCTCTCATCTCTCTGAGTTTTGTCGCCTTCAGCTTGGACTTACTTTCCTTGACGACGATGACGCGAGTGCTCCAGGAGTTGGGCGCGACATCACTGGCCTCCATCCTCAGCTGTCCCTCCTGCAGCACCAGCTCCCCAGACAATCGCATTCTAATCCTTGCAACAGCCTTGTCCCTGCATTTCTGCAAAAGAATTCTCGAGGTAAGGAAAGAATTTTTCGCACTCCTGAATCGCTGCAGAATATAAAGAAAATTTAAATTTATTTTTTCCAACTTCGTTTTCAAGATTGCCAGAAACAATAAATCTAAAAAACAATTCCTTGCAAGAATTCACTTCCGAAATCCCTCCATAAAACACAACCAAAACAAGGGGTGTGTCACACCGTTGTGGCCTTGCTATTTACATTAAAAAGTATCTTAAAGGCAAAAAGAAGAATTATGGAAACTCAAATATTTCATCATGCGAATATATAATCTTCAAAAAATCTTCCAAAAGAAACCAAAATCCTTCAAGATATCAGAACTCTATGACTATAATCTCAAGTTTCCAACACAGGCCAAATTATCAGTTTTCAAAAATCCTCATATAAAAATAGACCTATTATTTATTATTACCTAGGGGTCAAAATCCCTTAAGCTACTATACTCTATAATGAATCTAAACACAATATCCTTTAGGCAAGGCCAAAAACAACCAAAACAAAGGGGTGTGTCACACTGTTGTGGCCTTGCCATTTACATTAGAAAGTATCTTAAGGCAAAAGAAGATTTATGGAAACTCAAATATTTCACCATGCAAAAATATAATCTTCAAAAAAAATCCTCTAAAAGAAACCAAAATCCCTTCAAAATATTGTAACTCTGTAACTAATTTCAAGTTTCAACACAAGCCAAAATATCATCTTTCAAAAATCCTCATATAAAAAATAGACCTATTTAGTACCTAGGGGCCAAAATCCATTAAGCTACTATGCTCTATAATGAATCTAAACACAATATCCTGGCCAACAATAAAAGTCTCATAGAATTTTTGGAGGATTTGGGCAGATTTTTAGCTCTTTTCTTTTGAAATTGTCATATTTAGCTAATAAGTTCTAGTGGTTCACCAACATGTGATAGGATTCCTAGATTTTGTCTTGCAGCCAGATTTGGCTAAATCCTCTACTGATTTATGGCCGCTTTTGGAGCAACATGAGGAAATTGAGGAAAAAAAAAACCTATATACAGAAGCGATCTATTTTTGGGCCAAAATTTTTGGAGGAGGTTGCCGATGGTATAATGGGTTTTTTTCCTGACAAATAGGCCCATGTCGCCAATAAAATAAGTACTCCCAGTTTATAATGGGGGGTATTAGCTCAGGCCAAAACAAACAGTTTTCGGAAAGGGAAATTTCATGCAGCCAATGGGAAAGCTCAGCGTGCACTCAAAGTGCCTTGATTTTATTTTTTTCATTTTTCCTTTGTTCCCAACATGTTCCCTTCAAGTTCCCAATGAGTTCTCATCATGTTCCCAATATGTTCCCTAGGTTCCCAATGTGTTCCCCAAAGGTGTTCCCAATAGCACCTCACTTTAATCCCCTATATAGGAGGGCCAAAGGGAAAGGCACTTCACTATTCCATAGAATCTTCTATTTTGCGGAGCCTCCATAGTTTCAACTTTTTTTTTTGCAATGTGCCAATCAAATTAGCTCAATGCCAAAAACAAAAGTTGAACTTATCAGGCACCCCCAATTAAAATAATTTGAAACAGACAAACAGCTTCTAACATGCCGCCAACATGTACTAGGATTCCTAAACCAGTGTTCTGCGGTTATGTAGAATGTGCTACAAATAGGCGTCGGTTTATAACCCGCGTTTATACCCACTCACTTACCTAGTGGGAATGAAATTTTTGTTTTTTTCCCAAAAAACGAGTCTTGGCATAGAACTTTGCTTCGCAAAATGTTATGAAATTTCCAAAAATCGCAATTTTAACCGGAAGAAAACTGTCGGTTCTTTGATGTTTCTGAAATAAATAATAACCGGAGCTGGCATTTTCTCTGGTTCTGATTTTTTTCCTTTAAAAAAGACCAGAACCGACGGTTCTTTGATTCTGAATTTTTTCAAAGTACCAAATAAGTGCAGAACACTGTCTTAAAGCTTTTGACTTTGCTCTCTAAAATGTAGCCAAATTTGGCTAAACACTTTTATGGCTGGTCGCCAACCCAGCAACTACACAAATTTGATTTTCTTTTTTTTTTAACACTGAAATTTCTACAGGTGCTCTTTCTCGAACCGTATTCGGGTTCAATGGATGCATCACACGGGATTGCATTGTCGACGATGTACGTAACGATGGTAACAAATCTCTTGTACGCACAAATGCAAGCCAACGGATTGACGTCGCCGAAAGCGGACTTGATGTGGCCTGGCGTGCTGGTCTTCCTGGTGGGAATCGTGGGCAACTTGTACCATCACGCGATGCTCGCGCGCATCCGCACGGGAAACAAGAAAGATTTGCCGCACGGTGGTTTGTTTGAGTACTTGGTATGTCCGCAATATCTCTTCGAGGAGCTGGTTTTCTTGGGCTTTTTCATGATCGCCCAAACTGCGATGGCGTTGGCCACTTTCGTGTCCGTTTTCATCTACTTGACTGCTCGTACTTATAATACCAAAATGTGGTACACTAAGAAGAACGCTCATTTCCCACCTCAAAGAAAACTCCTCATCCCAAATCTCTTTTGAGCATCCATGCATTCATCATGCTTGTTGGTGAGAACTCTTTTGTCATATTTCGATGTTTTGAGACTCTTATTTCTTATCTCTTTTCAACATCCATTCATTCATCATGCTTGTTGGTGAGAACTCTTTTGTCATATTTCGATGTTTTGAGATTCTTATTTCTTATCTCTTTTCAACATCCATTCATTCATCATGCTATTTTTTTTCATTAATTATAATATTCCAATTTTTTGAGATTTTTACACCCTAACCTCACGTCTTTTTTCAACATCCATCCATTCATCATGTTTTTTTTTAAAGACTCATGCACAATATTCCAATGTTTTGAGATTTTTACGTCCTATTCCCATGTCTATTTTCAACATCCATCCATTCATCATGCTTGTTGGTTAGAACTTTTTCTAATATTCCACTTTACACCCTATCCCCACGTCTCTTTTCAACATCCATTCATTCATCATGCTGTTTTTTTTTGTTAATAATAATAATACAATGTTTTGAGAATTTTACTTCCTATTCTCACATATTTTTCAACATCCATCTGTTCATCATGCTTGTTTTTTAAAACTCTTTTCATAATATTCCAATGTTTTGAGATTTTTAACCCATATCCTTGTGTCTCTTTTCAACATCCATCCATTTATCATCCTTGTTTCTTGACAAATTTTTGATAATATTTGAATGTTTTGAATTTTTTTCTCCCTATCCCATGTCTCTTTTCAACATCCATTCACCACACTTGTTTTTAACCATTTATATATATAAACAAAGGTTATAGTAATAATATATTAACATATAGAGAGGGTGTTGAGGCTTGTGTGTAAGTGTGTAAAAAAAATGTTACAATGCATGAAATTGTTAGATTTTATGGTCTAAATTCTTTTCCCTTCGTTATTTCAAATGAATTGACAGTTAAATGTGTAATAAAGTTTGGGAGGTTTGTGAAAATTTTAAAGGACCAATGAAAATGTTAAAAAAAAACCATTATTTTCAATGTTTAACAAAATAAGGTTATGTGTAGGCTTGAAGGTTTGTTTTGGCACATCAATAAAATTACTGGATTTGTTAATATGAATTTGATTTCTTGGTTGAGTGAACTAAAACTCAATGTGTAATAGTTATTTAGAGATAGGGTTCTAACACATTATTTCTGCAATTAGATTAGAAATTTTTTATTACAATTCTAATGTTTTGAAATTTTAACTCATTATCCCCAAGTTTCTTTTCAACATTTATCCTTTCATCCATCATGCCTTGCTTTCGGGAAATCTTTTACAATTCTAGTGTTTTGAAATTTTAACTTCCTAAACCCAAGGCTATTTTAAACATCATTTTCTTGCTCTCCCTTTTTGAAGATTTTTTTTTAGGGTAACATTCTAGTTTATTTTTATTTTTAAAGAGCCCTAATTTTCCACCTCAAAAACAACCCCTCATCCCAATACTCTTTTGAACATCCATCATGCTTGTGTTTGTAATCTCTCTCTTTCCTTTCCTTTATTTTTAAAATTATTATCCAATTGATTGATTTTGTAACCTATTGAATGAAAATGTTTATTAAATTTTCTTTCCAATTTGTAATTTTTCCTATATTTTCATAGATTCCGAATCTTTTTAAAATATTTTACAATTTTAATATTTGACTTGTTAAATCCATACCCCCAAAACAAACATTTTTTTCTTAGGGAAAATTTTTGCTAGTTGGTGACCCCAAAAAAAAAAAAAGGAATTGAATTCTACAAAGGATCTCTCTGAAAAACAATTGTCGGAAGTTATTTGAAGAGAAAAAAAACTGAAATCATCATTTTTAGATCATAAGTTCCAACATTTTGTTAAAACATGGCATGAATATTAAATTTTTCTAATGTCCTCTATGACATGTAGCCAGATTTGGCTCAGCTCTTTTTTGGATGATGATCAATCAACCGACCTAATTAAAAAATATTTTTTAATTTTTTTAATATCAAAAGAAAATTCATGTCCTTAAGTGTCATTTAAACATCATGCTAGTTTTCCCTTTAATTCAAAGATTAATTTTTGGGTAACATTCTAGCTTTTTTTCCTAAGAACACTATTTTCCCACCTCAAAGAAAACTCCTCATCCTTTTCCCAACCATCATTTAAACATCCACCATGCTTGTTTTTTCTCTCTCTCTTTCCTTTCCATGCTTTCTAAAATGAGTATTGAGTTGTTTTTCTTCTAACCTTCTAAATAAAAGTTTCTAAATTTTTATTTTTTAGGCTAAATATTTTAGAATTCTTATGTTTTGAAAGTCACCAAGTCTCAATTTTGAACATTGTGATTTTTTCTCTCTTTAAAAAAAAATCCTTTTACATTCTTTTTTTTCATAAAGTTAAAATTCTATTGTATGAATTGCATTTTTTACTAGTAAATTATATGAATTGAACCACATTCACCACCCAATACCCATCTAGTTATAATTGTGCATTCTATCAATGATTTGGAAAAGTTTGAATTTCTATGAAATTGAAATTTTTTCCATGATGTGATTTTTCAAAGAGTTAAAACTTATAAATGGTTTTGGCTATATTTATTGTTTTGTGTATGAACAAAATGCTCACATAACAAAAGAAGTGGGGAAAATAATTAATCTTAAACTAATTTATGTGAAAATTAAATGTTATTTATGATTAAATTAAATGTCAAATTGAACATTTAATCAAGATGGTTAACGATATTTAATCAAAATATCCAATGGCTTTTAGTCAAGTTCAACTTTTAATCAAGATAGCTAATGATCCTTAGTCAAAATAACTAATGGTTTTTAATCAAGTTGAACATTTAATCAAGATAGCTAATGATTTTTAATCAAAACAACCAATGTTTTTAGTCAAGTTGAACATTCAATCAAGATAACTAATGATCTTTAATCAAATGTGACATGGTCTACTACCCTTTTTACTTACCTTTTATCTATTCACCCACCTATTTACTTAATTATCTACTTATCTACCTATTACCCAGCCACCCACCCACCTACCTATTATGTACCTACCTATGTACCTACCTATTTACATATACCTTTTCACCTACCTATTTACATACCTACCTATATATTTTTCACTTTCATATAACCTACCTATTTACTTACCCACTAACCCACCTAAATTTAATCATTAAATGTAACCATTAAATGTAACCACTAGGTTTAACCACTATGCTTAACCATTATGTTCACTCAAAGTTGAGCCAAATTTTAATCATTAAGTTTAACTTAAATTTTGGCATTAGGTTTAGCCATTATGTTTAACAACAAGTTGAACCATTAGATTTGGCCATTTGATATAGCTTAAGTTTAACCATTAAGTATAATCATTAGGTTAAGCCTAAATTTAACCAAATTTTAATCATTATTTTTAACCATTATGTTTAGTCATTATGTTTATTCAAGGTTTAATCATTATGTTTAACCATTGAGTCAAAGCACAATTGGGGTACCCCCTCAGGAACATTAAGGATTTTCTTAAACACTCAAATTCACCTTTTTCTCATTTTTCTTATGACATGTTTTAGATTTCCCCTTTTTTTTCATGTCAAATGAAATAATTTTGTTTTAAATTTTATATAGGCATCTAGAATATCTTTTTTTTTTTCACTTATAAAAATAAAAATAGTAAATTTATCCTCTATGGGCCATGTTTTATCAAAGGCCCAAAATTTTTCATTTTTCATTTTTTGAAAAAAATTACATTGCAATAGGGCACTTAGATTTTTTCACACTTATACATTTTATGTGCATTAATACTTAAAGTATTTGTGGTAAGATTCTTGGGCCAAAAAAAATTGTTTAAACATTCCCTATGAATTGAACTTTTTTTAAAAAAAACCAAAATCTTGGATTTTTTTTTTAGGATTTGGTAGGAATCCTAAAACTTGTTCAAATTTGACATGTTATGCATAAAATAATACTTTAGTAATGTATATCTCTATGAAAAAAATCAAACTTTCAATATGAATGTGCCATTAAGTTACAACATGTCTTAAATGAAGGGGTGATACATTGAAAAGAGACAATCTTTTTTGGTACCCCAACCATACTTTGACCCATTATGTTTAGTTAAAGTTTAGCCATAAAGTTTAACCATTAAATTTATTAACTTGGTTTAGCCATTAGGTTTATCAATTAAAATTAACCACTATGTTTATTCATTACGTTTAGCCAAAGTTTAACCATGAAATTTTACCAGTAAATATATCAACTTGGTTTAACCATTATATTTAGTCATTAAGTTTAACCAATATTTAATCATTATGTTTAGTTATTAAATTTAAACATTAGGTTAAATTATGCACATGGTCCTTCCATGTTTGACCATCTCATCTCTCCAACAATAATACTTTGAAAGGTAGGACCTTTCAAACACATAAAATCACACACCTGCAATCACATCTAATGTGGTGGATGTTGTTTGTTACAGGTAAACATAATCCCTTAACTCAACCATATGAAAAGTATCCCAATGCTAAACAATTGCCACATTCTCCATGGCCATAGGCATCACTTACCTAAACAAAGCAGCTTGTTGCCCACATGCTTGAACCCACATTGAAGGATCATCTAGACTAATCACAATCATAACATCGTGTTGAATGGAGGCTGGTAGCTTGAAATCCTAACCAAATAATAGAAAGTACAGTGAAAAAATGCCAATGAAGCTTGTCGACTAAACTTATATCCCATGGCCAACCATGGTAACTACAAGCCCCAATTTCAAATGTGGCCTTTCTGAAGGCCATACTTCCACAATCTTTGCTTCATTGTTTACACCATTCGTCTAGCCAACCTATCTACCTTAAGATGATCTCGTGAAAGAGTCCAATGATCTATCAATGCCTTTTCACACAAATCCTTGAAATCCCTTTGGAATTCTATACCTTGGTCGATGAAAAACTCAACTAGAGCACCAAACTTGTTGAACACTTTGTCCAAAAATGCATATGCAGTTCCCTCACTACTACAATCTGGCAAGGGCACCAACTCTAACCACTTGGAGAAGTGTTCAATCATAACCAAAACATAGCAATTATGTCGCGGTGTCAAACTCAATGGGCTAACAAAATCCAATCTCCATCAATAACCTAGCCCCATAATGGGTAAGGGTTGTAGCTAAGGTGTTGGTGTGTTGAATGATGCCCATTCTCAATCACACACCACACATCGAAAAACAAACTATTGAACCTGTAGTTACATCCCATGCCACCAATATTGTGCTTAGAGTAAACTATAGGTCTGTCAAACCCCAAAATGGCCCAACTCCTCATGAACATGTTGTACAAAGCCCCCATGTTGCTTTGGGCATGGTAATACCCGTACTCGCCCATCTATCCACACCCGTAATAAAGAATTACCTTATCGTTGGAATTGTTTCACCCTATGGACAACTTGATTTTGCTTTTTGGGTGTTAATCCCACTAGAACCTCACCTGCTGCAGATATGCCATAACAGGTAAATCTAGATGGATGTCTAGGACACTATTGCCTTTTGGCTCATCATCATCATTTTGGGAATTCCCACCACCTATGTTGCCTTAGAAAACACCCAACAAACACTAGAAGAAAAACATGTATTTTCAACTGCTCTTTGCGACTAAATTTTAGTCGCAAGAGACATTTTGCAACTAAAATCCTTTTAGTCGCCTAAGACAAGTCGCATGTGAAAACTAGTCGCA
>Ga0116231_10012393_pt1 | contig 12561 bp, 13 predicted proteins | sample S1TSphgellanicum_2_FD_89695 | JGI IMG/M metagenome (GOLD analysis project Ga0116231, IMG submission 89695) | Host-associated microbial communities from peat moss isolated from Minnesota, USA - S1T2_Fd - Sphagnum magellanicum MG | ecosystem: Host-associated > Plants > Peat moss > Unclassified... | reverse complement strand
GCCATGGTCTCTTGGCTTGGCATCTCTTCATAGTCATATGATATTGTGGTGACAGCTCCTGCAGTCTATATTCCTAGGTCATCTCAAAGGGAGTTCTCCTGCAGCTTGACCATAAACTGTCAGCTACTACTGTATATTGATTGCTTGTTGTGAACCTTCTTTTCTGAGTAGTTTGTAGTGTATTGATGACAGGGTCTTCGAAAGGATCACAATTCAAGGGGCACCAGGAATTCAAAATGTGTTCAGCCAGTCTATCCCCTTCCGTTTCTTTCACTCAGGAGCTACTTCTCCTGCAGTTGGAAAGTATGCAAGCTTTGCAAGGACAAACCTCTCTTCTTTGGGCTTGGCACTTGATCAAAATGGCGAGGATGAAATTCCAGTTGGGCCCAAGGAGTATGACATCTGCCTTCCCCCAACTCTTCCATCCCATGTTCTTGTGAGCTGAGTGTCAAAACGAAAGGAATATAATTGAAACTTCTATGGTTGTCAGTTTCCAACATCTGTATCTAGATCTTGGGTATGGTGCATGAGAAACATATTTTCCCAAAGAGAATAGTAGTTTTAAAATCATATTTTCCCTCCACTACTCTTAATGTTCTCATTGCTTCTTATTATGACCAGACATGGTTTTGTGCTTATCATCATGAAGCCTGGTTGCTGAGAATTCATAGATTATGGATATGGAAACTGATTACATGATTAGACCTGTGAATATCTTCTGCTGATGAATTGTCTGGGGAATACAACACGGGCAGGAATCAGGCTTTTTTACCCACTGTCATCCCCCTGCCATTTGTGCCCCCACTAATTTCATAGTGTTGCAATCACACACCTCCCGAGTAAAAGTTAATGAAATTGCCAGTGCTTGGTAGAAGCACAGAGTCAAGACTATGTGCCCCTTGATCTCTAGTGTTATGTGACTAGCCTTCTGATAAACAGTCTTGTAGTGTACTTTAGAGCTGCTTTGGAGTGTGTGTTCAAAGGATATGCTCTGGGTGCAGGAGGTCCCAACCACTACTACCCTGTATGTAGGCCTTTCTATGTTTTAGGCTTAGATGCTTGCTTTTACAGGGACAAGCTTCATTTCATTGAAGCCTACCCTCACAGCTTGCTGCAGTTTGACTGATGATACAATTGACTCTTTGATTAGCTATGTCTCTTGAGTGCTCTCCAACATCATGACTGAGTCTTTCTCATTGCTTCTGGAAATGCAACAGAAGCTCAGGACACAGATGTTTGCATGATACTTTGCCTGAAATTTTCTGCAGATCATTTATGCTTATCTACTCCCCACTGTCACAAGCTGATGACATCAGTGGGGATTCATGGCAGTCTGTCACTGCTGTACACAATGAAAATGATGGTCTTACACTTTGTGATTGCCATTAGTGAGGTTTTGGCCACACTCATTCTCGTCATATGTTGTGGAGTTTCATCTGCAATCTCATAAAGATGTCCTTTGGAGCTGCCCATGAGTTTAACAACATCCTCCTGAAGCCTCTGCCATTCCTGAATAAATTTGACTGTTCTTGTGGCAGGTCAAGAGTAGAAAGTCCATCACTTCAGCTTCTCTCGGGTGCCTGCTGTCTGCCACATCCAAAAAAGGTGAAGACCGGAGGAGATGATGCCTATTTCATCTGTTCCAGTGAACAAGTAGTAGGAGTGGCTGATGGTGTCGGAGGTTGGGCGGATATGGGAGTTGATGCTGGTGAATATGCAAGGGAGCTCATGACACAATCAATGATTGCTGTTTGCCAGGAGCCACAAGGTTTCATTGATCCTGCACGTGTCATGGCTCGTGCTCACTCAAAAACAAAATGCCGGGGTTCATCAACTGCATGTATTCTTGCACTCTCTGATTATGTGAGTATTTCTGCACCTTTCTTTAGTTTTCACCTGCTGGTGTGTGGACCATAATCAGCCTGCTCAGTATGGGGTCATGCCACAAGTTTCTTTCCACGTTGCTGTGATACAATCTTAATATGTAATGAAGTGAAGAACAAGCATTTCACTGCAAGTTTGTGGAAATATAAGCAAGAAATGAGAGGTCAGGTACTAGAAGGAAGCACAGGAAATTGATGGTTTCTCATGAGTTAGGTTTTCCTGCAGAAAGTTCATCTGGTTGTATTGTTACACAGGGGTTGCAAGCAGCAAATCTTGGTGACAGTGGTTTTCTGTTAATGAGAAATGGGCGCACTGTTTTCAAGTCACCTGCGCAGCAGCACCAGTTTAACATTCCCTTCCAACTGGAAAGTGGTGGAAGTGACCCCCCCAGTGCTGCTGAGGTACTTTGCTCAATAAGCTAATTGTTGGTGAGAGCTTTCTGGTGGGTCTTTTGTGGCAGACATGAGTAGACTTGCACAACATTTATAATTTTAGTTGGGATTGAGTACCTTGTAACCCCCCCCTTTGTTGGTATTTTGCTACTGAGTTTCATGGTTATGTGAGGATTTCTGAACTGCTGATTCCTTCCTCTCTCTGCAGGTATTTTCCTTGCCAGTGGCAGCTGGAGATGTAATTGTTGCAGGCACAGATGGCCTGTTTGACAATGTGTACGATAATGAATTGACAGGAGTGGTAGTCCGTTCAACAAGGGCAGGCCATGGCCCTCAGCTTACAGCCCAAAAGTTAGTGGCTTTAGCAAGAGAGCGGGCTGAAGACAGGAATCGTCAAACCCCTTTCTCCACAGCAGCACAAGAGGCAGGTTTCAGGTTCTATGGAGGCAAAATGGATGATATCACCGTCATTGTCTCCTACATCACCAACTCCAAGTCTGTTCCTGTCACTGCAAAGTCTCTAATACCATCATTGTAGTTTGAGCTGACAATTTTTTTTCTTGTGCTTTTTCTTTGAGCCCCCAGCACAGAGTATCATGGGCACAGTGAAGTTACTCATCTGCACAAACATTCCACTTCTCCAAATGTTTGGTGCCTATGGGGGATCAAACCTTAAAGATATTGGAACAGGTGAGAAAGTCTCCTCATGCAAGCTTCTGTCGATTGATTCTTTGGTAGTTCAAAAATCGATAGTAGTAGAGTTTGTAGTTATTCACATGGCCTTCTGTCTATCAGTCTGCCGCATGTATACAGCAGAAATCTGTCCCTTCTCACTTTGTTCTCTATAGCAGAGGGCTCGTGTACTACTAGTCTCTCCTTTGTCTCTCTTGCAAGTCTACTCCATTCTTCCACACTTGGGTGTGTGTGGTAAGACTCTCCATTCTTATGAGAAGACATGGGGTTTTTGATATGAGTAAACTGTAAAAAATTTAAATCTAGTAACAGTGAGAAATTTTTTTCCCACCATTGTATGTGCAGCCAAAAAATAATTCCATTGTATTAGGTGCACATTCTTCAAAGGTGCAAAGAATGCACCATTTATCCTCACGCTACTTTTGTTTTTTTCCAACAGGAACATGTCTTTCTTCTATCTTATGTTTGGCATTTTAATAGTCCCATCTCTTTGTTTTTCTTCCATCTATATTCATGATTTTAATTGCCTCATCTCTTTGTTTTTCTTCTATCTATATACACGACATTAATGGCCCCATCTCTTTGTTTTTCTTCTGTTTATATTCACGATTTTAATTGCCCCATCTCTTTGTTTTTCTTCTATCTATAGTTGTGATTTTAATTCCCCCATCTCTTTGTTTCTTCTATGATTTTGCATTCAATTTATCCATCTCTTTGTTTTTCTTCTATCTATGTTTTTGCATTTGATTTGTCCATCTCTTTGTTTTTCTTCTATCTATGTTTTTGGATTCAATTTGTCCATCTCTTTGCTTTTCTTCTATCTATGATTTTGCATTTGATTTGCCCATCTATTTGTTTTTTCTTCTCTCTACGATTTTGCATTTGATTTGCCCATCTATTTGTTTTTTCTCCTCTCTATGATTTTGCATTTGATTTGCCCATCTAGATGTTTTTTCTTCTATCTATGATTTTGCATTTGATTTGTGCAACTCTTTGTTTTTGCTTCTATCTAGGATTTTGTAGTTGATTTGTCCATCCCTTTGTCTTTCTTCTATCTATGTTTTTGCATTCAATTTGACCATCCCTTTGTTTTTCTTCAATCTATGTTTTTGCATTCGATTTGACCATCTCTTTGCTTTTCTTCTATCTATGTTTTTGCATTTGATTTCTTGTTTTTTCTTCTCACTATTATTTTGCATTTGATTTGCCCATCTCTTTGTTTTTTCTCCTATCTAGGATTTTGCATTTGATTTGTCCATCTCTTTGTTTTTTCTCCTATCTAGGATTTTGCATTTGATTTTTCCATCTCTTTGTTTTTTCTCCTATCTAGGATTTTGCATTTGATTTGTCCATCTCCTTGTTTTTTCTTCTATCTAGGATTTTGCATTTGATTTGTCCATCTCTTCACTTTCGCGGAATAAGTCAAGAGGCTTATAATAGGTAGTAACATGAGCTAAAACTAGACAGAGAGGTAGGTAGCAACTTCCACTATGCACAAATTTTCATGAGCTAAAAATAGGCAAAGAAGTAGATAGCAATCTTGACCATGTGCTTGCTGCATTTGGCCACATTTGCACTGACTACATGTTGAATCAACCTACTACTCTCAGTGTTGACCCTATGCCTTGACATGGCTTTTCTTGGAGCCTGTAGCCAGGCCCAAGGTGCCTACCACCTACCTAGTCCTGCCAACAGAGTACTAAGTAAGTAATAAGTAAAGGACCCAGACAGCCCCTTTGAAGTTTCTTCCCCTTCTATTATATGGGGGCACTTCCCAAGGCACAAACAATTACCAGTGTTGGGTAGTTCTTAGAAACAGGAACAGACCAGTGGTCTGTGATTATTTGAATTTTTAAAGAACTGCAAATCATCGAATGCTAGCCTATCATCGAACACTTTGGCAGATCTTTCTCAATTCTTCTCCATTTTGAGTGATTTAAAATGTTATAAGAGTGCCTTCTCAAGCTTTACAAATCATCTTTGAAATGCAAAGCTGAAGGAGCAGGCAATAAAGAGCAGTAAAGAAAAAATACAGTTTCTTTCAATTGCAAAACGCGTTTTTTTTCATTTTGTTTTTGCATTTTTCTTCGTTTTGACCCCCTTACTTCATCAGTGCATAACTTTCTCATATTTTGTTTGAATTGAGCGGCTTAAACTACTTTGAAATTCACCATCTTAAGCTGTACAAATCATCTTGTGACAAAGTACTATTTAAGTTTTTTTTTTTTTTTGAGAGGTTCGAAAATAGGCTATGAGCTGTTCAATCAAGAAATTTCTGTAAAATCAACCCTCCCTACTTTGGGGGACCATAACTTTTTCACCTCTAGTGCATTTTTACTTATTTTTAATGCAATAGATGCACAAAGAGGAAGGCTCCATCTACTCTTTGAACACAATAAACAATGGGACCCTCCTGCAAAAACGACAAAAAATGCCACCTTAAGTGTACTATGACTGGCCTCTCAAACCTAGTAGCAACTCAAATTGCATTGACTATGTAACCCATCCCTGTAGGGATGGGGTAATTGACAATCATGCTTGATACAAAAAGAGTCAACCCAAGTTAAGAGCAACTTGCAACCCCAATTGCATTGAGACTATATTTTATCATTAAAATAGAGACTAAATTTACTAGTTAGTACCTATGCATGTGGCTTCTGAATAGAAATCTTCAACATATGTCATCATTCAATCATAAATGCACCACAATGTGTGGGTATCACATTGACAATCAAACAAGAAAATTGCTATGTCAAGATTGCCAGTAGACAATATAAAAACCTATGAACAAAGTAAAGGTTTGAGTCCCAAAACACAAAGCAAGGAAGATTTAACTGAACTTATCAACCATAGATCCAAAATGATCTTGGTAGGGAGGAAAAAATCGACGAGAAGATAAATTTCAACAGGCTTTTTCACGAGTCTTCCCCCCTTGAGACTTCCAGGATAGCCTGCTCTTTAACTTACACTTAACCCCCAATCCAAACAAGTTATCCTAGAAGTGAGCCATAAGGGCATGGTTTTTAAAACACAACTGAGTTCCACCTTGGTAACTTACCTTGTGAACCCTCCCTACTTCCCCATAATACTTTCCCACTTTCACCCAGGCAATGTGAGGTGGGACAAATGAGGGTGGAACTAGGAAACTATTTTATCCACAGAAGAATTGATACCCAATGGATTATTAGAACCATAAGGAGTATCCAGGTGAGTGGTAACTTATCATAAGGGAAGGGAATCTATCATAAGGAAAGGAATTTAAATGGTTACTATGTAACTAGGTAGTTAAGTCACCAGGGGTGGGTGGCTACAAGTTAGTTAAATAGATTGTGGATGGTTAGCACATTGTTAACTACTACGGTTAATACGGCAGAACAAGCATTTCCTGCCCACACACCACTAATCTTGCATTGTGCCCCAGTGGGTTTACAGAACCAGCAGTAAAGGACCCTCCCTTACACAAAAAGGCGCCTGAACTGGAACCCCAGGTTATGGTTAAAAGCCAGCTCAAGCAATGCTAATTTGCACTGGCCAAAAACACCCAGAGTGTTGTTATGCATTAAGATCATAAGTCACAGCATTGCATATCACTGCAATTGCAAATTGATGAATTAAGTAAGAAAATTGGAAATGCACAAGAGCATGTTTTCAAGGTCAAAACTCAAGTGGGTTTTCTTCAACAGCGTCTGATATATACGTATACAGCAATTTTGTGCTTGGGTGCCAAAGCTGAATAAACAACAATGGGCCTGCGTAATTGCTGCTGCTTCTGCCTGTGTACTCAGATGCATGCCGCACCTTTGTAGTCTTGTGCACCTGCGAGTTAAGAGAAGATAATGATTTGAACCACCAAAGGCAAAAGGCTCTACTTACACAAAGAGTAAACTATTCTCCTCGCAAATACTCTCATTACATTCACTCATATCCCTGTGACATTTTTCATTCACAGGGAGTGAGTTTGAAAATTCAGATGAAAGATTTCTTTCCCCCACAAAAATTCCACACAATTTTTTGACACAATTTTGACACCCCCAAAAAAAAAAAAAAAACTCTTCCAGTCTTTAGTCTGCAGATTGAGACAACCTAGCATAACAACCTGTTTTTTCCTGAACAAATTTTGGTGCAAAGAAACACACCTACTTCCTGCACAAAGGGGGGGGGGGAGTAGGATAAGGATAGGGATAGGATTGATTTGGAAACATTTTCACCCACAAAAAAGATCCTTCCTTCCTTCCTTCCTTCCTTCCTTCCTTTGCCACCTGATCTACTCTCATGTGTATACTCTTATCATCGCAAAGCTGCATTCACCACACCAGACAACAACACAAACCTTTCATCAATATGCAGAACTAGCATTATTTTCACGACCATCCAGTTTTGGCTAATATTTTGGACAGCCATCCGTTTTTTCACCATGCCTCTTGATAGCTGTTTCCTAAAGAATTGTCTTAAAAGACATCTTCAGAACCGCAATTTGAAAGGTAACATGAAAATGAACATGGTCAGTCATAACCTTACAAGAGTCACTCATAAAGTGTCAGACCATTTAGCTTCATGATCACAAATAGCAGTGATGATGAACTGCCATGACTACCCAAAATCTCAGGCAAACCATTGTACAGAATCTGCATCCTGAATTTCTGCTGTATTTTCTTCTGGAAGCAACAGGAAGACTCAGTTCACGATATTGCCTAGCACTGAAGACATAGTGAAAGGAAAAAGGTCTGGATAGCATTCTGTCCTCATTTGGGCAAGAAAGACAACAAACAGATTACACTGATAATTTAAAGAAGAGTTTCTCGCAATTGTCAAGTCTGTAGATGGCTTACCTCCCAAGAGTGCACTCCCAGAGACATACAGAGACGCAGGGTCAATCAGTGCAGAAGAAGATGGCATGCCACCTCGGCTCCCACCCAGTTGCAATTCACCCAACGATTGTGCTGCAGGTTGGCCATTGTCGACGCCTTGATCATATAGCACGCCTTTGAAAATATGGCCCCCAATTTTGACAGTTGCCTGATATGCAAACTCGTTCTCACCGTCTTCCACACCCATTAATCTCACACACTTGAACAGTGCCTGTGCTCTCACTTCAGGAGGAAGTCCACCCTTTGCTGAGGCTGATGTCATTGATTGATTCCACACATTTGGATATAACTATGTCAGAGCACACTACTACATTCGCAAAATACCTAAACCCTAAACCCTAATTCACAGGATATGCTTTCTTGAGTTCTTCTTTCACAAGTATCATCATCACATGTGGTGAACCAAATTCCTTCCTTCACAAAAAAATAGAGGATCTTGAACAAAAGGAAAGCAAAAATTCATGCAATGAGAGATCAGACAGCTGCTGTACTTGGTTGAGACGGATGACTTGAGGTGAGGTGAGCAGAGTTGAGATCAGAGCCACCGTGCGGAGATGTAGCAGAGGTAGTGGTGAGAGAATTTACAACATTGCCCACCAATGTATTACGAGCACGTTTTGATGACTTGGGACGAAGGAGTCCAGCGGAGGCAGCAGCAGCAGCAGCTGATTCAGCTGCCTGTCGTTCCCGCCGCTTCGCTGCTGGAACCCAAGTACTCTTCAAATGAGTGGTACAATCAAAGCCTCGGCTCTTGCAACAGGTGCGACACCGACGGTATGAGCAATCTTTCTTCGCTTGGTTTCCACATTCTTGACATGCTGATGATCCTGTTCCTGTTGTCAAAGCACCTGCTACTGGTGCTCCTCCTCCTCCTGCTCCTCCTCCTATTTGCTGCTGCACCACAATCTCATTTCCCTTTACACCTCCGGCTCCTCCTCCCCAGAGCTCTTCAGCTCGTGGTTCTTGAACACACACACACCCCAAAGCAAGACAAAATCAGAGCTGCAAAAACAATCCAATCCCCCTTTTCAAAAGAATCCAACCATGACAGCAGAGGAAAAAACCTTCAAAACCTAAGGCAACATAAGAATCCAATCCCCCCTTTGAAAAAGAAACAAATTAAATCCACCTTCACAAAAGAATCCAAGCATAACAACTGCACAAAGAGAGAGAGAGAGAGAGAGAGAGAGAGAGAAGAAACCCTTCAAAACCTAAAAGCACCCTCAGAAGCCAGCCACAGAAAAAAAACAAAACCCTTCACACCACGAGCAAGCCCGAACAAGACAATCAGAGCGATGATAGTGTACCATGGAGATGGAGATGGTTGTCAGGTTCGGGTGGTGCAACCACCACCCCATGTGAAGGGTTATGCTGTTGCAAGCTTTGTACATTCATGCCCTGCGTTGTTGTTGCCACGTCTTCTTCTCCTTCTTCTTCCTCTTCTTCTTGATGTTGCTGCTGTTGTCTCACAGACAACGGCCAGCCCTGCTGGCCTATTGATGATGGGTGGTTGTTCCTTGCAGTCCCTTGCTGCTTTCCCACACCACCGCTACCGCTATTGCTGCTCCCTTCTTCTGCCTCCTCTTCTTCTTCCTCGTCAAAATTGACAGCTGCAAGAGCTGTGTCTTGAGTCCTTAGAACTTCTCTGGATTCATATCCTGCTGCTGCTACTCCATGTTGCTGCAGTGATCCTCCTACATGGTGAACTACATGAGCACTAGAACCATGGCTTCTTACGCCATGAGGTGAAGGTGCTCCATGGGTGGCAGCAGCAGCTCCATAATCACCAACTCCTCCGTCTGAGTCCCCACCTCCTCTGCTGCTCAGAATGTTGTGGTAGATTTCTCGATGATGATGGTGATGATGCGTGCCATAGACTGGGGCCCTGCCCCAGGGGATGGCGTTTGTGAGCGCAGCGGGAGGGAGGGTGGTGCGCGTGTATGCGTAGCCTAGCGAGAGATCCCCTTCTTTCAACGCTGTTGGGTCGTCTCTGGGGTCGCTTCCTCCTCCTCCCCCCCCTTCAGTTGCCACAACCCGCGCCACAATGCCCCTCCTCGAGGTCCCCACCTTCCCCCCCCAACCTTCTCCCTCCCCCCAACTCGTCTGCACAAATCTCTCTCGCAACAGATTCCTCTCCCTCTTCTCCTCTTTGAACACCTGGATTCCTGCTCTCTTCTCTGTCTCTCTTATTTCTCTCTGGACTTTTCTTCTGATCTTCCTCTAGAAGGGGAGGAGATTCACTTCTCTTCCTCCTCCCCCTCCCTCTTGTTCCTCTTCCTTTTTCTCCAACTCTTTGCTTCCTCTCTCTCTTTCTTCTCTCTCTCTCTCTCTCTCTCTCTCTCTCTCTCTCTCTCTCTCTCTCTCTCTCTCTCTCGCGCACACACACACACACACACAACTCTCTCAAAAGCAAAACACACCTATAACTGCTTTCCAAAACCCTCGTAAATCCCACAACATCAGGAACAAAAAGCCTCTTGACTCACCACTCATCAACAAGCCTCTCTCTTACATCCAAAACTCCTCCCTCCTCCTGCGTGGGACTTGCACACACAAAGCAACCAGCCGTGCACTCGCTACCCCACTCGCGTTTTTCCAAAAACAACACCACCCAAACGCCCTTGACCCCGAATCCAAAACACCCAACACGCCTCTAAAACCTCTTCCCGCCCTCACTCCCAAAAACACAAACAAAAACACTCTTCCTCAACTCTTCGTCAACTTCTCCTGAACTAAAATCCAACCCCACCACCCGTTGCAGTAGCAGCACGGGAGAAGGTAGAACCCAAAAAAAACCAAAAAAACAAAAAAGAGGCCTCGACAGAAACCCAAAATGCTTTACTGCTCAGTAGCAACCATCTTCAATTACCAAAACCATCTCTGCCAGAACACTCCTAGAAGAAGAAGCTCCCACTCTGACATCTCTTCAGAAGAAGAAGCTCTTGCTTCTCCCACTCATCTCCAGCTTACTCGCAGCGCTTCCGAGGAATGGGGAAGCTTCTCCTCTGTCCGGCAACAAGTGCAGCCAAGCTCTGAGCGTGTGGGTAGGGCAAAAGCAGTCGAGAACACAAGCACCAGAGCCAAGCGACAGACGCCCGGGGCACCACGACGACGGCCAGACGCCGAAGAAGACGACGGCTGCTGCCGCCGCCGCCAGGAACGATCGTCATCGCGCGACGGACGGTCACGGTCCAAACCGCGCGGTCGACTGCTCGCGGTTCCCGAGCCTCGGAGAACACAGGTTCGGTTCCAGCGAACCTGTTTCCGAGCTTCTAGATTCTCCGAGCCTCGTGCCGTTCCGTTCCCATTCCGTCGCGTACAACCGGTGCGATCCGGACGCCCCCCACCATGGATGATAAGTTATTTTACGCCGTGGATGAACCATGGATGATGGTACCTATTGCGTACCGTGAATGGACCATGGATGATGATACCTATTGCGTACCGTGAATGGACCATGTTTGATTCTTTAATGCACCACGGATGGACTGGGGATGGATCATGGATGATTTTTTTATGCCCCATGGATGGACAGGGGATGGACCATGGATGATTCTCTTATGCACAGTGGATGGACCTGGGATGGAATATGATGATACTTTTCTGAAGCGTGGATGATGGGCCATAGATTAATACTTTTCTAAACCATGGATGGACATGGATGGCACTTTTATGGAAAAAGGATGGATGAAACATGGATGATACTTTTTGGGTGCCTGATAGTTCCTTTTGTTTTTTTCTTTTTTTTTCTTTTAGTGGACCAATCAGAGACTCCTATTGGTGCACAAAAAGTCAGTCCCACGCCGCTTCGTACCCAGTAAAAGAGAAAAGTAAGTACCTTTTTTTTTCTTTTTTTTTTTTGCCTTTTTTTTTCTTTTTGGCCACCACACGAATTTCTACTGCCGTTGCTGGTTTTTTACCTACCTGTGTTTTTGTTCCCTACTTACCATAGTTACTTACACAGGTAGGTGAAAAAAAGACACAGGTTTAATTTTAATTTTAATTGAAAGACTCTTGTGGGATTTAGAATACTTTTTTTACCTTTTTTTTCTCTTATATTTATTTAACTTAATAAAAATAAATTTAATTTATTATTTTTTCCAATAGTAGTAGGTGTCAAAAAAATTCTCCTTTTTAAAAAAAAAATCATCATTTTTTTTTATTATCAATGCTAATTTGAAAGGAACCAATGAGAGGTGATCATTCTTTTTTTTTAACTTTTTTTTACTAGGGTTTTCTTTTTTTTTCAATCACATAATTTTTTGAATTTTAAATTTAAATTTATTTAAGCTGATTTGGAGTTAGTTTCTCTTTTTTCTTTTAATATAATTTTCTCCTACCATGTGATCGATTTTCCCACTCACATATTTTTCAGTAATTTATTTTCTTTTGTAACAAACTTGTGGACTTTTTCTTTGAGTCACACTATTGCAAATTTTTGGAAAAAATTTTGTCACAAATTTAAATTTTTTTTTGACAAAAAAATCCAATTTTCCAAAAAATCATTAAAAAAATCACTACATATTTCTATACATGGTCCACCAAGAGGTAGCCAAAAATATATAAAAGATGTTAAATTTTCCTTATCACAAAATTCAAGAAAAAAAAAAACATTTGTTGTGGCTTGAGAGAATATACAAGAATTAGAAAAAAAAAAGAACACCCATTTTCTTTTTTTCAATATTATTATTTTTAAGAAACAAGTTGAAACCAATTTAGGTTAG
>Ga0116231_10012392_pt1 | contig 12561 bp, 9 predicted proteins | sample S1TSphgellanicum_2_FD_89695 | JGI IMG/M metagenome (GOLD analysis project Ga0116231, IMG submission 89695) | Host-associated microbial communities from peat moss isolated from Minnesota, USA - S1T2_Fd - Sphagnum magellanicum MG | ecosystem: Host-associated > Plants > Peat moss > Unclassified... | reverse complement strand
TTGTACAACAAATCAATCCATAACAAAATTGTGACAGACCATTCAGCTCATCACATAACCCCTATCTTGTTAACAAGTATAGATCCATGTGAATGGATAAAGCAGATTTTTCACATTGTTCTCTCCTCAGCAATCTTTGAAACTTTCAAGATTTTCACAAGTGTGCTTCTCTGAACAAGCCCCAAGGGACTTAATCAAAGATCTTCAAAGAGAAAGGAAAACGTGATGGTTCGCATGCTTTATGGAACACACACAAAGAGACTCTCAGGAAATGTAATTTCATGACTGCACATGAAATTGTAAATGAGTGTCCTGGCCAGATTGTTGCTCTTAATCTTGGACCACTGGTCAAGATTCTATCGACCATATCCCCCTTCACCAGTGTCATCTTCATGCTCTGTGAGAACCTGGCTAGGACATTTTGTTAATCCACTTGAGAGTGAACAATCAAATCATAGCCATCTTTGGCCTTAGCGTCTGCTACCAGGAACTACCTGTTCCAATCTTTTTCTTGTCTTTCTCCAGCCCACATGGGGATTCTGTATCCCCTCATAGCCATCTTTGGCCTTGGCGTCTGCTACCAGGAACTGCCTGTTCTTATCTTTTTCTTGTCTTTCTCCAGCCCATTTTGACATGGGGATTCTGTATCCCCTCATCATGAACTTCCCATTTTGTTGATGTATGTGCAGTCCCTGGCCACAGGTGCTGCTTCAGTTGTGTCCATCTCAGTAAGCCCTGCATCTTCATCCTTGCTTTGACTCTGCAACCAAGGCACAAGAGTTCATTATCATGCCTAATTGTAAGTGACTCTTCCCCTTATTCTTCCGAACCAGGTCCTTTCCACCAACATATTTCTGATAGAGCAGGACCACACCGTTTATAAGGTGGAGTTGAACAGATTGTCACAAACACAGAGTGAGATTTGGAAGGAGCTCAGAGGAGTGGAGGGAGGGTGGAAAAACAACCAAGGCTTAGATCAAACAGTACCTTGGGAATGTCAATCTCCATGGTAAGTGATGCAGTAGAAGACAATCACTGTGCAATGTGTCAATGAAAGATGATACAGCTGCAATTTTAATGTTAAACTCCTTCCTGAACAAATCCTCCACATCAAACTCCTTGGTCCCAGGTTGTTACCATATTCACATTCAGACAAAATTCTTCTTCATCGCTGGATTGAGAAACCTTGTAGATCGAAATAAGTCATGTTTCTCCATTCCAAAGTCACAATATTTCTTTCCCTGAAGGAGACACATCACCTTGTTGTCAAGAAAGCTTTTGATGAAACTGCTCTTCCTCATGATGAAGATTACACTCACACAAATTGCAATTCCAAAGTCCAGTTGTGGAGCTGCCAAGGAGCTTGTGAGCTCAAAGCATTTCCGCAGCCAGCGGAAGAGGACAGTGTGAGGACATCCAAAGCCTGAGTCAACAGTGTGACAGAAACAGATGTTCAACAGACAAGGTACCAAGGTTTTTAAGCAGCTGTAAAAGATTGTCAGCTCCAAGTTCATCACTATGTTGCAAAACCTCTGCAATCGTAGTCACATTTCTAGATTACTTGCAGCCAAGGTTCGTTCCTTGCTGCTTTCTGTTGCAGTTGAGGGCTACTGTCGGCAGCTCTTCTCTACACTACTTCAGCCATTGCTACACCACCTGCCTTCATATTAAATCTGCAACAGTTAACATATCATAAAATTCTCAATCCATTTTGGACAGCTTAGAATTACCAGAGTGTCAATGGCCTCGTAACTGAACATAATTTGCATTGACAAACAGTGTTGCTGTGTTGCTCATGCACAGGTTGGACTAAGGAGATGGATGTTTTGGCAACACTGAGGTTTAAGACTATGCAAAATGAAGGGTTTAAGTACCAATAAAGAGCATACTTCAGGAGTGAAAATGTTGGACCTGCCTTATGCACCATACATTCTACATCAACACCTCTACACCCAGGGAATCCATTGCATCCAACAAAGTTCAGCATCTGAAATTTCTAACACCACCATTAATTCCTTTGAATCAGCTGCAAGACCCATGTATGATTTCACAACCAGTTATCAGACCCCAAAACCAACTTCTCAGACCCTGGTAGGAAATTCCCATGGTGTGAAGTCAATTGCAAAGTGGTCAAATATCGCTTTACAAGTGATCTTAGGTTCACATCTCCAATCCCATTAGACATGTTGCAGGATCTAAATAAATGACTCAATGGCAAAACCAGCTACCTAAGATATGGCTATGTAGGAATTAAGATTACATTCTACTTCCATTGACCTATGACATAAACTTATCTTCAGTCTGCTACTATGAAAGCAGCAGGAGAGAATCAGGGGAAGACATTTGGGATAATCCCTTGTAGTACAGTTTCAGAAATCTTAACATCTTTTGTTTATCACATATCTTCATAAGTACTGAGAATCTCTCCATACTTGCAAACAAAGTCAACCTGAATAGAATTTAGAGATAACTTGATACTAAAGTTACAGATACTTCAGACCTGACAGCAACAAATTAGCAAGCATGAAAGAAAAGTAAGCCCATCCTGAACCATTAAAGAGAAAACAAACTTGTCATATAGAGCCTTACCTAAGGAGTCCAAGGTGGAAATCTCAAGTTGGATGTCAAGACCCTTTAGCACATTTCAAGCCTTGATGGACTTTTGCCTACCACCAAGATCTGAAATCAATGAACATTCTTGTCAAGTGTGATGAACATGAAAGGAACATATATGTCAAAGTGCCATAAATGTCAGGAAATGAAGGCTGTGCAGGGTTGGGATGATAATAGGTCAAAACCAAGGTGAACAGTTGTTCAAGACATTGTTCAGGTATATCTAGCCTCAAACCATCCTTTATTCTCTTCTGAAGCTTCTTTAGTTTGGAATTGTAAAAAGGGACACATCTTGTCAAAATCTCATAACATGCCACTCCCAAGCTGTAGATGTCAACTTTGAAGGGATTTTTCAATGATAAACTCAATTCATTTGACCACTTGGACCAACATGATCTTGTGATTCATCAAACAGTTCTGGTGTCATCCATCAAGTTGTCCCCCAATCCATCATTAGCTTGGTGTAGGTACAACTTGATTCTTTTCTTTTGGAGAGCCCAAAATCAGCCACTTTTGCATACACATGCCTTTCATGTTCATCACATTTGACAAGAATGTTCATTGATTTCAAATCTCAATGAACCACACAATTTGATGTAGGCAATTTTGCAACATGATGTCAACTCCTTCAAGAAGCTCAAATGGGGCATCTAGGGTCTCATTGTCCTCCATTCTTTTGAACAATCAATGGATGAAGATCCCCAAATCCATTGGTTCCATAAAAAGGAACTTTGTGCACAATTGTAGATGTTCCTTTTCCTACTTGACCAATTGGCACTCACCTAAATAATAATCAATGTTTTCTTAAAAAATAATTTTGTTTCATCTAAGGTGTGTTAGGGTTTAATTTGGTGGTTTTTGGGTGTTTATAGGGTTTAAGGCATAACAAAGGAAAAATTTGTTGCAAATGTAATTCAGGTTGAGATGCAACGTTATCATCTATTCATTGCTCGTCATGTAGTAGATGCTTATTGAACTAAACACAGGATTGTAGATAATGATATGGTTTAAGGTTTCCGTTTTATATAGTTAGTTAAGTTTTTTTCAGCCTTGTCATTTTTTGGACTACCCAATTCGTGAATTTTGGTCCTTTGATATATTATAAAGAACCTTTTTTTTTCATTGGGGTTTTTAGCATTTTTCGATCGACCCATATTTGTACATTTTTTATTAATGTAATATTTTCTTTTAGTCACACTTGTTTGATGGGTATATGGTTAACTATATATGTTTTCTTTTTCATAAGTTTCTTAGTACTTTAGATGTAAGAATCAAAATTTAAATAGGCCCATATGAATAGGTAACATTAATTTGTCTAGGGTTTATAAAGATCAAAATGAACATTGTGCAATACTTATATCCTTTCTATTATAAATTCCATAAAGCCATTTCAAATATGCAATTCCCATATATAGGTTTCGTAAATAGTTGTTGGTTTTTTTACATCCATTGTAATATTCACATATAGGTTTCGTGAATAGTTGTTCATTTTTTTTACATCCATTGTAATATTCACATATAGGTCTTGTGGATAGTTGTTGGTTTTTTTACATCCATTGCAATATTTACATATGGGTTTCCATTGTAATATTTATGGGATTCATATGACATAATAATCTAGTCTAAGTATCAACAAATAATGTCATAATTAAGGAATTACTAAAAAATATTTTAGATAATGTAAATGATTGATTATCATATTTAAATAATCATTTGTTTCTTAATATTAATTAATTGATTATTTGGTTGAACCTTAATATTCAGATAATTAAAATTTAGATTTAAAAATCAAATCAATAATTTGATATTTAATATATTATCTTAAGTAATTTTTTTATGTTGATAAGTTATTCAAATCGTTATTTTAAATAATTATTCATGATAATTAATTGTCATAAAATTTATTTAGGTATATAAAGAGACATATTTTGGGTACCCAAACCACTTATTTTGAAATGACCTTACATGTGGCTATTGCATTTAAGGCTGATTTTTCATCTACGGTTGTTTAAATCACCTACGGATTATTTCAAAATGAATTTACATGTAAATATTGCATATAGGCTTTAGTTTTCAATGAAAGGCCACCCAAATGACAAATTAGTTATTTTGAAATGACCTTACACGTGGGTATTGCATTTAGGGTTGGGTCTGCATCTTGGGTTACCTAAATCAGCTATGGGTTATATTGAAACAAATTTGAATATGGGTATTACATTTAGGGCTAGGTATTCATATAATTTTGCAATACCTGCACACGTACTTATTTTCACTAACTAGAAATTTGGCCTTAATTTTTTGAATAATTAAATAAAATTTGTAAGAAAACACAAAAAATGTATTTCTCTTACCATTTGATAATATTTCCAAGTTAATTTCTTTCACTTTTAAAAAAATAAATATAATGACATTACATTGTTTTACATATGCTTAAACCTTAAAAGTTTCACTCAAAATGTAGTTTAAATTTATTTTAATTATTATACTTGTAAAAAAAATGTTAATTAATTTATATGTCCCAAATTCTAAACCTAAACCATAATTCTAACATTAAGTAGTAAAATTTTACATTAAACCCCAACCCCTTGTATCATCAATGTGACTAATTTTGCATTATGTTCATTTTTATATATGTTAAATCATAATATAAAATGAATAAATAATTTTGAAAACATGAATTTCATGATGTATTGTTGAGGAATCAAATATTTTTAAAATAATTTTATGTTTCATGATTAATGAATTATCACAATATGATCTGGGTATTGCATTTAAACAAAAGTGGGTTAGGAAATATTGAACTTTAACAACTATGGAACATATGGAAATAAAGGAAATTCATAATTATGTTATAGATCTAAACAAGTGATAAAATCAAAAACCAATATAATGAGTAAAGTCTAAAGTATAAACCTTAAGCCTTGATATATATGAACCAAATTCCTAAACATTAAATCATAAGGCATAACCTTTAAAATCCAAATGATATTTTGCCACAATCCTTATTACAACCTAACTATACAAACCCTAACAAAAAAAAAGTCCTAATGATATATGCCCTAAACCCAAAAAATTATACAAAGTATATAAATTATATAATGCAAAACAAAAAAATTAAGAAAAACATAGGAAAAAATTTAGAAACCAAATCTTAAAGTTTTTAAACTATAAAGATTTACTGATCGAAAAAAAAAAATCTTAAAAAATAATCAAATAAATTTTGTAAAAAACCAAAAGAAAAGATATGTCTTTTACATTTGTGTGATCTCTCCAAATTAGTTTTTTCCACTTTCTTTGAAGATATAAAATAAAATTTTATTACTTCACATATGTCTAAACCCTAAAATTTCCCCCCAAATTTAGCCTAGTTTAGGTTAATTACTATAGATTTATGAAAAACTTAGTAACTAATTTATGTGTCCCAACTTTAAACCTAAACCATAATCCAATAATACATACTTATAATAATTCCATGAAAAGATGTATTATAATGTCCATTCATAAATAAATTAGATACACAAAATTTAGTAAAATATGCATTAAACCAAAATGGTTACAATTATGACATTGTTTCCACTATAAATTGTTTATAATACCGACATATGGGGACCTATGTTCATCATCCATGTACTAGGGGGAACTTTAATAAATTGACAGATAGGATTGGGGGGCTAGGGGTCGGAAAAATGAATAGGTAATTAATCAGGTATTTGGTTATGTAAAAAACATAGGTAAGTAGGTGAACATAATGGTAGATAGGAAGGTGGGTGCATAGGTAGGTAAGTAGGTATATAGGTAGGTAGTTGGGTTAGTAGGCAAGTTAGTAAGTAGAAAGGAAGTTTAAGGAACAAGGTAGATAGTGTCACAACCCTAGTCTTGGGCTTGCAACCAAGGCAAGGGCTTGCAAAGGTGAAGGCCAAGAAGGAAGCCCGGGAGTCACATTTCATGCTCCTGGGAGTATAGGAGAGTGTGAGGGAATGAACCCTTACACTCTCAAGTGAGCTCCCACTTTGGGAGTTAGAGTCCCAATGGATTCCCAAATTTTCAGAAAGAGATTGCAAGGGTCAAAACCCATTGGATTGAGGATTTCATTATATAATTAAAAAGCTCTTAGAACGTAGATGTCTAAAATGGGCTTGCATGACCCATTTAAACACTTCAAACACAAGTTATGGCCAAAAGAAGGGCCGGGAGTCAAATTGGCGATTTGACTCCCGGTCATTAAAAGTCGATAATCGCACGGATTTCCTTGTGTGCAGGTGGCATGTCACATTTCGTTAGAAAGCTCTTGATGAGGGCTACGACTTTGCTTTAGACCTCATTTCGATCGGAGGTCTTCATGCAAAGTTATGGGCCTCCAAAGTTGCAGGAGTCCCAATTTTAGGAATTTCGAGAATTTTGAGACTCCCAGGTGGGAGTCCTGGGACAAAATGCCATTTGGGTGTTGGCCTCGTGGCCAGGCATAGAGTATACTATAAGGGGAAAGGTGGTGGCTTCCCCCAAGTCGAGTCATGGCGAGTCTTGTGAGTCTGTGTTTATTCATGGTTCGTCTGTGCACCAAAAGTGCTCCAACTATGCATTAACCAACTTACTATTTGGTTTGTGTAGATTTGTGTGAGTAATTGAATTGCTTGTCAATCTTCTTAATCCCCATCCTGGAGCTCCAGCACGTTACCCCCAACGTGTTGCGAGTCAAGGAATGCGCCCTAACTCTTTTTCCTTCCGTTGTTTTCACCTTTAGACTTGAAGTAAATCCATTAAGAAGCTTGGGGGTGCGTTAAATAGGTTATTAGAATAGGTAATCATGTAGGTAGACAAGTTAGTAGGTAGGAAGAAAGTTACATTAACAAGGTAGTTAGGTAGATAGGCAAATTAGTACATAGGAAACAAATTACCTTATCAAGGTGACTAGGTTTGTAGAGTATTTATGTCAATAGGGTGATTATGTATATTATATATAGGGTTGCTAAATAGCAATGTAACTAGGTTAGTAGGATAGGTACTTAGTACAATAGTTAGGTCAATAAGGAAGTTAAGTCGGTAGGGTATGTAGTTAACATGGTAGTTAGATTAGTAGGGTAGGTAGTTAGTATAGTAGTTAGGTCAGTAGGATAATTAGTATTAAAGTAGCTATGTTAGTAGGGGATAATTAGTAAGGTATTAAGGTTGGTATAATACTTGTGTAGGAAGGTGAGTAGGGTAGCTATGTGTGAGGTCAGGTCCATGAAAAAATAATTCAAGAACAAACCAAAAAAAAAAAGTACAGTGGTTAACAACAAAAAGAAATGGATTGTGATGAACCCCATTTACCATCAAATGAAAAAATGTAGCCCATCCAGTGGACAAAATGGCCAACTGGTGCATTGGTGGCTATTGGTTCACTTTAGCCTTATGTTGTGACAAGAGTACATGTTAGTGGCTAGAATGAACTAACTTCCATGACTGCACCAATTGGCCGTTCTGTCCACAGGATGGGTTGTGCTTTTCATCCTCCTCTTCACCCTACGTTAACCAACATTCTACCATAGTCAATTTTTTTGCCTGTTGACCTTTGATGTTTTTTTTTTGGGGCCAATTTTTCCTCAACCCTTACCTTCCATATTACCCTCCCACCTAGTTACCCTACTAACCTACCTACTCTATTGACCTACCTCTTGGCCTAAACCTTAAACCAAACCAATTAACAACCAATCCCTTACCTACCTTTTTTATCTTTTTTTGGCGAAACCTATATCTTTTCCCTACTAAACCTATATCTATTATTGGGTAGACTTCTATCTCTTCGCAAATTTATATCTCTTCTTGACTAAACTTTTCTTTCTTGGCAAAAATTATATTTCTTCTTGACTACACTTTAATCTCTTAGTAAAACCTATATATTTCCTTGGTTAAACTTCTTTCTCCTGGCAAAACCTATAATTCTTTTTTGGTTAAACTTTTTTTTTATTGGCAAAACCTATATCCTTTCTTGGCTAAACTTTTCTTTATTCATAAAACCTATATCTTTTCTTGGCTAAACTTCTTTTTTTAAACTAAACCTATATCTATTATTGGTTAAACTTGTTTCTTTCAACAAAACCTATATATTTTTTAATTAAATTTTCTCTTTTGGCAAAACTTATATATCTTTTTGGCTAAGATTTTTTCTTTTAGTAAAATCTATATCCTTTCTTGGCTAAACTTTTATCTCTTGGTAAAAACTATATATTTTCTTGGCTAAACTTTTATCTCTTGGTAAAACTTACATATTTTTTTGGCTAAATTTTTTTCTCTTAGCAAAACTTATATCTTTTATTGGTTAAACTTTTCTTTTTTGGCAAAACCTATATCCCTTCTTGGTTAAAGTTATTTCTTTTGGCAAAACCTATATCTATTCTTGGTTAAACTTCTAACTCTTGGCAACACTTATATTTTTTCTTGGCTAATTTTTTTTCTCTTGGCAAAACTTATATTTCTTATAGGCAAAACTTTTAACTCTTGGCAAAACCTATATATATATTTTGGCTAAACTTTGACCTTTCAACAAAACATAAACATTTCTATTTGTTGGCTAAACTTTTACTTCCCAACAATTTTTTTATATCTTTTTGGCTAATCCTATACCTTTCAACAAAACCTTTATCTCTTTTTGGCTAAACCTTTACCTTTCATCACAATCTTTTCACATATTAAACAAACCTTTACCTTTCAACAAAACCTTTTTATATTTTGGGTAAACCTTTTTATTTCATAATTAAACCTCTACTTTTCTAGAGGGAAAAAACAATAATGGAATCCGTAAAGTGTAAAATGAACTTCAATATGTTTTTTAATAGAAATCAATCAAGGACATAAAAAATAATGTTGATTTTAGTTAGAACAAATAAATAAGGAAGTAAGAAAAAACAAATCATGTTTTCAATGATTATTTAATTCAATCATTTAAATCATAAGAAAATTAATATAAAACATACAATTTCAAAAAGAGGGTTAAATTTACATATAAAGGTTGAGGGTTTAGATTCTGGGCATTCCACTACTCGTGTCAATTTTAAGTTGTGGGCACAATTGGTGACTTGCCCGTCACCATTTGAAATGGGGTGGCCCTCGTTGCCGAATACTCCGAATTGTTATAACAAAATTCGGCAAACTCCAAATGGACCACCCAATCTTGTTGATCCGCCACCACATAATTCCTTAGGAATTGTTGGATCACCAAGTTCACCCTCTCGGTTTATCCATCCGTTTGGGGTCGGAAAGAGGTGTTCATCTTGAGCTCCGTCCCCATGCGCTTCCACAAGGCTCTCCAAAACTTGCTTGTGAACTTGGGGTCCCTATCCGACACAATGTCGTTTGGGAGGCCATGATGCTTGAACACGTGGGTGAAGAACAACCTTCCCGTCTCTTGGGCCGTGGCACTTTCTTTGGTGGGAATGAAGTGTGCCATCTTGCTAAATCGATCAACCACCACCATTATGGCATCAAACCCCCTTGATGGTGGCAAACTCACCATGAAATCCATGGACACACTTTCCCACGGCCTTTCTAGAATGGGTAATGGTCGTAACAACCCGGCTTGTTTTTTATTGACTACCCGGTTTTGTTGGCAAGTGAAACAAGTCTTCACGTATTCTTTCGCATCCTCTTTCAAGTTGGGCCAATAGTAGGACTTCTTGAAGAATGTGGTGGTGCGTTTTGCACCACCATGGCCCCAAGGGGCCCATCGTGACATTCCTTCAAAAGCACATCCCTTAACCTCCCTTCCGGCACATAGAGCCGTCTTTGCTTGTACCACAATAATCCATTTTGCAAATGGAAGTGGGACTTGGTTCCATTTTGGATGCTTTGCCTTGCCTTCTTGGCAAAAGCATCCCAACGGCTCGCTAGCCTAACTTCCTTTTGAAGTTCCGACTCTCCCACATACACCACTCTAAGTTGGTGTTTCCGGCTCAAGGCATCGGGGACTATGTTCTCCTTTCCCGGCTTGTGTCGGATGTCCACATTGAACAAGGCCAATGTGTCTTGCCACCTTACTTGTTTTGATGACAACTTGGGTTGAGTGGCGAAATATTTCAAGGTCACATTGTCGGTCCACACCGCCACATCTTTGGAGCCTATGTAGTGGCCCCAAGTCTCGAGGCAATGTATGACTGCCCACATTTCCTTCTCGTGTGTTGGCCACCTTCGCTCCGTCTCACTCAACTTCTTGCTTTCGAAGGCCACCGGCCTTCCATCTTGCATTAGGACTCCTCCTATGGCAAAGTCGGAAGCATCGGAATGGATCTCAAAGTCCTTGTCAAAATCGGGCAATTTTAACACGGGCAATTTTAACACGGGCGCCTTCACCAAAATACCTTTCAAGGTCTCGAAGGCCTCATTGCATGCCTCTTCCCATTCATAAGTCCCAGATGACTTTTTCAAAAGGTTTGTCAAAGGTGTGGCTATCTTTGCAAAGTTCTTGATGAACTTGCGATAATAGGAGGCTAATCCTAAAAAGGATGTCAAGGCGGGAATAGACCTAGGCGGTTCCCAATCCAAAATTGCCTTCACCTTGCGGTCATCCATTTTCAAACCTTCTTGGGTGATCTTATGCCCAAGGAAGTCCACCTCCGAGACTCCAAATTCACATTTCTCGAACTTGGCATACAACTTGTTTTCTCTCAACCTTTGGAACACCTTTCGAAGGTGTTCGGCATGCATTTCCATGGAGTTGCTATAAACCAAAATGTCGTTTATGTAGACGACCACAAAGTCATCAAGCCATTCTCAGAAAATGTCATTCATGAGGGTGCAAAATGTGGCGGGTGCATTGGTGAACCCAAATGGCATCACCAAGAATTCATATGAACCATACCTTGTGCGACAAGCGGTCTTTTCCTCATCCCCTTGTGTAATTCGAATTTGGTAATACTCGGAACGTAGGTCAATCCTACTAAACACTTTGGCTCCCGAAAGTTGATCAAACAAGTCATCAATCCGAGGCAATGGATACTGATTCTTCACGGTCACCTTGTTGAGGGCTCTATAATCCACACACATCCTCAAAATCCCATCCTTCTTGTGAACAAAAAGGACAGGGGCCCCATATGGTGACTTGCTAGGCTTGATGTATCCTTTTGCGAGGAGTTCTTCGAGTTGAACCTTAAGCTCTCTTAACTCCTCATGGTTCATTCGATATGGGGCCTTGGCGGGAGGTGCCACTCCCAGCATCACTTCGATTGCATGGTTAACTTGTCTTCTCGGGGGCAACTCATCGGGCAACTCTTCGAGCATCACATTCGAAAATTCTTTTAACATTTGCTTGATGCACTTGTGGAGGCTCACCACTTTTGTGGCCTCCCTAGGTTCAAACTCATCTAGCACCCGCATGACACACAAGATGCCATACCTTCCTACGCATTCTTTTCCAAGTTTTTCCCTAACATCAAGTGGATGGTGGTCCCACCCACACTAGGCACTTCATGGGCCTTCACTCGCACGATCCCATTCTTGGATGGGATCCTAACTAGCCTATTGTGCCCTTCTATGAGCACATTGTTTTGTGTGATGAATTCCATTTCCAAAATGCAATCCATTCCCCCTAAGGTGGAAATCAACAAGTCCACCTTGCCTCTTCAATTCCTCAATTGGAGGGGCACATCTTTTGCTTGTAATTTGGTGGGATGGGGAATCCCATCCGCAAAGTGCACCTCGATGGGTGCCTTGAGCTCCTCCAACGGGAACTCCATTCTTTGGGCACTTTCTTGGGTTATGAAGTTGTGAGAAGCCCCTGTGTCCAAAAGACATAACACTTCTCGCTTAGAAAGCTTCCCCTTTAAGAAAATAAGGCGGTTACATTCACCTTGTGCTAGGTTGGAGGTGAGGGCAATTACCTTAGAAGCCCCATTCCCCAATTTGGGTTTGGGGCAATCCTTGGAGTAATGGCCCACTTCATTACAATTGAAACATGTTCCCTTAGGTTTCCCACTA
>Ga0116231_10012391_pt1 | contig 12564 bp, 9 predicted proteins | sample S1TSphgellanicum_2_FD_89695 | JGI IMG/M metagenome (GOLD analysis project Ga0116231, IMG submission 89695) | Host-associated microbial communities from peat moss isolated from Minnesota, USA - S1T2_Fd - Sphagnum magellanicum MG | ecosystem: Host-associated > Plants > Peat moss > Unclassified... | reverse complement strand
TTTTTTTTTTTTAATTAAAACATATTTTTTGTTTTTAAATTTTGTTGGGTTTTTAAAAATTTGGGGTGTGTGGGCGGGGGGGGGGGGGGGGGGAGACATTTAATGTAAAGTTTGGGATTTACATGCATGAAATGACCATTTTAAAGGGGTATTAAATAATTGTCCAACCTATTTTGTGTTCCCTTATTATTATCTTATATAATTAAAGCCACCCTATATTGATTATAATCCATTACTAATTATTACATAATTTATATTATAATTAAATTAATTATTTAAATAAAATGTACCTTAATTTTAACTAATTAGCTTATAATTTTCACCCAACAACCAATATATTGCACCTTATATTTTTACTTGAGTATTTTTCACTATTTCTTACTAGTGTCCCCTTGGGGTGTTGATCTAATACCTTGCAATAGATACCAAACTTCATATTGAAAAAACAAAACAATACATGAACAAATTTGAAATTTGCATGTTATTGGTATAATTGTTGTATATACAAGTTCCCATATTCCTCTCATGCAATTATAATGTGAGTTTTAAAAAATCGTTTTCCAATACTACATTATAAAAAACATTCAAATGTTGTTGATTTGGTTTACTTGAAAAACAAGGCACATTTCGGTTTTCAAACATAATTTTTTAAATTAACATAATTCAATAACCATCATGTTGATTCCTACATGGGTAAAGGATGTAAAGCATGGAAAACAATGTCTGACATTTCATTTCCAAGGCTCCTTAATACCTATCCCTCCAACAAACCTTTATTGAAGTTTCCATGTTATGCTACAATAACACCAAATGTTAAATTCATGTTAAGTTGATGTTAGGAGACCAACTTTACATCAAGAATGCTAAATTGACATCAAAGACGAAATCTTGGATGGCACATAATATTAAGGGATTGTTAATCTACAATCATACCTAGTGTTAAGGCCTATGGTGTTAGAGATATGTGTAGATGTCAAAATAGAATAAATAAAGTCATATAGTAAAAGGAATTGAATAAAACAAAATAATGGGGTCAATTTAAATATGAATTAGATGATTAGGTGTTTGTTTAAATTTATTGAATTGGTCATTAAAACACACTACATATTGCCCAACATCACACTTGCATATCATATTTATTGGACATTGTTCCCAAAAAAAAAAATTTTAATTAAAATCTTAAATATTTCCTAAATTTATTTGTTTTTTAATCCATTTTTATTGGTGTTGAAGACCATTTTATCCAAATAAAACACCATTATCATATTATGTTATCTAGTTTAGCACTCAAGTGTCATATAAGTATTATATTCCTCAAAATCAAAGTTTGATAATAAAAGTGGTAATTTGTGTAACTTTTGGCTTGATACTACGTCCAAATTAAAATATTTGATATTGATGATTGATAATATAAACCCACACAAATTGACAACACATTGAAAAAGGCTATGTGTTTCAATATATAATAAAATAATTACACTTGATTTTTGCTCATGTTAAGATACAACTATATATTTTAAAAATATCCATTCTAGGTTTTGGTGAAAAAAAGAGTAAGATTCAGTAAATTGTTTTTGACAATAAAGTATGGTTTTCAACTTAATAGGGTTTGATGACAAATTTTAATTTATGAAAGCTAATAGAATGCTTAAATAAATAAATGTAAATAAATACCAAAATTCTAAATTCTTTGGTTTCTTTCTCCATTGGTCACTTGCACAAAGCTTTGGATGCCACATTAAAACAGCATTTTAAAAACTTCATTTTCAATGTAAAACTACACTTTTAAGACCACATTTAAGAATACACTTTATATAAAACTACATTATTATTATTATTATTATTATTTTCATTCTCAATTCAGGAAGTGACAGAAATTGCACATTTTATTTAAAATCCTCAGATTTCATTACTATTTAAAACCTCGTGAAATACTATCACTATTGATATATACAACCTACATTTTATGTAAAACTATATTATTTTTTTTAAAAATCTCATTTGAGGACTTGGTAGCAAATGGATATTTTTATTTATAATTATTTATTTTATTAATTATTTATTGCCCCACAAAATACGAATATGTACACAACTACATTTTAAGAGAGCATTTAATATAAAACTACATAATTAAACAAAATCTCTGTTGAGGACGTGGCAGCAATAGGACAGTTGATCTAAAATTACCAGATTTTATTGCTTTTTCCTAAGCCCACAAAATATGATTTTACAAAACCCTAAACCCTTGCCCGAAATCCTGACCTATAAACCCTAAACATGAAACCCTAAAAACCCTGAACCCAAAACCCGAAACCCTAAACCTAACGCTGAAGGGAGGGAGTATCGCCCTGTCCGAAGCTCTTTGGCTTCACGAGCTTCGCGGCTTGCCTCGGATTTCCTTCAGAGCTCCGCGAGATTGTTGGGAGATTTGTGCGAGAATCGGGGATGCTTGCGATGCTGTTTTGAAGTGCACAGTGAATTGGCAGAGAATGTGCTCGTTTTCTGATCCTTTGTTCAGCAATTTGGGTTAGTTGCAAGCGAGCACACAGGAAGGAAGGAAGGATGAAGTCGACAATGTCGCAGAAGAAGATGGTTGCTGCTGGTGGCAAGAAGCGGAAGAAGATGAAGGTCGAGGCTGAGATCTCGGATGGAGACGCGGGCCAAGTCAGTGATGTGACGAACAATACGGATGTTGTGGAGGCTGTGCCGGTCTCTGAGGTGGAAGAAGAACAAGGAGAAGAGGAGTCTCCTGCTGCTGCTGGAGAAGAGAAGAAGAACAAGAAGAGGAAGAAGATGAAGTTTGAGATGGAGATGCTAGATGGTGGCACTGCACAAGTGGGAGGGATCATGAGCAACACGGCTTTCGAGACTTTGCCTGTTTCTGAGCCCACGATGAATGCAATTCGAGACACTGGATTCACTCACATGACTGAGGTAATGGAAGAAGAATTTTTGGCAGCTAGAGCTGCTGATTAGGGTTTCCCTTTTGCAAAGAGCCGTCAGGTGAGAGGAAGAAATCCTAGCTAGGGAGGGAGGGATTGTATTGACACCCACCCTTACTTAGGCCTGATTTGCAGAGCGCATAATGGGAGTTGTTTTTGTTTTTGCAGATCCAGGCAAGGTCAATTCCTCAGCTGTTGACAGGACGTGATGTGTTGGGAGCCGCAAGAACAGGGTCTGGTAAAACCCTAGCTTTTGTGGTACCAGCGGCAGAGCTGCTTTTCCATGCACACTTCATGCCTCGCAATGGTACTGGCGTCCTTATCATTTCACCCACACGAGAGCTTGCCATGCAGGTGAGCTTCTTCCTTCCTTGCTTGAAACTCATGATATATCATCTTCCAGTTATTTCCATCTGCTGCTGCTGCTTTTGAGACACATGGTGGGTTTTGATGCTTTCATTGAATCTCTTCATTCCACAGATCTCCATTTACCATTTAACATGTTGTAAGATAATGAGGTTGCAGATATATGGTGTTGCGAGAGATATTCTGAAGTACCATAAGCAAACACATGGCATTGTTATGGGGGGAGCCAACAGGCGAACAGAGGCTGAGAAACTGGCCAAAGGAGTGAATTTTCTAGTAGCTACTCCGGGGCGCCTCTTGGATCACCTTCAAAACACAAAAGGTTTTCTTTTCAAGAATCTGAAGGTTGGTCATCTTCAAATCTTCTTCAAAGCTTCACATCATCTTTCCAAGGCAAATTTCTTTGATTGTTGTTTGTGCCTTATACAGCTCTGTGTAGACTTAAGGCAGGTGGTGCATAACATTTGATGCAACCTGTGATCACCAGTGATCATTGTTGGCCCAGCCAGGAAAAAAAATGAGGAGAGAAAAAAAGTTCTGCACTGCATTTTTCTCTTGGAAGAGATATTCACATCCTAGTATATATATTTTTCCTGAGGTTTTGTGCAGTGCCTGGTCATTGATGAAGCCGATCGTATCTTGGAGATAGGATTTGAGGAGGAGATGAAGCAAATTATCAGGCTCTTACCTAAGGTTCTTCATCTGCTGCTTTTGGATAGAGACACACTCCCCTAAATCTGGAGGGTGCTGTTGAACATGGTCATTTTTTGCAACTCTAGTCAGTGCTAGTTCTCTGTAATTGAAAAGCATGTCTGAGAACATATGAAAATGGATTTAATACATTTGTGGTGCTATTGCAGGAACGTCAGACTGTTCTCTTCTCAGCCACACAGACCACAAAGGTGTGTTTGTCATGTCTGTGATCCATTGTACCAAATGAAAATAGAGAGCAGTGAACTCAGGAGTTTGTGTTTATTGGTATTTCATCAAAGTCAAACTGTCCTAATATTTTTGCTCTATTGAGAAGTGCAGGTGGAGGATCTGGCACGTGTGTCATTTAAGAAGGCCCCCTTGTACATTGGTGTTGATGATGGTCGAACCAAGGTACTTGTCACACTCCCAGAATATGCAACCCGCTCAAGTTCGCCTTTGCTGTATCTGATGTCCTAACCATGAAAGTTCCTCTGCAGTCAAGTTCTATGTCCACCTTTTGTAAGAACCTGGACTTTCACCTGTTGTGCACTGCTTGATAGCAGATGCCCCCACAACATCTGTGTTTGCTTTCTTGAAGTGACTGGGGAGGTCATTGTGAGTGGGGAGGCAGGCAACTGTGGAGGGTCTGGAACAAGGTTACTGTGTAGTCTCAAGTGAGCAGCGGTTTCTTCTCCTCTTCACATTCTTGAAAAAAAATCTCAAGAAGAAGGTATAGCCTCATGCTTGTACAGACACAACCCAGGAGTCAAAACATCATGTAGGATGTACCACAAACTATTTTGAGCTCTTGATATGCAAGTGGTGTCTATGGTTGCAGGGTTTATTTTGTGCTTGAGTCAGTTGTGTTGACTTGGCTTGGTTTGCTCCTTTGTGTTTGGGTACTGTGGTCTGAGATGTGCTAATAACACAACACAACTTTTGTGGTGGACTGTGCACAGATCATGGTCTTCTTTTCATCATGTAATTCTGTTAAATTCCATGGTGAATTGCTGAACTACATTGACATCCCTTGCCTAGACATCCATGGGAAACAAAAGCAGCAAAAACGAACCTCAACCTATTTTGAGTTCTGCAATGCTGAAAAAGGCATCCTTCTCTGCACAGATGTAGCAGCACGTGGTCTGGACATTCCTGCTGTGGTGGGCCTCCTACACTTTTTCTGTTCTGTGAAGGTTATATTTGTTTTTGTACACTTCATTATCTATTCTGTATCTACCATTGCTGTAGGATAGTGTTTTTGGAACTGCAAATTACAGAACTCAATTAATGAGGTGAGCCCAGGAGTGTGTGGTGTTGGGTTGAATGGAGTTTTGTCCAGTATTGTGTGAGGTACTGCTATTCAGACTTCTCTACTATATGCATTCTTGCTTGTGTTGCCTGCAGGATTGGATAATTCAGTATGACCCACCTGATGATCCAAGGGTATAACCTCAAGCCTCAACTTTGTTTATTTTGTGCTTTCTTGTTTTGGTTTTGTTTATGGGAGTTTCATCTAGTCTCTCATCTTGCTAGAATCTTCTATGTTGCATTACTGCAGGAATACATTCATAGAGTGGGTCGTACTGCAAGAGGAGAAGGGGCTCAAGGAAGGGCTCTTCTTTTCCTTATTCCTGAAGAGCTTGGCTTCCTTCGCTACTTGAAGGTATGCCTCATCCTACAGCAGTATCTAGCCTCTCCTATGAACCTTCATCACAATCTGACCTTGCAGATGCTGTGTGTTATCACACATCGTAGTTGGATTCAGTGCTTGAGAAGGGCAGAGTTCTTGAAATTGCAATGAATCTGTTGACAGTGGGGGGTTCCTTTCCTGAGTAGATTTAGAATTCCGGTTTGGATGCTTCAGTACATATTGACACAAAGGGTGTATTTTGATGTGTGCAGGGTGCCAAAGTTCCTCTCAACGAATATGAGTTCCCATCAAACAAGATTGCAAATGTCCAATCACAACTAGTTTGTGCCATTTCCTTGATCCCATTGTGCTAATATGAAAATAAATTTACACTGGGCTTTTAACTAATTGCAAGTGCTATAACAGGAGAAGGCTTGTATTCATGATTGTTCTTCCATGATTATTTTACTATCTATTTGTATTGGTAATGTCCTTTGAGAGGCATTTATGTAAGAGAATTAAATGACAGAGAATCCTAGTTCATAGCTATCCTTAATGGTTAAATCTAAATAGCATGAATCACCTTGGTCTAAATCTGCATGGGATGTCAAGGTCCTTACTACATGTTATGGCTTTGTAGGAAAAGCTTGTGGAGAAGAACTACTATTTGCATCAGTCTGCTCGTGATGCGTATCGGTCATATTTGCTGGCCTACAATTCACATGCCATGAAGGACATCTTCAATGTCCATCGCCTAGATCTCCAGGTCATCATTTTGGATGTTGGGTGCATGTAAAAGTTTGAACAATATGTAGTTTATGCTAACATTTTGCACGAGTAATTTTGAAGTGTTAATTGCAAGTGAATCTGCAAAAAATGATGTAAAGAGACAGTGCAGTTTCTCAAAGTCAGTGTCGGAAAGTGATTGTCTCCCAAATTTGATATAGATGTTGGGTTGGGTGGAGTGCAGGCTGTGGCAGCCTCATTTGGATTCAGCTGTCCTCCGAAAGTGAATTTGAACCTAGATAGCAATGCTGCCAAGTTCAGGAGAAAGGTGGGCTCTGCAGGCAATGGCAGCCGGCCAGAGGGGCAAGGGTCTGGGCACAGATTCAGTGCAAGCAATCCATATGGGAAGCGAGCACAAGGGGATAAACGACAATTTACTCGTCTATAGGGATACAGATTAGTTGTTGACTATTTCTCCCTAGAAAAGAGACAAATTTTTGACCTGACATCTTTGGTAGATTTTGCATGAATGTGTGATGTTATCTGTGTGACTAGCTTTTGACAGGAGTAGCCATGGTGAGTTGTTTCTTGCCTGTTCTCTGGAGGTGAAGATGCCCTACCAAAGTAGTTGAAGGTCATGAAAGCTTGAGCTTCTTTATCTAATCCAAGAAGATGGATTTCTCTTATAGGCAAAAGTATGACACAGCACTTCACTCCATAAATTGATCTACTTAAGTAATAAGTTACTGGTGAGAGCATCATTGTTTCCTGTCCACTGAATCCTATTGAGGAGCTGTATTTTACCTGAACTTGTATGCATCTTGACTGTCAAGGCATCAGAGTTATGTTCTCTGTAGCTTTTCCACTCTCTTTTGCTTGTTAAGTTGTTATGAGAGTGCTAATGAGCAAATATTTATGGATACACCTTTAGAGTATTATGCTTTGATAAGCTTAGATGTCTGTATTGGATTGGTTTTGGGTTTCTCTCCATTCACTTTGCTGTGGTGAGAGCAATTATGTTGCTGTAGTTGGACTGGTGATCACTGTCAAACTAGTTTGTTTGATCAAGTCTAGAAAGCATTGAGGTCAGTATAAGGATGTTTGCCCAAGTAATTCCAGTGCTAGCAGTCTGGGAATATGTTGAAAGGCTTTTTATGAGGTGGACCATCTATGAGTTGAATAGTTTCCATTTCTGATGTGGTCTCATGGCACATGTTTTTGTTGTGCATTACATCCTTGAGGTAAAACCATCGGCTATGAGCATGACCTTCGGACTAGACAATAAACAGATGACAGAGTGCAGTTATAGGTATATAGAAAGACAGAATGTATTGCCGTATTTCATAGACCAAGAGCTGTGCCAGCATCTCAAAAGCAGGAATGGACCCTTATTGGTCTCATATAAACGATTCCAATATAGGCTTGTGCATGGTGTAATGTCTGCAGTCGCCCAATACCAGGACCATGATCAAAAGTCTATTAGTCACATACATCTATACTCAATTCACATCACTTCTAGCCCCTCAATACTAGACTGCATATATATTCCCAAACCTCTACATCAACAAAAGTTGTCATAGCTACCTCCAAGCTTTCAAGACTTGATCACAAAAATTAGTATAACAGACGTCACCAGTCAAAACTAAAACGAACATGACAAGAATGAGTGAGATTACAGTATAACCTCATGAGTGTCACTCATGAAGTATGATCAGACCATCAGGTCCGAGTTTGTGCCACATTTCCAGAGGCAATGGGAAGCTATAGAGGATCTATCAGAATGTGGGCGAGCGATCAGTCAAGAGATTTGGCTAATAAAGCTCTGAAGGAGTTGAGAGAATTCTTTTGCAAAAGCTGTAGTGCATGACAAGGAAATGTAGATATATTGTAGCGTTGGAGAAGGTAAGGTTAATGTGCTGTGTACACAGTACTACTACTACTACTACTACACACCCTCATTTTCCTCATGGAAGAGATGAACGAACACATGTATACATACCCTTGGTATTGTGAGTTTGGCATCATGTAAGAATTTGAGCAAGCTCCGGTTGGCCGATCACCTGAGTTTTCCTTGCACTACCAAAACCTTGGAAACTAGCTCTGCACCCAGACAGCCCATGTCTTTCTTAATCCCATATTGGTTGTCAAAACCTGCATAAGAGCGAAGTATATAGACCTCGATCCGACCTCATTAGCTTCATACCTTTCTCGGCCTTTTGGCTAAGATCAAGTGTAGTATCTGTTCTTATCAGTTTAATATCTGATACGAGACTCATCGAGTCTCATGATATTAATCTAATTTTTCTACAGGGCGTGTCCGTCTGGTAGCTTGCTGCCTGGGCTCGTGCGCGTCGCCTTGGTATAGCACAATTTCCTAGGCTGGCGCACCATTTCCCTTCCCGGGATCCTTATAATGCAAACAGGAGTTGTCTTCCTAGCTCCGTGCGATGAGAAGGAATTGCAGTAAGGTTCATGATGAAATACACGTTCATGCAATCTTATCGCAGGTCTAGGCAAAAGTTGTCCTGATCTTTAAGGGATTTGCATCGATTTAAATTTCGTCTAGAGAACCCATGCCTACTTCAATGTCCACCAAAATTTAATGTCTGGAAATGTGCAAGTTGATGATATGAATTTGAAACGTCTGTGACCTACAAACCGTTTTTGTATTCACCCCAAGAGCAGTGTTTCTGTTTGAGGTGAAGATGAAACAAAAAAGAGTTTCGAGGGCGGAAAGTGTACAAAGGAATTTTTTGGGAAAAGAAAGTCTGAAGTCATCATGTTCTTACAATGAGTCATTTCTAGACAATTATCCTAGAGATAAAACCATCAACTATAGGCATGGCGTTCGAACTAGACAACAAACAGACGAAGAATGCAGTGATTAGATAGGAAGTCCAAAATGTACAAGCATAAACATACCAGCAATCTCAAAAGCAGGAAATGAACAATGTTCGATTCTTGGTCACTTGTATAGGCTTGTGCATGGTATACTCTGGTCCATGAACTGGCCGAGAAAGGTGTGAAGCTTCTCATGTCGGAAGGGGCTTATATATTGCACTCGTACACAGATGTCGGAAACCCTAAACCCTCGCACAGCACATTAACCTCACCTTCTCCAACGTTCCATATATCTGGATTTCCTTGTCATGCTTTGGGAAGGATTCTCTCCACTCCTTCTGAGCATCAGTAGCCAAGTCTCTTGACTGCTCGCCACCATCATGAAGGGTCCTCTTCCCATTGCCTCTGGAAGTGTGGTAGAAACTCAGACCTGATGGTCTGATCATTTCTTCGTGAGTGACACACTCATGAGGTTTACTGTAATCACACTCAATCCTTTGTTATCTTAGTTTTAGTTTTGACTCCTGGTGACGTCTGTTTCATATCGAATGGCTCTTCACAAGGCAGAGTATTTATGAGTTGAAGGAATAGTTTCTGTTTCTGATGTGATCTCATAGCACACATTTCGGTATTGCCTCCTCACAATTTCGAGACTATTGTCCTAGAGATACAATCATCAGCTGTAGGCATGACCTTTGAACTAGACAACAAGCAGATGACAGATTACAGTCATTGGGCATATATAGGAAGTTCAACGTATTACCATGCAGCACAGACAAATGACCTTGCCAGCATCTCAAAAGCAGGAATTGACAATGGACCATTGTTGGTCACTTTTATAAACTCTTATATTGGAGTGTGCCTGACATATTTAGTCTGGTCCATCAAGTATTTCCAAAGGACTCTTTACGGTTGGTATGTCTTCATGCAATGGAAGCCTTGTCCCAGGGGCTCGTCTCCTTGTTCCAGCCACAATTTGTTGACATCACAGATAAGTAGTTAAGTAAAATCCTATTTGAGTTTCATAGTTCCCCGAACGGAGAGGGATGTGACAGCCTAGGAAGGAGTGATACCATGGCGACTAATGCAGAGCCAGGCAGCAAGCAAACGGATGCCCATGCCCCCGAGAAAAATAAAAACAAATATCATCAGACTCGATGGGTCTCTAATTAGATAGTTAATTGAGAAGAACAGATACTGCACTTGATTTAGCCAAAAGGCCGGTTAAAAAGTGTGCTTGTCGGACCTGCCAAAATATACTAGGCTCTTACACAGATTACAGGCAACCAATATGGCATTAAGAAAGACGTGGACTTGCTGAAGTACTACTCATTGAGGAGCCTCCTGGCGTTGCACGAGTTCCCAGCTATTTCAGGAGTGGAACTTGGGGGTTCCTCGACGCTTGCATTATTCTTCGCTTACGGCAACCATCCCTAGCATTCGGAGTGATTCCGATCACCAAGTTATCGACAATGTTTAGGCAGTTCTTTTCCCCCCTTCACATTGCTGTCTGGCTGCAGACTGACCCAGTTTCCAAAGAATTTCGTGGTTCAAGGAAACTCAGATGCTCGGACAGGAGCTTGCTCAAATTCCCACATTATGATGTCAAACTCACAGTACCAAGGCATACATGTGTTCCTTCGTCTCTTCCATGAGAAAAAGAGGGTGTTTAGTAGTAGTACTGTGTACACAACACATTAACCTTACCTTCTCCAAAGCTGTATACATCTACATTTTCTTGTCATGCACTACTCCCTAAACCCTAACCCCTGGGCTGTGAAAAGGACTCTCCAGACTCCTTCTGAGCATTATTAGGCAAGTCTCTGGTCGTCAATATCATCATCTGGACTCTTCCCATTGCCTCTGGGAATGTGCCAGAAGGTCTCATAATACTTTGCGGGTGAGAGGCACTCATGAGGTTTTTGTAATGGTGCTCATTCTGTCATGTTAGTTTTAGTTTGTCATTGCACTCATTCTTGCCACGATAGTTTTGGTTTTGCTGGACTGACATTCTGATAATAGTTTCAGAGATGTCCTGGCAATCTCATTCTTTCTTACAGTGCTAGTTTTGGTTTCTCTGAAATGGACATGATGTTGGTTTCAAGTTGTCTCTGCAATCTCATTCTTGTTAGTTCTGGTTTATGCTGGATCCCTCCAAACTTACCATCTTAAATGTCTAGAGCTCACTTTTATGGTCTTGTAGATCTGAGGGCAGCTGATTTTATTCCATGACCTTTTAAAGAGAGAGAGAGAGAGAGAGAGAGAGAGAGAGAGAAAACAAATTGAATTCGTTTTCAATTGAACAAATTAAACAAGGGAATTGCTTCCTTTCAGATGTGGGCTTCACACACCTTTGTAACATTATTAGCATCTGGAGAAACAATCCATTCCACTGTAATTCCTAGCCTTCTGTGCTTAAGTACATAATTCAGTTGACATAGATCCTGATAGTTTTTAGCAACAAAAGTGAAGAAAGGCAGACAAAACACACTAGTGTGAATCTTGGTGCGCACAAGCAGATAATCTCAGCGCGCAGAGACAACTTCAAAACCATTATGCTGGTTCCACTGAAGCCGAAACCAACACAACAAGAATGAGATTTCAGAGACATTGTGACCATTGATTTCAGCAGCAGTTCTAAGGTTCTTAGTTGAACCCTTAAAATTAGAACTGATGCTGGCTAACACATGCCCTTCTTAATTGGCTGCAGAAAGGTTGACAGAGACCTATCATGGAAGAACTCAAGGAGAGTGGCAACTACTTTCTTGGATAGGATTGTGATAAAATAGGGATGTTTTGCGGAGGTGGGTTCAGGTGGTGTTGATCTCAACTGATTTTCACTGTAATGAAAAATTCTCACTTCAGGTTACATGTGAGGATGTGATTTGGAATGGAAGTGTGAGACAGATTGGTTGCAGTAAACCAGCCCTTGCTCTCCCGAATGTATGGGCACCTGCACAGCATTACATTGCCACCAAGCAGATCTTATCAAGATTTCTATGTATATATTCAAGTAATACTGCAAACCTCTAGACGAAGAACATTGATGCGTGCTAGGAGCTTGAGCAGATCAGCTCTTCATTGTGCAGCATCATAAGAGGTCAATGAGCTTTCCTGGACAAGGACTCTGTGCAACTATCTGACCCAGAGTTGTTGTGATCATGAGTTTTGTGTTCCTATCGATGGGGCTCCTTGTTTTTACATTGGTGAAGGCCTTGTTATTCTTATTGGGGTTTATTTCACATCACCTTCACATCACATGAGCAAATAATGATGTTCAAAATATATGATCCTCCTTGCTTGTACAATACATAGACAACTATTCTTCCATAACAAATTGATGTATTTTTTCCCTAATTAAGTTCC
>Ga0116231_10012388_pt1 | contig 12567 bp, 14 predicted proteins | sample S1TSphgellanicum_2_FD_89695 | JGI IMG/M metagenome (GOLD analysis project Ga0116231, IMG submission 89695) | Host-associated microbial communities from peat moss isolated from Minnesota, USA - S1T2_Fd - Sphagnum magellanicum MG | ecosystem: Host-associated > Plants > Peat moss > Unclassified... | reverse complement strand
TTGTGTGAAAATAACAAAAAATTCAATGCTTTAAAAACATTGTTTTCATTCAAATTTATTAAAAAATTAAAAAAAAACTACCACTTATTTAAACATCATCTCATAATAACATTAATAATAATTTATCACCCATTTACACATTCATCTCATCATAACATTAATAATAATTGAACACCCATTTAAACATCATCTTATAATAATATTACTAATAATTTAGACATGTATTAGTAGAGCTACCATTTCAACACAATTTGGAGGATGCAAATATTTTTTTAAAAAAAAACCAAAAAAAAAAACCTCTTAGAACTTAAGTTCACCACCCTCTTTTTTTATTTTCACAAAAAAAGTTTGACAAAAAGAAAAAAAAGAAAAAAGAAAAAGAAAAAAGGAAAAGAAAAGAGGAGCTTGGACTCTAGAGGACGGACCCATCAGCCACTTCCAGCGGGTCAGCGGGTCACATGGAAACATGTTCCGGCCCCGGGACACCGGCCCGGCCCGTCTCCTCCTCCTCCTTGTCGCATCCTGGGTTGTTCGCGCCTTTGCGTCGCGCGCGCGCAATTCTTGCGTACGATCTCGAGATTTGCGGCTGTTGTGGTTGATGGGTGGTGGATTTCCGGAGTTATAGGTGGAGCAGCAGTAGCATTTGTTTAGGTTTTTTGCGAAAAACAGTGAAGTGGGAGGAGAGAATTGGATAGTGAGAGAATTGGAGAGAGAGAGAGAGAGAGAGAGAGAGAGAGAGAGAGGACTGGGCAGTGAGAGAATTGGAGAGAGAGAGAGCGAGAGGACTGGACAGCAAGAGAATTGGACAAAGAGAATTGCGTGCAGAGGGGAGATGGGGGTGGTGGGTGTGAAGTATGCTATAGGAGAAGCGGCAACTGAGTATTGGGTGTTGCTAGTATTGGCAGCAATCGGGTTCTTGTATGTACTGCGTCTCATCTCCTTGTTTTTGCCATGGATCTATGTCACGTTTCTGCGACCGGCTAAACCCCTCTCCAGGTATAACACTACATAAACCCATCACCATCATCATCAGCTCCCATCTCTGTCAGTGTTTTGGTCTTCTTCTTCTTCTGTTGCTGGTGGTTTTCCTCTCTGCGTTTTAATCTTTTTGTTGTTTTTCTGGAACCATGAAGAGTGTGTTTTTTTTTTTCTTTTCCTTCCTGGATCTGTTTTGGGGTTAGAGCTTGCTTTTTGTAATAGAAAGAGCCTGATGTCAAATATTGTATGTGAAGGGAAGAGGAAGCTCCAGGGGTGGGCTTTGGAGTTTTCCTGATTTTTTTGCTTGACATTGGAGTTTTTTCTCTGCAATCTCTTGTAGATTTTTTTTTGGCTTGGGACATTGCAGTTTCTTCCTCTGCCATCTCTTGGAGATTTCTTTTTGGGTTGACATTGGAGTTTTGTCTGCAATCTTTCTCTTAGATTTGCTTAACTTTTGGGAAAAAAAATGATGAAATTGCAGGTATGGGGATTGGGCTCTCATCACTGGAGCAACAGATGGGATCGGGAAAGCCTTCACAGGGAAGCTGGCTAAAAAGAAGATCAACTTGGTCATTGTGGGTCGGTCACAGCCAAAGCTTGAAGAGCTTGCCAAAGAGCTTCACTCCAAATATGGTGTTGAGGTTGGGGTTTTGTTGTTGTAAAAATTGAAATTTCTGCTTTTCTTCTCAATCACCCATCAAAACATTTTATTTTCATCAAACAAACATCGAGTGTAGTACTACTGTGGGTGAGGAAGACATCATCCATGATTTTCTTCTTGTTGTTCTGATGATTTTTTTTCCTTCAGCTTACATCTGATTTGTGCATCTGCAGGTGCGATTTGTAGTTGTGGATTTCACAGATGATGATTTGGATGGAGGATTATCGAGAATTTCTCAGAGAACAGCAGATATTCATGTGGGGATTTTGATCAACAATGTTGGCATTTCCTATCCCTATGCGCGCTTCTTCCATGAGCTTGATGAAAAACTCACCAAGAACTTGCTCCGTGTGAACATTGAAGTCACAACACGTGTGATCCAACTCTTTCTTCCATCCATGCTGAAACACAAACGAGGAGCCATTATCAATGTTGGTTCTGGTGCTGGCAGTGTGCTGCCCTCAGATCCTCTCTACACCCTCTATGCTGCAACAAAAGCGTATGTCCATTATCCATCCCCTAAGTTGAAACATCAATCAAGAACTTTTGTCATATGGCCTGCAGACTCATACATCTACAGAAAGGAGATTTCACATAGAAGTTGTTATATATATGTAGATGTGCTGATTGTTGGTGGTGGTTCTTGATTCATCAAACATTGTATGTGCTCTTCTGTGTGATGGAGTTTTCATGCTATTTTATGTGAACAGGTTTGTTGACCAATTGTCAAGGTCACTCTATGTGGAGTACAAGCACAGTGGGATTGATGTCCAGTGCCAAGTACTTTTCTCTCTACTCTTTTTTTCTGTTCTTTTGTACCTCATTCTTTTTTTTCTTCAGTATCAGGTTCCTAACATTGCCTACCTAGGTTGTAATGGGTCTTCCTTCAGTTTGTTTGTTGTGGTGGGTTTTTTTCTTCCCAATCTCCCTGGATTTCTGGAGAATTCCTTTGAATCCTTAAACCCTGAATGAACTCTTGGAGCTACATCCCCTTAATACACAGAAGACCTAAGATGAGATTGTTTCTTTCTTTTTCATGTATGGCTTTTACAAGGAATATGAGAGCTGTACATTTTCATGTATGGATTTTGCAAGGTATATGAGAGGCTGTACATTTTCATAAATGGGTTTTTCAAGGAATACAAGAACTGTACAGTTTCATGTATGGGTTTTACAAGGAATACAAGAGCTATACATTTTCATAAATGGGTTTTACAAGAAATATGAGAGCTTCAGTTAATCTTTCTGAATTGGATGATGGGTTGTTGTCAATGTCAAAAGTGCGCAAAACTTGTGCAGATAAAATTGACAAATCTATTTGTTTGTTTAATCCCTTTTTTGTGAACTGAAATTTTCAGGTTCCGTTGTATGTGGCAACAAAGATGGCAAAGATCCGCAAAGCATCACTTGCTGTACCATCACCAGATACATATGCAACAGCTGGATTGAAGTGGGTGGGTTATGAGCCCCGCTGCACTCCTTACTGGGTACATTCAATCATGTGGTGGCTGATTCAAATGATTCCTGAGCCAATCATGGACTCGGTTCGTCTCCGCAGTTGCCTGAATATTCGCAAGCGAGGCCAGGCCAAAGAGGCTCGTAGCAAAGCTGAATGATCTGTCTTATGACTTGCAGTTCTCCACCACCTTTAACCCATAACCATGGACTCCAACCTTCTTCAAGTGGCAGTAGAGTCTTTCAACTGACTCGCTGGAAAATTTGAACCTTTGAACATCATGAGCCAACTCTCAACTTCTTGGACAATTGGTGGAGATCATTTCATCCAGTTGGGTGTTCTCCAAATTGTTTGGTTTGTTCGTGGCTTGATGAATGCAGAAATATGTAGGAGGAAGGTGCAGTTGTTGATGCAATGCAGTTACATATGGTGCTTATTTCTGTCAGTGCCCAACACAATGGAAGCCATGATACCCACGCAGACAGTGGATTGATGCAGTTTTGGGTCTTTGAGATTTTGCAGGACTGAGACTGAGCATGCGAAACAACACTCTTTTCATATTCAATTTATACATAAACCTTGAATCTCTCCCCATTGAGTGGGTTGTAGACTTCTTTGTTGAAGAAGGCAATGTTTGTGTTTTGGTAGCAATGGAATTCCATCATTTTTCACAAAAATCATAGAATCTCTGTGTCTGAAATTTGCAATCCAAGGTTAACCAATTGCTCGTCTGGATTTACACTTATTTGGTTCAATGAGTTTGTACCTAACTCTGGCTATTCATCAACATCTAGTCCATGTTGAGGCAGCTAGGGGGCATCATTGTCCCTGTGAATGATCCATAAGCATTTGAACATGAAGAAATAGTCGCTTCACCTGATGATGCTTGCACCAAGTTTATGTCTTGTAGAAGTATCCCAGTGCATGGATTAGCTGCACTACAATTGAATTTTACTGCTATTGATGAGGATGATGTTCCATGGATGTTGATGTATTGAATGTCTTCAATCTCGATTGCATTTGTCTGCTGATCAAACACATGGGCATTTGCAAAATTCATGTTATTAGAGAACCCAAATCTTGTCACCACTGATTAGTTTCCATTGCAGGCAGGCTCAGGGTCATCCTCTTCTACTACCCACAATGTGTAAGAGAAGTTAACTATGGACCTTACAACATATGTAAGGCCCTGTACAGCCATTGCAAGGACTCGACACCATGTATATAATCTGTTGTTCAGACACACTAAGCAAAATCTGACAGGTTCTTTTGAAAGTTCATTTGGTTGGTTGCTTACTGAGGTGGAACATGGATTTGTTGTCTGATGAGGGCAGTAGAACTGATCAATGATGATCGGGTTGGCCACATTTGTCATCTCCACATTCTTGTAAACAAAGTTTTTTGCAATACCTGTGCCTCCCTGCAATCCACCAGAAGAAAACTCCCACAAATGCTTTTCAGAGGATTGAAGTGGATCAATTCACATGCAAGTTGCTTCAATGAACAACTAGTCTGATTTTTTCTTTGTGTACATGGAGGACAGGTGATAGTATTATTGTTGTGTAAAGTCCCTGAAAAGGTTGTATAAGACCTTTCATATTTTGTAAGGTCCCAGTCAGGGTATCATAAAAATCTGAAAGGTTTTAAAGTAGGAGAAGGGTCTATCCCAAAATAGGCCATTCTTTTTATACATGTATTATGTTATAAAGAAAGGGTTGTGCACAAGATGAAACTCACTAAATCAAGAAGGAAGATTAGTGAATTATCCATAGATGTTTTTCCACTCTTGCAACAAAAGGGGAAAAAAAAAAAAAAAGTTGTTGAATTGGGTGGTTTAGGGTTTAAGGTTGACTGGTTAGTGTGCTCAAAAAAATCAAACCTGCCATGTTTTGATTCTCAAGCCATTTGTGTTGTTTTCCATTGCGCAATCTTGCACTGTAATGTTTGACACAAAAGCTGCTGAATTGTTTGCTCCTAGACCCCCCACACTGTGGAAATGTCACACACACACACACACACACACGTTACTCATTTTTATCATGTAATATCCAGCATGTGAATTGCGAGCTTGCTTAAACTTCTCTGGTTGACGAGGGTTTTAAACCCTAAACCGATGAATATGGACAACATACTATGTCTTACACAACTACAAAATATTGAAAATAAAATAAAATTGAAACACAAGGAATGGGCTTTTTTTTTTCTTTTTCTTTTTTTTTTTTGGGTGGGTTTTTTTACCTTATTCCATGACATCCTGGCCCACAATAAATATTTGTCAGCTGGATATTGGTGGATCCTGAAACAATTGAGATGCAATCATCCCCTACAAAATTCTCAAAATCAATAACTAAAAATATTGTGAGCTCTTTCTTTTGTAAAACCCAAATTAGAAAATTGATCAACTAGGTAGATATGATCACATTCGCTCAACAATTGTCAAAGATCAACAAGAGATTTGAATCTAACAAACCCTAAACCCTAAACTTGAAACCAACTTGATATGGATTTTTTTTTCTCATTACCTGTTGTTATATCACAATTTGCAATCACAATGTTGCTTGATTCTGATACATGGATTCCATCTGTATTTGGGCTATCACTTGGTGCTGTAATCTGGATACCGTCTGCAGTTCCATCCTGCACATCACTAAATCTAAGGTGCATTTTCTGGCTGTCTTTGAATGTCACTCCTTTCACTGATACACTTGAGCTTTGGGTTATTGACACGGCCTGTTTAAAAAAAAACAGTAAAATCAAAGACATGAAGGTGATGCAAAATGTGGATCAAACTTCTTTTTTAGGGTTTCTAAGTTAGAACCTTAAACCCTAAACCCTAAACCTTGATTTTTTGTTGAATGACAAATTTTCCAAAGGAACAATGAAAGTCATGGGTCCATTTGATTCATCATTAGATGCTTAACTCAAATAGTTTTCGATTCCAAAAGAGAGTTTTTCTTTTACTTACGTCTGGTACTGTTGTGCAAATGTTTTGTTTTTTACAAGTCCACCAATTTTGCCCTCGACCGTCAAATATACCACTTCCCATGATGTTAAACTTGGTCAAATTTCTGAATTTCAACCAATTTTCGCCATCTGTGCCATCCCAAGCACTTATTTGTTTCGGTGCAACTATTGTCCCGTCCATCTTGCAGAAAAGAGACAACATTTTACTCTCTTAGTTGCAAAGCCAGTATGCTACATTTTCTTAAACAATAATCTAGACAAATATCTTCAAAAAGATGGCCATTTTTATTTTTTTAATTGTGGTTTTGTTTGTAAATTAACTATTGTCCCAGGTTAACCACCGAAAGGTCACATTGGCCAATTTTTATGAGCAATTTTGATTGTCAACATTCACCATTTTCAAAGTTCAATTCCAAGGCAAATTCTGGTATCCTAGGAATGAACAAAATTGTTACCAAAAGCTTAGAAATTTTGTCAAACATTGTAGTTAAGAGATGCAAATCTAGGCAAACAAATTATGCAGATTATTACTGGAAAGGCAATTGAGTCACTTTTGGAAAGAGAAGAGATCCACACCCACCTGTAACTGTAAGTTGGATGAACAATTACTGCCATTGAAAATAGTTGGATACACTAGGAAATCATAACCTGATGGCACATTCATTGCTCCATTCTCAACCGCACATGCAAGATCCCATGTCAATAGAAATGCCTGCAAAACAAGCATTTGGCAAAAAATAAATTAAAAAATCCAAATAAGCAATTTCTATCAACAAAAGTGTGTAAACCTCCAATAATTTGGATTTGAACAAAAATTGGACAAAAATGGGTATCATTTTCTTTGGGAGTCGGGACTGAATATAATAAAAGTTTGGATGAAAAAACACTAAATTCCCTTCTTGGGTATCAATAACTAAAGTCCATGTGAATGATAACAAGTTTGATACACACTCTTCTTGTGACTAGCTATGTCTAATAGGGTAAGATCTGAAAACACCCATTGAAGGTTTCTTAATGGGTATTGACAAAAAGCAGCTACTACTCAGATGATTGCTAAATTTATGTCTGAAATGATGAAAATCATTTTACACCTTTGCCACAAAAACATGGAAATCTTTAGACAAGTTTTCACATCCCACAACAAGTTTTCAGAAACATGACTTTTGGAACTAAGTTTTCACATCCCAAAAGGAATTTCCAAACATGATTTTTGGAACTCACTTTCCATGTTCCGAAAAGAATTAGGAAGCGTGATTTTTGGAATTAACTTAGTTTTCACATTCCACAAGGACATTTTCAAATATGAATTTTGTAACTAAGTTTTCACATCCCACAAGGAAATTTAATTTTCTAAGTGGTTTTTCTAACCTCTGTATCATCAGTAACACCATCACCAACTGCACCTTGAGAGAGCACATTGAATGTAGTTCCATTTGAACTTGCAACTTCTTCTGGCCATGGCTCGGCAGTGTTGGGAGCACCAATCAAATTAGCTGGGATCATATGGCTCTCAAAGACACGGCCTTTGAATGTTTCAAATGCTTTTGAATGCAACAAAAACTCAGATGGCACCGAGCTTGCAATCTCAATACTATGTGAGGCATCAAATTCCCCACCAAGTACAACATGATGAAGACTTTGAAAAAGAGTAGTGAACTTCACTAAAACCTGCAAACAAAAAATGAAGTTGAAGCATGGAATTAATTTGAAGAACAAGGTTTGTAGAATAAATTTATTTCTGTTAATTGCATTCATGATTCATAATTCTCTATTGAAGAAGAAGGACTCTAAACCTTCAAATTTCCCGCATGATTGCTCTTTTAATGCACCAAATCAAACTACATTAAGAAGACCCAAAAAAGGATTAAAACACAAAGCAAGTAGTCCAAAAAATCTAGCTCCATTTTCTCTTGGTGAGAGAGGACTAAGGCAATTCACATTGAAAAGGTAGGTGTTGTTTTCTCACTAAGTGATTGTCCACTTCAGTGAAGTTGTGATTTTTTCCTGCACTAAGTGTTGTAAAGGGTGTTCATTTTTAGTGTTGCTTTCTAGTGTGTGTGTGAGCTTTAATTCTTGTGCAGATGATGGGTAGGTAAGTAAGCAGCTAGATATTTCTTAAAGACAATTTTGTGGTGATAGTTTTTAATTTTTAATTTCGGAGAAAATAATCACAACTACCCTTTTGAGATAAATTTGTGTGAAAAAAGACATTGATTTGCATCATTTTGATATCTTTAAGCTGCAGTGTTGATTCCAGCAGTGTGGTGGGGTTTAGGGTTTAGGGGTTTTGTAAGCTGCAATGCAATTCTGTTAGCCCATCATGCATGCAGCCACTGCAAGTGCATGAAAGGTAAAAGATTTGAAAATGATCCATAGATCAAGTATGGTTTCAAATTGCCCATTACAAAATAGGGTGATTTGAGACCTAATACAAAATTTAGGTTGAGAGTAAAAACCATAATTTTTGAGATCCTACAAATAGAGGTAGGTACCCAGACTCATGGAGGGGGGGTATTAAGTGTAGGCAAAAATGGAGGATGATGGCACAATTGCACCGGAAGGAAAAATACAAGTGTTGGGTGGTACTTGATTTGGCAGGTAAGAATCATTGGTTCTAGTTAGTAATTATGGTGCATTCACACTTGATGTTAAGTTAGTGTTAAATGAAAATCTAGGTGGCATTCTAGATGGCTCCCAATGTTAAATGGGCCACACAGCTTAATGTTAAGTGAATGTTAGCTTAACATAAAATTTTCATGGTAACTAGGTTTAAATCCTAAATGGGTAGCATGGTTTTAGGTGACTCAACCTTAGAATCCCTAACAACAAGTGCAAATGCACCTTAAGAACCAGAGCCTAACAAGGAGAGATTTTCAAAACCATTGGATTTCTTTTTATTAAAAACTGAACCCCAAACCAGATTCTTAGTTCCATTTAGTGAATGGAACCACAATTAACACAATTCATTGTTTTTAACCCTATGTGTATTCAAGGGTTATAGTATTAGTTTACTAAATCATCATTCACACTTGGTGTTAAGTTGATGATATTAAGTCAATGTTAGATTTTCTTAATTTTTTGGGTGCATTCGTGTATGGAATGTTAGCAAAGCATTGGCAATGATGTGGATTCCTAGTTGGAAGGTGGTGCTAACTTGTTGTTAGTGGTGTGTGGTAGCTAACATTCAATCTAAGTTCAAATGTCTAAATTTTAGACCTTTCATGCATTGTTATAAAAGAGGGGGAAAAGGACCAATTAATTCAGCATTAAGTGACATAAAGAAGATTGTGGGTCTTGCCATCCGTCCCAATTATTATTATTATTTAAAACTTGAAAAAAAAATATTTATTTTTGTTATCTAACTTGAAAGATTGTCAAAACATGATTAAATGTCAATCACTAATTTGCGAAGTCGACAGGTCATTTTAATTATCAAAGTTGTATGGACAATCCGATCTTTGAGGTGCAAAGGCCAAGTTTAATAGTTAAAATTTTATGGACAACCCAATCATTGAAGTCCAATCAAAAACCAAATTTAATTGTCAAAATTCTATTGTCGATACAAAATCTTTCAAGTCCCTCAAGTTTCCAATATAGAACAATGTAACTCATATTATTTAGTTGTGAGGACCTCCCAAAGTTCTTTTTTTTCCTTTTGTGATGGGCATCATTGATTGTCCCATGACCAAAAAAAATTTAAAATACTAAAATATTAAACTTTGTGCAATCCCAAAGTAGATATGGGATAATGTAAGGTGCTATTTGGAACATGTTGGGGAACTCATTGGGAAATTGAAGAACATGTTGGGAATCCAACGAGAATTTGGTGGGAACACATTGAGAACAACAAAATTCCAAAAAATCCAACATGATGGTTACTTATTTTAGAGTGACATAGAGAAGATTTGGGGTCTATTAATCCCACCATGCTTTCCCATTTGATTTGTGGATTGAAATAAATAAACTTTTGCTGAAAGTGAAAATAATGACAAGGAACCTTTAGGTCTAGTGTGGATGGGTTGTCATTAGCTCTAGTGTTAAAGTCATGATACATGTGGTTACACCTAACATTGGCCTTAGATGTGAATGTGCATACATTCTCGCTCTCATTAACTTCGATGATAATTAACACTACTTAAAAATCTAATGACTATTTTAATGTAGCCTATTTTAATACTAATGTCTAAAATCTAAACACTAGTTGTGAATGATGCATAATATGAAAAGGGTGTTGAGTAGGCTTGTGTGTAAGTGTGGAGAAAACATTCAAATTTTTTTATAAATTATTTTGAGTTAATTACAAGCTAAATGTGTAATAGACCATTGGTTCTTTGAGGTGACCATAAAATATTATCCCAACATACTCACTACCAATTTTAGTATAAAACTTCTAAAGACATTAATATTAATTATGTAAAATTTGACAATTGAATATGAAAAATGTGAAATTGATGAAAAGAAAATCTAAAATATAAAAATCAACATTAGTTGGAATATATGGTATTTAAATAATATTTATGTTTCAGAAAATACCAACATAACCTTGAAAATAAAACTTAAAAAAAGACCCCAAAAATACCAAAAAAAGGTCAAGAGGAAATAGCTTGATATATGATTTTGTTGACATGCCCCTTATTTGTAAGCATAACCTTTTTTTTTCCATGCTTTTATTCTAGATTTATATACCATATGTTAGATATTTCATTAAAGCTATAGATATGGAAACTATTAAGTTCAATTAGGGTCTACTTTGTTAAATTGAATACCAACTTCATAACATACATCGATAACTTTTGGTCCACCCTAAGGGTGCATTCATGACCCAATGAACCAAAAAAGGTATTGAATTGTAAACAAAATCAGTCAAAATTTCAGAAATATTTTTGATTTGCCTTTCGAAACCATGGCAATCATGACAAGTTATTGTATGTTCATGTGTTGGCATATTTGTGCGCATATTTTGATTCTGTTACTACAACCCCTTGCATATTTGTGTGTGTATTTTCTTTACTAATGCTATGGCCCTTGTGTATATACTTGTGTGTGTTTATTGGTAAGGAAGGATATTGTGTTTAGATTCATTATAGAGTATAGTAGCTTAAGGGATTTTGGCCCTTAGGTAGTAGGTCTCTTTTCATATGAGGATTTTTGAAACATGATATTTTTGCTTGCGTTGAAACTTGAGATTAGTTATAGAGTTAATATGATATCTTGAAGGATTTTGGTTTCTTTCAGAGGATTTTTTTGAAGATTATATTTTGCATGGTGAAATATTTGAATTTCCATAATCCTTCTATTGCATTAAGATACTTTCTAATATAAATGGCAAGGCCACAGGTGACACACCCCTTGTTCTCTATACCAATGCTGCAGCCTCAACCCTCAAGTATATTTCTATACTAAAAGCATCTCCACGCTTGGTATGTCACTCTGGATAATAAAATTCAATGTCTAAGTTTAGCTTTTTTATTGGCAACCCCACCAATAAAACTGCATATACGTGGGACTACTAATAGCAAACCACCTGGACCAATCATTATGATCGACCAATCAGAAATACTGAATCGCAGTCAGGTCCAATTTATTACACTGTTTTTTGGAGGTGCACAACTGTGTTGCGCCTTTTACTAGCAACGGCAAGGTGCACGAATTTGGTGCAAAAAATCCAATTTCCTGAGCTAAACCGGCACATTTTGACTTTTTCACAATAAATTATACTGTCTGGAGTCACATACGGAGCACCTCTGGAGATGGTCTAGTACTGTCACACTTGTCTGAAAGGAGTAACATTGGGACACTGACCACTAGTAGTGATTCATTCATCTCATGGTAAGCTTTTGACTCATCATGGATTGAGAAATATCTGAAAATTTTATAAATTATTTCTTCACTGTTGTTGTTGTTGTCAGGTTTTTTTTTTTTTTTTTCTTTTTTGTTGGGGAGGGGGTCTGGTGGATCATACACAAGAAGACTTGGCCAAATTTGGCTATTTGTCAGACAGAAAAGTATATATATTTTTGGAAGACAGTGCTATACACTGATGACATGCAACAACCTATTTTCTAATTATGGCGATTTCAATTTTCTGGCGATTTCAATTTTCTCTAAAAATATCATGACTTTTCACCCAAAAAAAAACCCTTGTTGTTTGATGCTAGTCCAATTTGGTTTCAACAACCTGTGTTCTAATTATGGCGATTTCAATTTTTTTTCTAAAAAAAATATTGCAACTTTTCACCCAAAAAAACCCTGGTTGTTTTATGCTACTCCAATTTGGTTTCCCACCAAAGTGGATGTTGTTTCCTAAGTCTCCCATTCAGGCTGAGAATTTTATAATTATTTCCTACCTTGGGAAGAGGATGTTTGTGTGCTAGTAAAATCCCATTTAAGGTTGGGAATTGTATGGTCTTTTGTTATTCATAAGTGGAGAATATTGTGTGCATGAGTCCAAATTGGAAGTTTTATTATGTTATCTTCTATCAGCCTAGTGAGAGATGTCATGTGTGCT
>Ga0116231_10012387_pt1 | contig 12567 bp, 10 predicted proteins | sample S1TSphgellanicum_2_FD_89695 | JGI IMG/M metagenome (GOLD analysis project Ga0116231, IMG submission 89695) | Host-associated microbial communities from peat moss isolated from Minnesota, USA - S1T2_Fd - Sphagnum magellanicum MG | ecosystem: Host-associated > Plants > Peat moss > Unclassified... | reverse complement strand
TTTTTCCTTTCTAAATAGAGGTTGGGACTTGTCCAAGAAAAACATCTTATTCAAAACAGAAGTTGGGACATGGTTTTAGAATTTCCATATTTTTCCCTTTCAAAATAGAAAGTTGGACCTTCGTTGTTTCCTTCTGCCTTAAAATCTTCCCTTTTTAAAATAGAAGTGCAAACCTAGTTAAAGTTTTTTTCCTTCAGTTGGACCTAGCTAATTTTCTTGTTTTGCAGGTATTATAGTTGGGTCATGGTGAACCAGAACCTAAACCAGCCAACGTCTTGTTATTTTGGGTGCAACGTTTCGCCAAAATGCCAAAAAAAAAGAAAATACTCTTTTCACAATATGTCCCTTTTTTTTTGAAAAAATTCTCCAAACTTTCCCCCAAAAAAATTTGAATTTTGTTTGGCCAATTAATTTAAATTTAAAATCATTTTAAAATTTAGTTTATTTTACTATTTAGAAATTAGAACCTATCACCATTTAAAACTAAATCCCTCTCAGGGTGCTAGCCAATGACACAACATCCAGAAATTGAAAAAAATAAATAATTGAAACCAGCACCTTCACCTTAACGAGTGTAGCATCTTGCTAGATGGGCTATACCATGGTAAGAGGGCAACTTGAACATAATTAATGAACTATTTTCAATGAAAGTTCAGGCTTATGATACTTTTGGAGGACTTGTTTATAGTTATAAAATGTTGCAATGAAAAAAGATCTAAAGTTTTTTTGCCCCTAATCCAATGAAGTTTATTGCCTATGGATTTTTTTCTTACGCAAAAAAAATGGAATTTCAAATCAAAGGTTAAGGTTGCTTTTTGGTTCAACTTGCCGTGCACTTACAAGATCTCATATGGGTAACTAGAATAGTTCCTCTAGGTGGTGCTTTAATAATGCTAAATATCCTATGAAAATACGACCCTCGATGTAGTCGTATCACTCATTTACACAAATCTTGTTACAAGGTGTTTTGTTCGTTGCCACCTTGTCATAGATTTCGACAGTGGTATAAAATACACATCGAACATATTTCATCAATGGGTATAGTAAGAGCACATTCGAAAAAATTTCTCCACTGCAAGAAAGTTTGATATTGGTTATACACACGAACCAATTACCATCGCCTTGCATTAATGAGAAATTATAACATGAATAGTTGGCGCAATTTTCATGTGTAATGAATTATTTTCACATATAACCAAATCAGTCTTATAATTTGTTGTTGAGATACAACCATGATTTGATTTAATGTCAGAAAATAGATTGCAAATTATAGAATTTTTTTAAAAAAATTATTGATTTCAAGCAACATATTCGTCATACTTATGGGTAGAATACACATGCAAATACGTGCAAAGGAGCCAACAATGTTACTTTACAAAAAGACTTTGAATCCTTTAAATTTATTTATTTATTCCAAATTTCTCATATGAAATTGTTTTTGAATGAAATCTTATGTAAATTGTCGTTGAAATACATATAGCTGCAAAAAAAAAAACACATGTTTTTGTAGTAACAATTGTTGAATAAATATGAATTTATCAACATGCATTAAATTTGGTGGAGTTTGTCCAAAAAACAATTATCATATTTTTAAATCACACATGAATGTGCTAAATAATTTAGGTTTTTTTAATTTTTTGTATTACAAAACATTTTTTTTTCTGTATGGCATGCACTTTACGCCCCATTTACATGTGGCAAAGGATGTTTGAAATTTTCAAATTTTGAAAAACTTCAAATTCAACACTTTTAAATTGTGAGTCATTTTTTAATGTGGGTAATAAGTTGTTACTAGATTTTATTTTTTTTGCCATCATAATTTTTTTTGAAAAGAATCCTTTGTTCATTCCTTTGTAAATTAACACATTTAACATAATTATTATTTACGTTTAAATTTTTGTTTTATTATGACCAAAAATCAATATTATCTTCAATGGAATTTTAATTCAAATCCCTCGGGACTCAAATTGATAGTTCAACATAATTTGGAATTATTAACATAATTTTGCAATGTCATGAAGAAAAAAAATGTAAATAAAGTTCATAATTTTCATTGCTATTTGGCATAAATGTTTTTGGTGTTTATGAATAAGTTTTATGTAAATCCATAATTGACGCTTAGGTTTCCTATAATGAAAATAAGTTTTTAGGTGTGTGCATGGATTTATTTAATAGACTTTAAATAACCTTTTAAGTACTCCCTTGGTATTTCAAATCCATTGTAGGTCCTTTTGTGCTCCTTGAAGAGTCACCATACAAACTTCACACCCCCACGTGTCTTGTAACATAATAAGTTGTTAAACAAAAATACCTATTAAATACCCCCTAGTGAGTTGTGTAATCTTTGGAGTCCCATGCAAATGTCTCATAACATAACTAAACCTTTGAATAAACAAGTGGGTGAAATCAAAATATAACATACAAAGAGGATACTCAAATAATCCTTTGCTAAAGTTTCAATTTTGAATTTTCACTTTTGTTATTTTCTTTTAGCAATGTCTTGTTTTGTACTTGCATCGCATTCCATCTCTCAAGAATACCCAAGATTGTATTCCTAGATTTCCCCTGCCTCTGCACGTAATCTCTAATTGTCTAAATTTGGTCCATAAAATATCGTTGTAAGTAGGCCAAGATTGTTTGTCTTAAATGAAACAGGCCTCATGGTAACAGAAACTAATATAAAAGATCACATATGGTAATTAACAAAGTAAATCATTCATGCAAAGGTTCTCTTGGCTGGTAATTGATATACTTAGTGACAATCAATTGATTTGTATCACATGGGTTTACTCTTATGAGAAGCAAATGTCAACATTATAAGTTGATTTACTTATTTGTTTATGTTGTGGAGCAAGTTGAAAGTTTATTGTGTGAAGTTTTGTTTATTTCCTATTATTTCACGAATCTTGTAGCCTTTATCCCTTCTTTACACTATTCAGAAGCTCCCTTGTCAACAAAGGTGCGTAAATATTTTTTTGTTATTACTAATCCTTTTGATGGAAATGGGTTGATTATTGATTGTTGTTGATTGTGTATTAACGCTTTTCTTGTAAAAGGTATCAATTTCATATCAATTTGTTTCAGAATATTTTCATTTTCATAATTTTATTTTTGCAGATGGGAAAATTCGACATTGCAAACATGATGAACACCTTCATGTGTATCTCACGTCCTTGCAATTTTAAACTCCGGGGAAGACAAGGCATGAGAATATAACCAGAATGATCGCATTTTGATCGAGGACTTACACAAGTTGCTTATCCCCGTTGTTTATAACGATGAAGAGCAAATGTCAAACATACTCGCGCACATTCACATGGGGGTGGTCGACCATTTTATCATCAATGCGTATGTGGAGTCATGCACACGAGATGCCTATAACAAATGTTCCATGACACTTTATCACCCTATAAACATGGAATGTTTTTTGGAACTTAATAATTTAGTCCATAATCCACCTCTAGAATTGCTTGTTACTTGCAAATTACGTGGAAACATTGATGACAACAACGAATAAATTTGTAAACATAATATTAATTGTTCATTTTTGCGAATATCATAAGGAAAATACTCAATTTTTTTTTTCACAATTAGTCTTTTAAAAAAAAAATTAAGTGCATGCATGCCTTCTTTGTTAGAAAACATGACATTATACAACAATTTATTTATTTTCCTTTAAATTTAAATGAGTTCAATTTTGACATTACAATGCAGTCGTTGTTTAGAGTTGAAGATTTTTATGTGTGTGTTATAGTGGTTGATCGATAATGTACATGTTGCTGTAGAAGGTTTTTGAACATGAATTTGACCTTTATTATCCTTGACATTGTTCATTAGTTTTGTTTCTCCTTTAGAGTTGGGTTTCCCCTTTTTATGTTTTTAGAATATATATATATATATATATACATATCCCAATTTTCAAATATATTTTTAGGTTGATTCAAATTGTCAAGTATGAAAAATAAAAATTCAACGTTGACCCAAGTGTATGTGATGAACATAGGTGTACATATTTTTAATCTTATTAGTGATATCGTTCCGAGTTTTTTGTTACGTTATATTAGTTTAAGAGATCCATCCAAAGAATTTAGCTTTAAAACGATGTTCTTAGTAGAAAAAAACTTTTTAAAAAATTAAGCTCCTAGCATAAGGCATCATGAAGTCTTTTTAGGTTAGATGGTCGTTCTAGCAAGTTGCTGCAAAGGAAAGGAAATTTCGCCATGGCGTACTATTCCAAAGTTAGATGAGTTCTTTCAAGTTAGTTTTTATCGCGATGGATGGTTTGACCCAAGCTTAGCTCAATGTGCAACCAAAGGGCATAGAGGTGAAAACTTGAATCTCACGAAGATTAAACTCTATTCAATTTTTGTTCTATCTGACATTGAAGTGTATTCAACATATAACTTAAAAATCGGTGGTGTATGCACACATTTGAAGAAGTCATGACAAGAAGCTTCATAACAATATCGCTTCAACTAGACAGCTTTGAATTTTTTGTCATCTTTTATCAAGAAGGATGAATGACAAAATGATCTCTTGTCTTAGAGCATAGACAACCTTTTTTTTATTATCTTCATTCTTTTACTTCTAACAATTTCTGTTGCTTTATGCACCTGAACTTAAGTAAACTATTTCTCCTTGACCAAGATCGACTTATGGGTCAAAATCATTGAATTTAAAAGATCTATGCATGATTTCTAGTAAGATTTTAAACACAAATCAATTTCAAATCTCGATTAATTGAATTGCAAGAGTTTGTTAATTTGAGCCCAAACGAAATCACAAGGTTGGTTTAACTCTTTTTTTAGTGAAAATATGTGCATATTGACATCTATGGATATCATCCACTCTTACATATTCACAATTATCGCAACCCCACTTTGGGCAAAGTGGGAGAATGCAACTCCCATTCCCAAAAGTGGAGACTTGGAGTCCTCCGGGACTCCCAAAAACTCAGAAGACAATTTGAGGGGTCAAATATCCTTGCCTTGATGCGTTTTTTATATCAATGAAAAGCTCTTGAAGCGTAGATGTCCAAAATGGGCTCGTATTGCCCATTCGGACATTTGCAGCCCAAGTTATGGCAAAAGAAGGGCCGGGAGTCAAACTACCAATTTGACTCCCAACCACAAAAAGTCAAGAATCGACCTCTTCCCGAAGTTGCCTCAAAGAGTGCGACACGGCGTTGGAAAGCTCTCGACGAGAGTTACAACTTTGGTTTAGAGTTTGTCCCGATCCAAGTTTGGGGCGAGGAGCTACGACCGTCCAAAGTCTAGGGACTCCAACCCAGGACAGATTCGGGATTCCAACTTGGGAGTCTCGGGAAAAAGAGCCATTCGGATGTAGCCTCCGCGGTGAGACGCAGAGACTACTATAGGGGGAAGGTGGTGGCTTCCCCCGAGTCCCGGCCGTGGTGAGTCAAGTAATCCAAGTTGCCCTTAGCTTGTCCCAACACCCAAGGGTGTTCCCGAAGGTGAATTAACCCTCTTGTGTTTGGTTTTGGATGCAGATTCGTGCTTGATCTTCTAATCCACAACTACACATAGTTGGACCCTCAAGTGGGTTCAACCCGGGACTTGGGAGTGCGTCAACAGTGATTTCTTGAAGAAATATTGATGCCATGGCGATGGCGAGAAGAACGAGAGACATGATTCAGACATAACAATTACAAACCTAACAAACATGTGAAACATTTTATAACGTAGATGAATTTACACATTCATTTCCTTTATATATCTTTTTGAATACAAAATTTAACAAGTCTTCAAGAGGTCCGATGTCCACTAAAATTTGAAATATCCATTTCACTTGAGCATCAATTTGGTGAGATTAAATTACATGCATGATGTCACAAGATGAGGGCGCGCTAATGAGTTGGGGGACCAATGAGCCGACCAAACCGTCAACAAGCACTGGGTAAAACCTAACCCCCATAAACATTGTCTAACAAATCAATTAAAAAACAATGTTCCCGGAACTTCATCTAGAACATCAGAAATTATACATGTAACTAAGCTCATATTGAAATGATTTTCTAAGATTGAATTACCGATGAGCCAACTAAATTGATTGAATTACCGATGAACCAACTAAATTGTCAACGAGCACAGGGTAAAACCCAGCCCCCAAAAACATTGTCTAACAAATCAGCTAAAAAACAATGTTCGTGGGGCCTCATCCAATAACATAAAAAATTATACATGTAACTAAGCTCATATTGAAATGAATTTTTAAAATTATCCCTTATAAATTCTTTTTTACAATGAACATTATAACAAACCAATAAATCTAATAACATAACTCTAAAATTAAGAACAAACTAAAAATTACACACACATGGCATTTACAAGTATTTACAATTATTTAAAAAGACAAACCGAAGGTCATTTACATGATACATTGAGGAACTGGATGACTCTCCCAAAAGAACAGAAAAGAGGGGGAATAAAAGATAAGACCATGTCCTTTTTCGCAACCTACTCCAATTCAAGAGACGCACGCTTCCATCACATTCACACACGAACTCCGCACCCTTCTCGTTGCATCTATTGCATTCTTGAAAAGCTGTAGTCCCCTTCACAAATCTAGGAAACAAAAACAAGAATGATACGCACAAGAAGGAAGCGGAATGAATACGAAATGGATAAATGGCATAGAAGAGGGGAGACCCAAAAAAACTGACGAGAAGATAAATGCAAGTGATGGTGGTGGAGATAGGACAAAAACAAAGAGAATAACAACAACAAAGGCAGGCACCCATAAAAAGAGTGAAAAACCCAGAATCTTGGATCTAGTGGCTTGAAGAGATAATTCGATATCACATATTATCTTTTCTAATATAATTGTCTCCGTTCCCACAAAGTAGGACCAAGAACAACAGAGCTTGAATAATATCGTAGGCATGTAAAACAAAATTATAGTATTAATAGATAACATTCCAATGTTATCATTTGTTCACGTAACTCCACAACACACAAAGTAATTCAAATTCATCCTACATATCCAAAGTTGAGGACCTTGTTTTGCTGTATATTGTACACTTTGAAAATGCAAGTAATTCATCGTGCTACACATCTTGGCCATTTAATAGGAAAATACAAGAATCTCACTCTGCATTCATGTGGTGAGCAATTGCAAAGCCAATCCAATTATTGCGGTGACCAGGCTTTATCATTAATAGTTGTTTCCTTGTTTCCACACCACCCACCAAATCATGCGTCTATGCCTAAAAAACATCATCACATTTCGCTTGGCTTAATTTTAAAATAACTTATTGTTGGAGACACTTGTTTGCAATAACATGGACCGTGGATAAGCTCTGATGGTCAAAAACATGAAACCCTAAAATTGATGGCAAAGTGTAGAAAGTTTGAACTCCTATGAATGATTTAGGCAGTGCGGGAAAAGGATGGAGACAAAACAAGCACCTATATCCAAATGATTCATGAGACCAAGGGGAGGAAGAAAGGTTAGGAAGAAATGAAGGACGTAAGGTCAAAAGGACGCACTTGTAGAAGTGACAAGTCCAGTAAAATTTGAATGTTTTTTGGATCAATTTTCAATGCATTTCAGTAACATTTCATGGCTTCTCAATATTCTCTGTTGGACCGGTATAGGAGTCCATAAACATGCCAACAAACATGGCTTTTCAAATAATTATGCAACAAAGAAACTTGGATATCATAAACATCATTTTTGCAAACCTTCAATCGAAGATTGCAAATACACCTTAAAAATTGGAATAGCTGGACTATGATTGAGCCACTTGTTCAATCTTACAACAACATGAATGTACTTGGACCCATTTTCAAACTTTTCCGAACAAGGTCATATGCTTCTATCTTGCGATCCATGCAATTCGGTGTCAATCCCTTCATTGTAGAGTCTCTGCCATGAGACACAATTATATAGCCACCCCTCCGCCTTATCCTGATAATTCCATAAGCAAAAAGGGGTTTATGGCTCACCCTCCAACATTGCCCTACATGCAATTATTTGAGATGAAGTTAAAAAGTCTGGCAACCCTAATACCCTGTGCTTGGGGACCCGCTTGAGGATTGAATTAGAAGCCTTGAAACCCTTTTCGTCCTATTCCATCTTATATGATTTATGTGAGCCCACATACAAGTATCACCAGCGACAAAGCAACCACCTCAGGGGATCGTGTAGAAAACAATCTAGTACTTATGGTAAGATAAACAAGGGGGAGAAGCTTGAAAGCAAGTATTGGTGTCTGATTAAGCTTAAACCCTCGACATAAAGTTCACACAACATGATACATAACATCGAAGAATTTAACACTTGTCACTCAACCATCTAACTTCGTTCTTACTCACGAATTTTACTATGACTGCCCAGCCCACCAGCAACAACCACCGCGAGGTCAACAAAACGCCTTTGTGCCTTGTTTCATGTGAGCTTTGAAACCAAAACGTGAAGGTAATCGAGATTGCATCGGAAGAGATGGTGGATAGACCCTAGAAAAATATGTAGTGGAGGTATGTTAAAAAAATATGAAGTTTTTTCCAGATGTAACTGTAGGTATGCGAGGTTCTTAGGGTGGTAGAAACTACGTCACAGGAACATGTAATAGATAATCCTTATGAACATCATTGTTGCGCGTGGTGCATCACACACAACACCTATAATCTCTTTCTAGTCAATATGTAAAGAACGAAGGATTGTGCCTAAAACATGGGACCCTTCTTCGACAATCGTGCAAACCATTTCAAGGCACTGGACCATAGCATGCATGGGCTGCGTGCATTGCAACCAGGGAAAAAAAAAGTTCAAAAGTTCGCCCAAACTAAAATGCAACTCCGCTAAATGGTTCATCAAACTTCAGGAGAAGCATTGTCTCAAAAAATACACCCATGTATAGAAAAGGAAGACACAGGGTAGAGTCACCTTCCAACATACAACAATCAACTTGAAAAGATTAGCCTCCTTGTGGCTATCGCAACTTTGCAACGTACCCTTTTTCATCGAGGGATAAGATGTTGTAACCTTAGCTTTGGGATCATGACCAAAGCAAAGGGGTTGCAAGGTTGCGGGCCAAGAAGAAGCCTGAGAGTCACCTCACATACTCCCAGGAGTGTAAGAAAGTGTGAGGGAGTATGAGAGGGTGAACCCTCACACTCCCAAGGCAACTCCCACTTTGGGAGATGGAGTCCCCGTGGACTCCCAAAACTTCAGAAAGCTATTTCAGGGGCTAAAATTCAATGTCTTGTGGCGTTCCTTATATCATTGAAACGATCTTGGAACGTAGATGTCTAAAATGGGTTCGCAATGCTCATTTGGATATCTGAAACACAAGTTATGGCCAATAGAAGGGCCAGGAGTCAAACTGCCAATTTGACTCCTGACCACTAAAAGTCGAGAATCGACCCGATTTACTTAGCTGCAAGGGGGTGTGCCACATACCATTGGAAAGCTCTTGACGAAAGCAACAACTTTGGTTTAGACCGCATCTCGATCAAAGGTTTGTTCGCAAATTATGGGGTTCCAAAGTCTCGAGAGTCCCATTTGGCGCGATTTCGGGACTCCCATTCAGGAGTCTTGGGAGAAAAAAACCATTTGGATGTAGGCTCCGTGGTCAGCCATAGAGTATACTATAAAGGGGAAGGTGGTGGCTTCCCCCAAGTCCAGGCCGTGGTGAATCTAGTGTGTTCATGTTGCCCGTGGCTTGTCCTAACACCAAAGGTGTTCCAACTATGCACTAACCACTTTGTGTGGGTTGTGTGCAGGCCCATGTGAGTGAGTGAAGCTTGTAAACTCTTCCTTGTCCCATCCCGGAGCTCCAACATGCCCCTTTACCCTTCAAAGTGTTGTGAGCTAGGGAGTGTGCCCCGACTCCTCCCTCTTTTGTTGTCTTTTACTTGGGCTCACATTTTAGCCCTTTAAGGAGTTGGGAGTGCGTCATTTGGTATCAGAGTTCGGGGAGAGCTTGGTTTACTTATTGGGGAGTTTTGATGGCTCCAAAGAAGTCCCGCAAGGTAGTCCAAGAAACCGTGGTGGGAGAACCCACCCAAGACCCGGATGTTCAACCCTAAGCCATGAGTGGGGAAGAACAAAAGGATTCCGAAGGTGAGCAAGACCATGATAGCCATGAGGACCATGAATGTCGCAACCTTAGCCTTGGCTCGTGACCAAGGCAAGGGGGTTGCAAGGTTGCGGGCCTATAAATAGACTCGGGAGTCATATCACATGCTCCTGGGAGTGCAAAGAGTGTGAGAGAGTGAACCCTCACACTCCCAAATGAACTCCCATGTTGGGAGTTGGTGAGAGTTGGAGTCCCAAAAGGAGTCCCAAAACTTCAGAGAGCGTTTTGAGGGGTCAAAACTCCATGGCTGGTTGCACTCTTTATATCAAAGGAAAGGTCTTGAAATTTAGATGTCCAAAATGGGCTCGCATTGCTCATTTGGACATCTGAAACACAAGTTATGGCCAAAAGAAGGCCCGGGAGTCGAATTCCTGGGATTCCGCCAGTTTTGACTCCCGACCACTAAAAGTCAGGAATCGACCCAAAATACTTGGCTGCAGAAAACGTGCGACATATCGTTGAAAAGGTCTCGACGAGATCTACAACTTTGTTTCAGACGGCGAGTCGATCGGAGCTTTGCTCCGAAAGTTATGACGCTTCAAAGTCGCAGGAGTCCCGAAAATGCGCGATTTTGGGACTCCCACGCGGGAGTCCCGGGAGTCTCGGGACAAAATGGCCATTTGGATGCCACCCCCATGGCGAGTCACAGGGTATACTATAAGGGGGAAGGTGGTGGCTTCCCCCAAGGTCCGGGCCATGGTGAGTCTTGTGTGTCCGTGTTGCCCGTGGCTTGTCCCAACACCAAAGGGATCCCAAAATGAGTTCTAACCACTTTGTGTGGTTTCATGTAGGCCCGTGTGAGTGAGTAAGCTTGTCAATTCTTCCTAGTCTTTCTTGGGACTTCTAGCACGCCTCTCTCACCCCCTTTAGTGCTGGAAGTCGGGATCGTGCTCCAAGTTCCAACTCCTTTCGCATTGCCGCATACTTGGACCCAAGTGGGTCTACGAGGAATTTGGGAATGTGAAATGAAAGTGAAGAGGAGCAACCAAATGCGGTGCTCTTCACCCCGGAACGATTGGAGGTCCTACTCAAAATGAATAGGCTCGATTACAATGAATTGGTTGTCGCCCTCAAGGGAGGATCATCTAAAGGTGTGGGGTTCAAGCCCGCTAGGCCCGGGAACTTTGATAGGGCCCGAGATCGAAAGGTTGTGGATGCTTGGCTTGCGGAAATGGAAGATTACCTCCATGCCACCAAGGTTGGTCAGCACTCGGCCATGGAACTTACCCAATCCTATTTGAAGGGCTATGTCTCCACATGGTGGAGGACCGTGAGGCAAGAAGAAGGGAAGACCCATGGTTATACTTGGGAATTCTTTAAGGAACGTATTGAGTTGGAATTCATTCCCAAGAATTCCGACTACATTTCAAGGTGCAAATTTTGTGACTTGGTGAATGTAAGCAATGATAACTTGCGTCAATATGTGAGGGCTTACTCTGAATTCATGCTTGAAATTAGGCATATGCATGAATTAGACTGGGTGTGCTACTTTGTGATGGGGCTTCCAACTTGGGCCAAACGCAAGCTTGAAGAGAATTGGCCCGCCTCACTAACCAAAGCCATCATGAAAGTGGAAGGCTTCTCGGATGTGGAGCGAGGTGAGAAGCCCGAATTCAAAAGGGATAACAAGTTCCCTCATAAGAAGGCACGCCATGAAGGGGAATGGAACCGAGGCCAAGACACCTCAAAGGGGGAAAAGCCCAAACAATTCCAAGGTTCGGGTTTTAAACCCAAGGGAGATTTTGTCAAGAAGGGGCTCCTTTCAAAGGGAGCCAACCCAAGGGAAATGCTAGTGGGAAACCTAGGGGAGCATGTTTCGATTGTAATGAAGTGGGCCATTATTCCAAGGATTGCCCCAAACTCAAATTGGGGAATGGGGCTTCTAAGGTAATTGCCCTCACCTCCAACCTAGGCCAAGGTGAACGTAACCGCCTTATTTTCTTAAAGGGGAAGCTTTCTAAGCGGGAAGTGTTATGCCTTTTGGATACAGGGGTTTCCCACAATTTCATAACCCAAGAAAGTGCGGAAAGAATGGGGCTCCCTTTGGAGGAGCTCAAGGCACCCATCAAAATGCACTTTGCGAACGGGATTCCCCATCCCACTAAATTCCAAGCAAAAGAGGTGCCCCTCCAATTGGGGAATTGGAGAAGCAAGGTGGATTTGTTGGTTTCCACCTTGGGTGAAATGGATTGCATTTTGGGAATGGAATTTATCACAAGAAACAATGTGCTCATAGAAGGGCACAATAGGCTAGTGAGGATCCCATCCAAGAATGGGATCGTTCGAGTGAAGGCACATGAAATGCCTAGTGTGGGTGGGACCACCATCCATTTGATGTTGGCAAAAAACTTGGAAAAAGAATGCGTAGGAGGGTATGGCATGTTGTGTGTCATGCGGGTGCTAGATGAGTTTGAACCTAGGGAGGCCACCAAAGTGGTGAGCCTCCACAAGTGCATCAAGCAAGT
>Ga0116231_10012386_pt1 | contig 12569 bp, 12 predicted proteins | sample S1TSphgellanicum_2_FD_89695 | JGI IMG/M metagenome (GOLD analysis project Ga0116231, IMG submission 89695) | Host-associated microbial communities from peat moss isolated from Minnesota, USA - S1T2_Fd - Sphagnum magellanicum MG | ecosystem: Host-associated > Plants > Peat moss > Unclassified... | reverse complement strand
TTCAGTCTTCAGTCTTCAGTCTTCAGTCTTCAGTCTTCAGTCTTCAGAACATTCTGAAGACTGAAGACTTCCAACCGAATTCTGTCTCAAAGTGGGTAGTGGCAGGCCACTGCGCGGTCCGTATCATAAGCCGTCAGCGCCGGATCATCCTCCCGGCACCGCGCGGTCGCAATCGGGCAACGCGTGTGGAAGCGGCAGCCGGAAGGCGGATTGACAGGCGAGGGAATTTCCCCCTCGATAATCGTTGCGGTTTGCGCCAGGGTTGGATCAATCGATGGAATCGCATCAATCAGTCCCCGCGTGTAGGGATGCGCCGGGTTGCGGAACAGCGCATCCGCCGGGCCAATTTCCACCATCCGGCCCAGATACATCACGCCGATTCGGTCAGAAATATGCCGCATCAGCCCAAGCCCATGACCGATGAACAAATAGGTGAGGCCGAGCTGTTCCTTGAACTCCTGGAGGAGATTCACAATCTGCGCGCGCACCGAAACGTCCAAGGCGGAAACTGCCTCATCGGCGAGGATAAAACGGGGCTTCAGCGCAATCGCGCGCGCGATGGCCACGCGTTGCCGCTGGCCGCCGGAGAGTTGGCGCGGATAGCGGCTTGCCCATGCTGGATCCAGGCCCACCTGGCGGAGCAGTGTTCTCACTCTTTCCCGCTGCTCGGCCTTTCCGGATTTTTCATGAATTGCCAGCGGCTCGGCGATGATATCGCCGATGCTCCAGCGCGGGTCGATCGAGCCATAAGAATCCTGAAAAATCATCTGCATGTCGCGCCGGGTTCGGCGCAGTCTCTGTCTATCAAATTTCGTGATGTCCTCGCCGTCGAAGAGGATTTTGCCGGACGTTGCCGGTTCAATTTGCATCAGCACCCGCGCCAGCGTGGATTTGCCCGAGCCCGATTCTCCGACCAGACCAAAAACCTCGCCTTCGCGTATCTGGAATGAAATGCCGTCCAACGCGCGCAGAACCGGCCGGTGTAAGGCTGGCCAACTGCGCACGAGTTTGTAGTGTTTTTGCAGATCGGCCACTTCAAACAGAACGCGGCCGGATGCGGCGCCGGTTGGTTCAGCGGGGGGCGCCGCATCCTGAATGGTTGCAATAACGGAGCGGTCAGGATGCCAGCACGCGATTTCCGTGTCGCCGCGCGCTTCCAGCGGCGGGGCCTGAGTCACGCATTGCACCGATGCCCTTTCGCAACGCGGATGAAACCGGCAACCCGCCGGCAAATCGCCAAGGCTGGGGATGGAGCCTGGGATCGAATAAAGCCGCTCTCCGGCCCGCAGATGACCGCCGATGATCGAGCCGAGCAAGCCCCTGGTGTACGGGTGCGCCGGTTGGGAGAGCATAACCTGCGCTGGTCCCTGCTCCACGATATTGCCGGCATACATCACGACAACGCGATCGGCGATATTTGCGGCAACGCCAAGGTCGTGGGTGATGAACAGGACCGAAAGTTTCCGCTCCCGCCTTATTTCTTTCAGGAGCTTTAGGATTTGTGCCTGAATGGTCACATCCAGCGCGGTTGTCGGCTCATCCGCGATCAGCAATTCCGGCCCGCAGGCAAGTGCCATCGCAATCATCGCGCGCTGCAACATGCCGCCCGACATCTGGTGCGGGTATTGCCCGGCGCGCAGAGCGGGTTCAGGAATTTTCACCCGCCGCAGCAGCCCAATGGCGAGAGCCCAGGCCGCGGGCCGGCTGACGCCCTGATGGCGCATCAGCACTTCGCCAATCTGCTCGCCGATGGAAAACAGGGGGTCGAATGCGGTCATCGCGTCCTGAAAGACCAGCCCGATTTTCGCGCCGCGCAGCACGCTCATTTCAATTTGCGAGAGTTTTTCCAGCCGGCGGCCAGCCAGCGTTACCGCCCCATGCGTGATCCGTCCGCCCTGATAGTCGACAAGCCGGGTGATCGAGAGTGCCGTCATCGTCTTGCCGCTGCCGGATTCACCCACCAGGCAGACAATTTCGCCGCGCCCGATCGTCAGGCCGATCCGATGCACCACCTCAACCGGCCCGGTCTTGCTTTGCAGCGTGACCGAAAGATCATGAATATCAAGCAAACTATCCATGATCTTACTTCTGTCCCTGCCGTGATTCGGTCCGGCTGCGCAACGCATCGCCCAGCAGATTCACGGAAACCACCAATAGTGTAATGGCGAGACCCGGGAATGTCGCGTACCACCATGCATCGGTCAGATAATTGCGGCCCTCGGAGAGCAGATACCCCCAATCCGGCTGGTCAGGGTTCACGCCCAATCCGATGAAGCTGAGCGAAGCGCCGATGATGATCGCTTCCGCTACACCGACGGTTGCAAGCACGAGAATGACGGAACCGGTATGCGGCAGCACATGACGCCACAGAATCCAGACGCGCGAAGCCCCCATCGCCCGCGCCGCGGTGATGAAGGGTAATATCTTGATCCCGATCACCCGCGCGCGGATGACGCGCGCGAAACGCGGCACGATCATCGAGGCGATGGCGATCACCGTACTGCTGAATCCGCCGCCAAGTGCCGCAGCGACGATCAAAGCGAGCAGCATCGGCGGGACCGACATCCACACATCGATCAACCGCATCGAGACCGCGTCAACCCGGCCGCCGCCATAGCCTGAGATCATGCCGATAACCGTTCCGAACGTGGCGCCCAGCGCAATTGCGCCGAACGCCACGAGGATGGATTGTCTCGCGCCATATATTATTGCCGTGGCGACATCGCCACCGAACTGGTCCGTACCCAGCAGGTGATGCCATGATGGGGCGGCGAGGATGGCGTTGTCATCCATGTCTGACGGTCCGTAGGGCGCTAGCCAGCCAGGGGCGATGGCGCAGAGCAGAATGAGCGCGATGATGATGGCGGGCAGTACGATGGCGGCATGCCCGCGCAACCGCCATCGCGGCGGCGCTTTAACCGGCGCGCGGGTTTCCGCCTTGCCAAAAACAGCCAGCAGCGTGCTTTTCAAAATATGCCCACTCATGTCTAGTTCCTCACCCGGCGGTCGATCCACGCATAGGAGAGGTCGATCAATAAATTCAGGAAAACATAGAAAACAGAAACGAACAGCACCACGCCCTGCAACACCGGAATATCGCGCACGCTCAGCGCATCGACGATCAATCGGCCAAGCCCTTGCCGGGCAAACAAGGTTTCGATGACCACGACGCCGGAGAGCAACTGGCCAACCAGCACGCCGAACAGCGTGATCACCGGGATCAACGCGTTTCGCAGAACATGGCGCAACAGAATTGGCAGCTCCCGCAAGCCCTTGCCACGTAGCGTCGCGACGAAGGGTTCATGCAGCACATCCAGAACACTGCCGCGCACCATGCGCTCCAGCACGCCGGACACGTTCAAGCCAAGACAGGCAGATGGCAAAATCAACTGGTCCGGCCTGCCGCTGCCCATCGCCGGCAGCCAGTGCAGCCAGACGGAAAAGACGAGGATCAGCAAAATGCCGATCCAGAAACTCGGCATGGAGGTTAGAAACAGAACAATTGTTTGAATCACGCGGTCCAGCCAGCGATCCTCATGCATCGCCGCTGCCACCCCGAGTGTCACACCCAGCAAAATCGCGATCACGCAGCTTGTGAAGGTGAGCTCCAGGGTGGCGGGGAACTGCGCCCAGATACGCGACAGCACCGGCTCATTCGTGGCGAAAGACGCGCCAAGGTCGCCATGCGCCAGCCGCCACAGGTAGTCTTCGTACTGCACCCCTAGGGGCCGGTTTGTGCCAAGTGCGGCCTGGATGTTCGCAATCGTTGCCGGGCTCGCGCCATCGCCGGCAACCAGCACAGCGGGGTCGCCAGGTAGAATATTGAGGACGAAAAAAACCAGCGTTGTCGCGCCAAAAACCACAAAAATGGCGCTGCCGAGCCGGCGGAGCAGAAACGCCATGTCAGGCACTGGCGAGTGCCGCGGCGTGGTAGATTGGGAAACCGTGGGTATCTAGCGTAACGCCCTGCACGGATGAAGCAATCGCGACGTTATAGCGCAGGATGTAGATGGGAATGGCGTAGACCTTGTCCACGATAAGTTCCTGCGCCTGCACATAGAGTTTCGCCCGCTTCACGGTGTCGCTTTCCGCCGCGGCTGCAATCAGCCATTGGTTCAGTTGCGGATCATCGGTTTTTGTGCCTTCGAATGCCGCCCGGAATTGCGGCACATAGGCGTAACGCAACACATCCGGGTCAGCCGCGTATTGCGCGGCGCCGATCGCATCGAATTCACCATCGGCGACTTTGGTATAATACGCGCCGATGGTTTCACTGTCGATGGAGAGATCGATGCCGGTTTCGTTCAACTGCCGGCGGACGAGATGGATGACATCCAGCCGCTGCTCGCGGTTGCCCTGCGTGTCCAGAAAGCTGATGGCCAGGCGTTGGCCGTTTTTCACGCGAATGCCGTCGTTGCCCGGCACCCAGCCTTTTGCGTCGAGGATCGCTCGTGCCCGCGCCGGATCGGGTTTCCAGCTACCGCGCAGGACCTGTTCGGCTGAACCGAACATATTGGGTGAAAGTGGTGACCAGGCACGTTCTATCGTGCCGAGATAGATGATCCGAACAATCGCATCGATATTAAGAGACAGCCGGATGGCGTTGCGTATATCCAAATCATTCCAAGGCGCCTTTGCGACGTTCAGCGTTAGGTCGTATGTGGTATCCAGCATCTCCTTCTGCAAAAACTGAAAATCCGGGTCTGCCTTGAACTGCCCAATGTTCTGGGACGGTATTAAATCCGCCCCCTGCACTTGGCCGCTTTGCAGGGATGCAACGCGCGTAAGTTGCTCGGGTACGTTGGTGAAGGTGAGAGTGTCGAGATAGGCCGGTCCTCTATGCGCAGCATTCGCCGGCGCCCAGTTATAATCAGCATTTTTCTCCAGGCGGATTTCCTGGCCAGGTGTCAGGCTGACGAATTTGAACGGCCCGGTGCCCACCGGATTCTGGCCAAAAACCTTGCCGTATTTCGCTGCGGCGGTGGGTGAGACGATGGCGAGGCCGGTGGCCGAAAGATTATGCAAAAACGCCTCGAACGGTGCGGAAAACTCCAGCCGCACCTGATAGGGCGAGAGTACGGTAGCGCCGGTATATGTGCCAATCTGCGGCAGTGATTGCAGGGCATTCGCGGGATTCAGAATTCTGTCGAAATTGGCTTTGACCGCCGCGGCGTCGAACTTTGTGCCATCGTGAAACACCACATCCTGGCGCAGATTAAAAATATATTGCTTGCGGTCGGGTGAAATTTCCCAGGATGTGGCGAGCCATGGCCCAACCGTCTGGTCGTCCTGCAACACCACGAGATTATCGTAAATCGACCGCAAAATTCTTGCCTGCGGCGCGTAGCGGCAATTATGAGCGTCCAGCACAAAGCTTGCGACGGCGGCGCCGTCAAAGGCAATGGTCAAATTGCCGCCGGGCTTTGCCGTTGCAAAGGCGCGGCCCCCCATCGCTGGCGCGATAGATGCGCCAGCGAGCAGGGTGGTGAAATGGCGTCTGGTTGGCATTTGTGTCTCGGCCCTGATTGTGAACGTCAGCAGAGCTTAATAACTATAAACATGATAGACAAGATAGTTTTATATAAGCAAAATTCATGACAATGACTGAAAAAATCATCGTTCCTTTTGCCACGTCGCGCCGCGTCTCCATATTTTTGAGATAATTCAGCAAAATCATGAAAGGGACTCCGTGTAGCCGTGGCGGAAATCCGCGTCCGAAGGCAGCTTTTGCGATTTGCCAACCATTCGAACCAAGCCCCATATTGCGGCCGCTTTGACAATCTACCTACTAAGTTACTATGTTTTAAAATAGACGAGACAAACTGGCGCGGCGGCAAATCTCTGCCCTGCCTGCCAAGACCGGAGTTATGCATGAACGACCTCTCATCGCCCGTTTTCCGAAAGCCGCCGGCAGAAGCACTTTTGCAGGCGCGGTACCGCGAAAGCGTTCCGGCGCCCGCGATCTGGAATGAAACGCTGGATTTATTGCTGTCGCATCGCTCCATCCGCGCCTATCTGCCGGATGCGCTGCCCGATGGGACGTTGGAGGCTTTGGTCGCGGCCGCGCAATCCGCGGCCTCATCATCCAACCTGCAGGCCTGGAGCGTGATTGCGGTGCAGGATTCAGCACGTAAAGCCCGGCTTGCGGCACTCGCCGGTAACCAGAAACATATCCAAGAGGCGCCGCTGCTGCTGGTTTGGCTGGTGGATATAAATCGCCTGGGGAAAATTGCCGAGGCGCAAGGGCAACCGGCGGGCGCTTTGGAATATTTCGACAGCTTCCTGCTCGGCGCGGTTGATGCGGCCCTGGCCGCGCAAAATGCCATGGTGGCGCTGGAATCGCTGGGGCTTGGCGGCGTTTATATCGGCGCATTGCGCAACAAGCCGTTGGACGTTGCGGCGGAGCTTGGGCTACCGCCGTATGTATTCGCACTCTTCGGCCTCGTGGTTGGACACCCGGACCCGGCGCGGCTGGCGGATGTGAAGCCGCGCCTGCCACAACGGGCGGTCTTGTTCCGTGAGCAATATGGTTTTGGTGAAGCCGGATTGCTGGACGTTGAAACTTATAACCAACGCTTCCGCGCCTTCCAGCGCGAACAAGGCCTGCCTGAACAGGATTGGTCCACCCAGGCCAGCAACCGCGTGCGCGATGTCAATTCCTTGAACGGCCGGCATGTGCTGCGCGATGCATTGCACAGCCTTGGCTTTGGGCTAAAATAAATCCATGACCTTGCACCTGCATTACTGGCCGACACCGAACGGCAAAAAAATCACTATTTTTCTGGAGGAAGCGGAAATCCCCTACACCATAGTGCCGTGCAATATCGGCCGGGGCGATCAGTTCGAGGGAGAGTTTCCAAAGCTTAACCCCAACACGCGCATGCCGCTACTGGTTGATGACGAGCCGCTTAGCGGCGGCGCGCCGGTAAGCGTGTTCGAATCCGGCGCCATATTGCTCTATCTCGCGGAAAAATACGGAAAATTCTGGCCACAAACGGCGCCGGAAAAATACGATGTCGTGCAATGGGTGATCTGGCAAATGGCCAATCAAGGCCCCAAGCTCGGCGAATTTGGTCACTTTAAACGCCTGGGCGATACCAAGGGCGACCAGAGCTACGCGGTGCGGCGATTCTCGGACGAGACCAACCGGCTCTACGGCGTGCTGAACAACCGGCTTTACAACCGGCGCTATCTGGCCGGTGAGTCCTATACCATCGCCGACATCATCTCCTATCCCTGGACCGTGAACTGGCAAGGCCAGGATCAGGACATCGAGGAATTTCCGTACTTCAAGCGCTGGTTCGAGGAATTGAGCGAACGCCCAGCCGTCAAACGCGGCCTCGCGGTTGGCGCGGATCTTGGCCCGGATGCCGCGGCGCTGACGCCAGAGGAGACCGAACGCCGAAACAAGCTTTTGTACAATCAGCGCGCGCGGCCAGTGCCGGTAGGCTGAGGCAGCGCTTTACGGCTTAACGGCAATCGCGATGATACGCGCGTTTTCAAAACGAATGCCCTCTGGCGTTTTCAGGGCGTCAAGTTCTCGTTCAATTTCCGCTTGCGCGCTGGCTTGCAGGTCAACGGGCAAATGGCCGAGAAGATTTCCAAATGAACTCGTCTGAGAAAACTCAATCGCCGCTGCCGCCGATGGCTGAAAATGCACATTCGGCTGCACGTCGATCCTCTCCGTTGTGAGCCCGGCCTCGGTGAAAAGCACCTCAAGCTCCGCCGCGCTTACCCGTCCGGCGCCGCCATTCAACCCCTCGGGATGCTGTGCATACGTCGCGCGCGCAAGAACTTTCGCTTTGATGGTTTGCAGCAGATTTGGGTGATCCTTCGATCCCGTGGAAATCCCAAGCCGCCCACCATGCTTCAACACCCGAAAGATTTCAGTCAAGGCTTTTGGCTTATCCGCAATCCAATGAAACACCGCGTTCAGATAGACAATGTCAAACCTTGCCGCCGCGAATGCGGCCAAATCCGTCGCGTCGCCAACAGCAAACGACAAATTTGCACGGCTTTTGCGCTTGGCGAGTTGAATCCGAAGCGGTAGCGGATCAATGCCAATAACCGATCCACCTGGCTCTACAAGGGCCGCCGTATATTCGGCCAACAAACCCGTACCGGTCCCGACATCAAGCACCTGCGCGCCAGGTTGCGGCGCCAGCAAGCCCAGCAAATTTTTTCCCGCCTTGAACTGGCGGTCAACGCTGATCTCCTCGTAATATTCAGCAAGCGCTTCGGTATCAAAAGTAAGGCTGATATTGGGCATGGCAGTTTTCTCCAACAAAGTCCGATCGTTTGGGGGATACTGGTCAGTCTTGTTCAGCCCGTCTAATGACTTCTGCTTGCTGACCAATAAGAAGAAATAAACTCAGTTTGCATCTACGCAAAATTTAACTCTAGTAATCCAGTAGTTTTATAGCTATCGTCCAAAGAGGGACGCATCGAGCGTCCGGGAGTCCTCCATGGCTATCGAATCTTCCTATAGTCTCGTTCTCTGGGCCGTGCCCCGGTTTCGCAGGCCCAGTTCATATCCCGCCGCGCCGCGGCACCTGGAAGTGCAGGTGAATAGCGTTCGGGATAACCTTATGGCGTCTTCAGCAACGCCGACGATTGAGTCAGAACGTCTCGAAGCTGATGGGTGTTTACCCATAAAACATTGATTGGGAATTAAGGTTACCGGTCGACCTATAAGCCGCGGCAATAGTCATATCAGAAATTATGGGTTTCCTACGCTGGGATTTCCTACTAATTAAATAAACTTATGGCTACCCGCGAACCAATCCCGGCTTTGTTCGTTCTAAATCGTTTCGGTATCCGGGAATAATGTTACTGAAAGGATGCGCTTGTGCTGAATCTTGAAACCGACGTCCTGATCATCGGCGGCGGCATGGCGGCTGGCTGGGCGGCGATCGCCGCGGCGCAAAGCGGCGCGGATGTGGTGCTGGTTGATAAAGGCTATGTCGGTACCAGCGGTGTCACCGCAACCGGCGGCCCTGGTCATTGGTGGGTGCCGCCAGACCCAAAATTGCGGCAGGAGGCAGTGCAACGCCGCATGGCCACTGCCTTCGGCCTGGCCGAACCGGATTGGATGGCACGCATCATCGAAACAACATGGGACAATCTACCAACTCTGGCCGGGTATTACGATTTCCAGAAGACGGATGACGGCAAACCCCATTATAACGGCCTGCGCGGCCCGGAATATATGCGGGCCTTGCGCCACAAAGCGCTCGATGCGGGTGTTAGAATATTTGACCAATTCCCAGCGCTTGAATTGCTGCTGCATGAGGATGGCGCGGTGGCCGGCGCCCAAGGCGTGCAACGGTTAAGCGGCACGCCCTGGCGGGCACGCGCCGGCGGCGTGATTATGGCGACAGGCGGTTGCGCTTTCCGATCCGGCCTGCTCGGCAGCCACACCAATACCGGCGATGGCTATCTGATGGCCGCGGAAGCCGGCGCCGAGCTTTCCGGCATGGAATTTTCGAATGCCTATTCCATCTCCCCGCTCTGGTGTTCAACGCGCACGGCCCTTTTTACCTATGCGCGGTATTTCGATGCGGCGGGGCATGAACTGGACATCGCCTCCTTTGCCGGCGCGGGGGATTTTCTTGGCGACATGGCAAAGGCGCTCCAAGCCGGCCCGGTCTATTGCCTGCTGAACGAAGTGCCAGAGGATGTGCGCCGGCAGTTTCCGCAGATACAACCGGCAACACCGGTACCCTTCCTGCGTAAAGGCGTTGATCTATACAACGATAAATTCCAGGTGACGCTTTTCGCCGAAGGCACGATTCGCGGCACGGGCGGTTTGTGCGTCACCGGCGCAAATTGCCAGACCACAGTTCCCGGCCTGTTTGCCGCCGGCGATGCGGCAACACGCGAGTTGATCGCGGGCGCCACCAGCGGCGGCGGCGCGCAGAACTCCGCCTGGGCGCTCTCATCCGGCCTCTGGTCCGGCGCCGGCGCCGCGGCGTTGGCCCGCCGGGCGGGACGGCGCGTGAACGAGCCTGTGCGACCATCCGGCGGCATCGCCTTGCGCCCCAGCGGCACGGCAAAGCCCTTCGATACGCGGGGCCTGGCCAAGGCGGTGCAGAATGAAACCTTGCCATTCGATAAAAACCTGTTCCGCACCGGCGCCGGCAGCAGCGCCTCCCTGGCCAGGCTGGATGCGCTCTGGTGGGACAGCCGCGCGCATCTGCACGCTGAGGGCCTAAGCGCCGTCCACGCCCGCGAAACCGCGGCAATGATCGCCACCGCCCGCTGGACCCATGCGGCAACCCTCGCGCGTCCCGAAAGCCGCGGCATGCATCGGCGGACTGACGCGCCGCAAACAATTGCCGCCCATGCCCGCCGCCTTCGGATCGGCGGGTTGGATGAAATCTGGACGGCGCCTGAAGTCGCGGCTCTTGAGGAGGTCTTCGCGTGATCGAGCTTGTTCTTGAGTCCCTCTGCACCGGCTGCGGTGAATGCGTCAGCGTTTGTCCAACCCATGTTTTTGATGCCGGCGCGGGCGGTGTGCCGGTCATCGCCCGGCAGGAGGACTGCCAGACCTGCTTCATGTGCGAACTCTACTGCCAGGCCGATGCGCTCTATGTCGGCCCCGATCATGACCAGAAAAGGCCAGTTGACGCGCAAGAAATTATAAACTCCGGCCTGCTCGGCCAGTACCGGCGCGATTCCGGCTGGCACGAATGGGCGGCCTATCCGGAATATGCGAGCCAGTTCTGGCGGATGTCCCAGGTTATGAACGGCGGCCGTGAAATCACCGCGGCCCGGAAGTTAAGGCTCAAAGAGACATGAATTCCCGGTATCGCCGAGGGGTTCAGTCATCATGGCCGCAATGAGTCAAAATAATTTTTCATAACATGTCGTCCGCGAAGAACATGATAATGCTAACTGATGGCATAGCCGGGTGACGGGTGGTCCGAGGGCACCATCGGCCGGCGGTGCCCTCGGCGACGGGCGCGGGGCAATGCCCATGATCCGGATTCGGGCTACATGCCCTGTAGTGTCATCGACTTTTTCGGCGCCCAGACTACGCCAGTTGTACGGTTTGACAGCGATCATATCCTCATCCGCTTCGCGTTCAGACTTGCCCACCAAGTTTCTGGTTCCCAATTCCGGTCGCGGTCCGCCCCATGGTGAGAAGTGGGCTAATTTCATCATCTAGCAGGCATTCTCGCAGCACGGCTTGCCCAACCATTGCCGTGACACCAAAAATGATAACTTTCATAACATTACAATGGCATGCCTGACCGGCAGCAAGAAATCGCTCGCTTTCCAGCGCATAAAATGTAAATTTTTTTACAAATGGCGAAAATCTGAAGGACTAAATTCTTGATTAGCCCACGATATAGCACATATCTGACGGACATCCTGTATTATTGAGTGATATCAAAGAGTTAGAGGATATCAACTCGGATTCATAACCTGAAGTTTGTTGGTTCAAACCCAACTTCCGATTTGAACTTAGCTGGCGGCTGCCATGCTCAGATGACTCAATGAAATCAATAGCTTCCAGTGCCCAGTTTCATCATCCGTGGCACGCCAAGCAACTTCAAGCGCTTATGGGTGCTTTTCATTTCGGATTGCGATCCGTACTGACAATTTACTGTCTATTCGTGTTGAACGGAACGGGATGCGGCCGGATCGAATGCCCAAATTTTCTTGCGGCGACTAAGTGAAACACGTATATAATATGGTCTGATGCATACCGTCTCCGAAACCCGCGCATTTCAGCGCCAGGCAGCTGATGCGGGAATGACGGAGGGGGAGATTGCGGCGCTGGTGACCTATCTGGCGGGTAATCCGGCCGCCGGCGATGAGATGGCCAGCACGGGTGGCTGCAGAAAGGTTCGGGTGGCCGGACGCGGAAAAGGCAAAAGCGGCGGCTATCGGACGATCACTTTCTACTCCGGCCCGGATATCCCGCTGTTCCTGCTGGCGGTTTTCTCTAAAGGTGGCCGGGCGAACCTGAGCAAGGATGAGCGGAATGGCCTGGCCGCACTGACGAAGGCGATCATTGCCGAATACCAGGGCAGAGTTGTGAAAGCGAGGGCTTGAAGATGAGCAAACGAGCGTTCGACCAAATTGCCGAGGGTTTGACCGAAGCCCTGGCAATTGCGCGTGGCGAGGCGGAGCCGGCCCGGATTCACGTTCCGGCGGAAATGGACGTGCGCGCCATCCGCGCCAAGACCAGGCTTTCTCAGGACGCTTTTGCATCCGTGTTCGGTTTCACGGTCCATCAGATCCGGCAGTGGGAGCAGGGGCGCAACCGGCCGCTCGGCGCCATGCGGGCCTATCTGATGCTGATCGACCACGATCCGGCGTCCGTACTTACGACCATGCGGGAGATCGCGGGCGCGAGTCACGCCGCCGCATAGGCCGTGCGGCGTTGTGGGCGAGCCGGCGGACATTCGCGCGGCGCTCCTCGCAATGACGGGTGTGGTGGGTTAATGGCCGGGTTAAATGTCAGGCGCGGCGTTTTTGGCGGCGGGGAGGTTTTGGCTCGGCAATCGCGCCAGCTGGTGGCGGCGCGCCGGCGGTTTCGTCCCGCGCAATCTCTGCCG
>Ga0116231_10012385_pt1 | contig 12569 bp, 10 predicted proteins | sample S1TSphgellanicum_2_FD_89695 | JGI IMG/M metagenome (GOLD analysis project Ga0116231, IMG submission 89695) | Host-associated microbial communities from peat moss isolated from Minnesota, USA - S1T2_Fd - Sphagnum magellanicum MG | ecosystem: Host-associated > Plants > Peat moss > Unclassified... | reverse complement strand
TTAAATAGATTTTTTTTTTATTTTTTTTTGGGGAATAGTGTTGTTTTTTTTTTTTTTTTTTGTGTTTTGTTTTGGTTGTTTTTTTTTTTTTTTTTTTTGGACTCAAATTCAATGATTTTTTGAAAAACAATTGCCAACATTTAAAAATAATAATAATCTGAAAAGTCTAAAGAATCGCCATATTTCTACACATGTTTTCAACTAGGTAGGAAAAAATATATAAGGATGTATAATTTTTTTCTTTTATTTTTAATAGTCAAAATTGGCTAAACCGACTTACAGATGATCACCATGTTGGCTATAACAGAAAGTTGAAATAAAATATAATGGATCACTGAATCCAAGATGTAATTTATAAGTACCTGTAATAAACTCATGAGTTAAAAATTATGATGAGAAAAGAAAATGTTTGCAACAATTTTAGACAGAAAATAATTAATCTCAACTTCCTTTTGAGGAAACATGTGATTATTTAACCCCCAAAAATGTGACTAATTTAGGGGTTTAAATTTGCAAATTCAGTCATACAGGCATTTTAAATGGGTAGCAAAAACAATTATTGGGGTTTTTAGCAGTGTTGGGCGGGTAGTTGACCGATCTCTGGGTATTTATTGGGTATTATATCGGGTATATATATATATATGACCATTGGGTGTTTTTTTCAAAAACCCGGCCTCATCTCCTGCCTGGGCATTTCAAAAAGTTGATACCCGCCATTACCTCTTAACTGGAAAGCTCAAATACCTGTAACCATACACGACCCATGGGAAAAAGATGCAGAGGGTATCTACAAAAAATCCCAGATTCATACCTTTTTAAAATTCAAGCTCATACCCTTTTAGTAACCAGGTTTATGCCCTTTTAGAAGGGTTAGGGTTTTGTGGTTTCTAGTTTCAATTTACACGTCTCTTTCACTTTTCACATTTGCTTTTCACCTTTGCAACTTGCATCATTCACTTTGAACTCTATGTAAATGTGTTTCATCAAAATTGTGAATGCAACCTACTAGTTTTTGGAGCTTTTTGGATGAATCAAGATTTTTTAAGGAAGCATAAAAAATATGGAACCCCATGATCTACAAGAAGGTAAATGCTTCTAGATCTTTACAACCTCTTTTACATTGAAAGCACATTGCTTTTGTTTTCATCTTTTGTACCATCACATCTACATTGTTGAAAAGTAGAAAATTTTATGAAAGTTGCAAAGGTGGGGGAGGATAAGAGTTTCAATTTTTTCAACATTTGCAATGATTACGGACAATGTTTTTGGTATCTTATTATTGTGTTTCATGATTCATTTGTCTTACACATTGTTGGCATCTACATTGGGTTTTATTGGAAGGCACATTTGTGAAGCAACAAAGGTAGGGGAAGTTATTTTTCCTTGTTTACATTTGACAAGTATTATGTCTATTCATCTATTCCATTAGTTTTCACAGAGTCATGAAATTTTATAACTCATTTTTTCAACTTCTATTCACAAGCGTGAGGTTGTGTGGGTGTGGAAAGATCTTGAATTTTTTTTAAAAAACTCTATTTTCTAACCCTAAACCTTAAACCATGTCACATTATGATTGTTGTTGTTGAGTTTAGGGTTTAGGTGAATTTCAATAGCGTTCACAAGTTTTTTTGTTTTATCTTATGTTGGTTTCTTAATGAATCTAATGATGGCTTCTTCTTCATGTCCTATTATGAATGTTCATGATATCAATTTTAATGAAGTTCTTTTAGTTTTTGTAGGATATGACAACAACTATATTGGCAATGTGTAAGTTGCATAGGAAGGTGGGGAGTTTGAGATTCCAAAAGTTGTTGATGTTGAAAGGCATGATGCTACATATATCACCAAAATGCATTTGGAAAATTTGTAAAAACAAAAATTTCTTTAGAAGTCACACTACTAGACTTCACTCACTTGGGCATTTTAAAGGTGAAAAATAATGAATTTGTGGATGTAGATCATAACTAGATCACGAGATGTATAATTTGCCACAATGATTTTGTTGGTCTTGAAATCCTAATCATGCACATTAGGAGTAAGAAAGGATTGATTACATACCATAATATTAATGATTTAACAATCATGAAAAAACATGTTGATGTTAACCATTTTGCCGTAATGAAGAGCAAAAGAACCCACCATTACCCAAACAAAAGCTCCATGTGATTGACAAATTAGCAAAAAGAAGGCACATGTATTTCTATTTACAATATTATTATTTTTTTTACTAAAAGTAAATTTAGAAAAAATGATCTAACATAGGTGGGTTTTTTGAAATATTTGATGTTTGTGATTAGGGGGTTCATGTCCATGAAAATTGTTGAGTCCATGTAGCTTTAAAGGTTGTTGTATAGGCTCTGTTCACACTTTTTTTCCCCATTGAAGAAGTTTTTGTTGAAAATGTTTTACTTAGCTTGGTAGAAAAGACCATGGTTATGTATGTGTAGCTTGCATTAGCTAGTTGTTTGTTAGTCATTCACACATTTGATTTATGGATGTTAAAAGGAGTGCATGATATTTTTGTTGTGAATGTCAACTTTATTTCCAACAACTAGGAGACAAAGCATTTGACTATTGGTTCATTTGAGGTGATACAGACAAGTGGCATAACTATGGTTCCTAAATTATAGGAGTTATTGGATAGGTTTGCTTTCATTGAAAAAATAGTGGCTAATGTGAAAGATGAAAGGTCTAACTTGTAGACATGTGCAAGTGTTTTTAATTCTATTGTATCATGTGGTAATTTGGGGTTGTTGGAACCATTTGATGGTTCATGTTTTGGGCATGAACTTTCAAAGGTGTGCTAGTATGCAACTACAAATGAAAAGATGTTTATTAGTCTAAACTACACATTTATGAAGGTTGTTCAAAGTGTCATCCAAAAATATATTACATGGCCCAAAAAATTTGGCATGGATAAGCAAACATGGGATAAGACTTGCATTGATTCTGGATTGAGGCACAAAAGACTAAACCCATCCATGAAGACGAACTAAGTGTTTACTTTAATTTTATTAATTGATTTTTTGTTTTAGGAAATGCATTTTATGTGGTTTAGGGGTGTTTTGATTTTTTTTTCTATTATTGATAATGCATGTTTGTAAGTTAAGTATTGTTATTTCAAGATGCTCGATCTAATTTTTTGGAATGCTATAACAACCAATTTGTGGCATTACAAAGCCATGTGCTTTCGCTAAGGACATGGGTTGTTTGTGAAGCGGTTGTGAAAGTTTTATACCCAATTGTCTTTGGTTGTATTTTGAACTAGAGTCATGGACATTAATTGCTTATAAATGCTTTATAATTTGTCATACTAATTTGTCGAGACACTAAAGAAAATTATATTTTAGGCCTATTCCTAATAACCTCATTGAAGAAGATGTGTTTGATTATGAGTTGAAGGAGCTCATGTTTCGAATGAAATAATGTATTTTAGAGGTTTTTTTACCTTTCATTTTTTTTACATATATTTGACAAGAGAAAATATTGTAATATGTTGGCTTTTATGTTTGATCCAAGGTTCAAAAACATGTGGCTAATTACCATGTTTTGGGTCATGAAAATTCTATTGTTATGCTTGTTAAATATGACAAAAAATATTGTTACCTTTACTAATGGAGGTAAACAAGTTGTTACTGATGCTTAATGAGGTTAAAACAACTTCTTATCTTCACTTAGAAAGTGATTTTCAAGGTCTATTTCACACCATCACAACAATAACAACAGACACATATAAGGATATTGTGTCAAATGAACTTGTTGGGTTTTAGTGGGTTCCTATTGATGTAAAAAGTTACAACTATGCATTATTTTGGTGGTGCAAAAAAAACACAAGTTTTTAACCATTATGATTTTAGCATGGCATATTTTTGGCATCCTAACCATCCAAATTGAAATAGAACATATCTTTTCCATTGTTGGAATTTTGGTGGCACTTTGTAGATGCCCTTTCCAAATAAAAAATTTGGATAAGGTATTTTTTTTCCAACAAAAATTGGCCATCTGATCGATGGACTAACTACATAAATCCAGTCTCCTATTCACTAAGTTTGGTGTAGTACACTTATGCATTAAAATGGTACACAAAATGATCGTTAGTGTTTATTGTGCACTACCATTTAAGGTTCTATGACATCTTCAATGAAATCTCTTGTTAATAGGATTTATCGTGAACTATCATTTAAAGGTTTATGACAATTTTAATGGAAGCTTTTGAATGAATATGACTTCATGGGATGATGCACTCAAATGTTTAATCCGTGCAAATTTGTGGTGGATATTTTTTCCAAATCCATGTTCAACTTCTTTTCTCTTCAACCCCTTCTAATCAAATGCATTATTTATGATTAGACCTTTCATGTGTACATCTTTTGAATCTTTCATGAGGTCATGTAAGTGAAGCAAGTTGAAGATTGGCATGTTGCCCATTAACTCCAAAATCACATCATAGATATTATTGTTAAAAAGTTGAAAAAAATGGAACATGTTACCTTATACTATGAACTCATTGACCAATAGTCTTCATTATGAATAATTCTTAATGTGTAATCATAAATCTTTTTGAACTTTCAAAAAATCAATCCCCATTTGTCTCTTCATGTTGGACTATTTTTAAAATTTTGGGAGAGACTTACATTGATGATAACAACCAATTTCTTTTCCCATTTTGTTGTTATTGTTTGAAACAAGATCTCAAGGATTAATCTTGTCCAATGAAGCAATTCATTCTTCTTTCTTTGCTTTGATGAGCACCAATGTTTCCCCATGTTCACGATTCAATTGTTTTGGCTTTTTTACATGCACTTCAATGGAAATTAAATCGAGTTGTTGAATTTTTTTAACCCTTTGTTTAGTTCCTAATTCATTAAACAACCTATAACACTTAGGATCTACACACTTCCATGTAACATTCTAAACTCTTATTGTCCATTTTGTAAATTTTTGATAGTTTTGTAAATTCAAAAAAATGACAACAATGGAAAAAAAAGAAAAAAAAGAGGGTAGATGTAAATACCTTTGTTGTCAAGTTGTTAACTTGAGTTGTTGAAATTTGTGAATGTTTCAAAAAATCCATTATTGATTGCTATTGATTCTAGATTTAACATTATTTTGCAAAATTTTGAACTATTTGATTACAAATAATTGTGAACGACAATGATGAAAGGCCCATGAATAAAAACAATTGTGTGAAGTATAATGGTGGAACTTTGTTATTTGTAGACTTTGTGAAGCAAAGGACACACGATGGTAATGATAGCAAAACCAAACTTCGAAGGAGATAAAAAGTCTAATAACAAAGACTTATTAGACCATTTTCTTAGGCATTATGTAACATTCATATTGATTTTGTAAATCTTCAATTTTACAAACATTTAATGTTAACAATAACCATTTAACTTTGGATTAATACCATATTCTAATTAGGATTACATGTGAACTTTTATGTTACATAATATTCCATATGTGTCAAATGTTATCACTTTGTACTTTTTCATATCACTGATTTATCAAAGACTTACCATTAAGTCTGATGTGTGCTTTGAACATGTTTCAAAAGTAAGAATTACATGCCTAATGTCACCCCCACCCAATCCCCAAAATTATTATTTAAAAAATTATTATGTTATTATTCAAAACCTTGAATTATTTTCCTTCAAACTAACAACATGTATAACCCTAAGTTTAGAAGAAAAAAAAACTTTAAAAAAATGAAATTTGAAAAAAATGAAAAAGTAGAATACATGTAAAATGGGTTTTGGGGCCGGTTCCAATTCTAGGTCTAGTTCTAGTTTCTTCTTAGTTCTGATTTTTTTTCCCCAAATTTTAGAACCTTGCAATTTAGGCTCTTAGTAATTGAATTAGGAACTAGCACTAGCCAACACTAGTTTTTGTGGAGGTAGCCCATTGGGGTGGACAAATTTCTTGTTTTCATAGGCAACCACATCATTCATAATTTGGATCCCAAATGAAGTCTAAAATGAGGTTTGCATTAATGTTGTGTTTAGTCACAAAGAATTACAAAAAGAAACAAACACAAATAGTTTTGAAGCAACGTACATTGGTTGCTCATTTCCTTGTAAATGAAGAGATGGAGACAATTGACAATCAAAATTGAACAAAGGTAGTTGTGAAAAGGTAGAATTTTTCAAATGATTTTCACTGCTTTCCAAAATTTTCCAATTTTCATGAGGAAAAAATTGATAGGTGTATAAATTTTCATTTTTTGAATATTTTTATATATGTATGTTGGAAATTTGAATTGTCAAAACATTGCAATGTACTTACATGGCCATAACTATTAATATGCAATCTCAAACTTAATGAATGAAAAATTTCATTTTTAACTTTTTTTTTTCTTGCGTGAATGTTTAGAAGATGAATCTACAACTATTTCGCTTGAGTAAGTGTAGTGAGGTTGAATACCAAACCTACTATGTTGATATAACACCATTTTATGCTTTCAATTCTTCCTTGCATACAATGAATTTAGTAAACAAGGGGCTATGGAATGTTTCTTTTGTATTATTTAATAGAAAAACCAATAACACAAAATTTGAACATCACACTTTCTACCTTGCATCAAACTTCCAACTATATATTCATCTTGAAAATATCATGCTTGGTTACAAAATAACAAAAAAAAACTCACAAGATCTTCCAATTAATACAAATAAATCTAGCAAACATTAAACATTTCAACTCAAAACATATAACTCCATCTTGACATAACTATAAATCTTCTTTGCTAGTTCAAAATAAATAAATTTTGCAATTCAAAATTCTTATAATTAAATTAGGATTATCAACTACCATGGAAATGTCTTGCTGTTTATGACTAGGTTTATGTTATGTTGTAAAAAACTAAAGCAAGTGAGGCAATAGTTTAAGTGAGGAAGATGAATGACACAATTACAAGTTTGTTTTGTGTTGACAACCATCTAAAAATATTTGGTTGTGCATAACCTATCCATGAATTTAGGCTTCATTAAGTACCACAAGCATGACCAAACACCAAATCTTGAGGGGACTTAAAGTGATCAAACCAAGTCTCCACTTATTACCCAAATGATTATGGGAAAATTGAATATGGAATTGATATTATTAGAATTCAAACAAAGTTGTAGTATTTCATTTCAATTGTTAGGAATTTAAATTCTAACTTTTATGATGTTAAGTAAATAAGTTTTCTTTAAAAGACAATTAAATTTTTCTATAAAAACTCTTTTGTAGATGCGTAGTTGTAGATCATATCCAAGTCTATCATTCAATTTTACATGGTGCTATAAATGATTATTTGCACATGTTAAAAAAATATGAACAAATATTTCATTAGAGAAAGGATTCGTATTCATATTACTTAATGGCAATCAAAATTGTTTGTTTTGATGATGATGACTTTCCTTTGTCCACATGTTATTTTTGTTGAAATGTAGTGCAATGAATCAATCTTTTTTTACAAGTTCTTCAAATTATTAATCATCCTAAATTTGAGTTGGTAATATGTTAACTATTGTAATTTTTGAGCTCTTAGGGATTGGATTCCACTTCTATGGATGAGTCATAGAAGCAAATGAAAATGGGTTATCTCAATGTGTATGTCCAAGGTTTTTTCCCTTCAGATTTATGCATTAATTTCATTATTTCTATCATTATTTATATATTTAAAAAATTAAGTTGAGTTATAAACTAAGAAAATTAAGATTTTTTTCATTTTGTGACTTTTATGGATGTTATTATATCCAAATATAGGGTGTTAGTTGGTTTGTCCAATTTTTCATAATACAAGTTATAATAATATTTTAATAATGCCTCTTGTTTATCTTTAGAATATATGCAAGTTTTGGATTTATGTGTTAATTTCATTATTTTTTCATAAATCATATTTAGAATAGTAAATTCCTCCAAAAAAAGTAGTTTATTGAATGATTGATTTTAATTATTTCTATCATTAATCTTGTAATTTTGTAATTTTGTAATTTTGTAATTAAATGAAGTTTTGAATTAAGAAAATTAGGAATTTCTTCATTTTGGGATTTTTAGGGATTTTTATTATATCCAATATATGGTGTTAGTTGATTTGTCCAATTTTAATAATACAAGTTCAATTTATTTTTAACATTGTCTCTTGTTTAATTCTAGAATATATGTAAGCTTTGGATATGTTAGTATTATGTATTTTATTATTACATTTGACATTTATTTACAGTTTAAATTTTTTAATAATTATTTTGTTTATTTCTAGAGTATATGTATTGGATAGGTTATTATTATATTCTATTATATATTTGGCATTTATGTATGATTTGAAGATACTTTTTTGGGGGGAGAGAAGACACAATGTTAATGTGTTCATGAATATGATAATGTAAACATATAAAAAATCATGTATTGAAATATTTTTGTAATTTGCACCATTTTCAAAATGTGTAATAAATTATATTTTTAATTAATTACTAACTATAAATATTGTGTAGAAGATGATGTATTAAGATATAACAAATAAAGAATATATGAATAATATATCTATAGGAGCTATCTTAGGAATTTGTATTCCTTTTAGTGATTTTTTCTAATTTTTGAATTTGAATTTTACAACTATATGTTATATGTCAGCATACAACTTTTGTATTGATAAAAAATGAGGTCCAAAAAGGATCTTTATGATAACAAAATGATATCAATGAATGCAACATTATCAACCTTATGATCAAAGTTGGAATGCAGGTCATCAATGACATGATAAATGGATTAATTACTTTGCAAATATGTTTCAAACAATGAAATGTTGTGCAATATGTGGAATAGTCAAACTTAATCATCAATGGAAACATTTTTAAAAAATGAATAATGTTTACAATAAATTAAATACTCATGAAGTTGGATGTACATGTTATGGCATTGCTAATTATCTTTTGTCACATTATACAACAACTTCAAAAGGAGAAAACATGTTTTTATGTTTTTATGTTTAAAATGTAGTATTGAATATGATGCACCTACATATGGAAAATATGTTGTTTTCCAACCAATTTATGTGAAAGCACTTTTATTAGAACATCCATTTTACATACAATTATTATTATTTTTGAATATTGGGTTACATATAAAAAATCAAAATTAAGGTTTTAATGTTGGTAAGATCATAGACACTAATTTATTAAATAGTCCTTTGTTAAGTTGGGGTGGTATTTTAGATAAACATATTTAGATTAAAACTTTCAAATATAGTGCTTCCTATTTTATTAAAAAAAATTAAGAAATAATTCATGGTATCAACAATATATGACTATATTTGAACAATCAAAAGATATGAAAAGTATGTGCATTTTGTTTTCAAATGTAATTGAAGATATTATTATGAAATATAATATTTCTAATGATGAATTTGACAGTATGCATGTCAATGATGAAACACAAAATTTATCATTGTTATTTAACATGTCTACCAATTCAAATTTTCTTATAAATATTTTTTTGTATCATGGGAAACATGAAAAAATGATTAAAAAACAATAAAATATTTAATGAACAACTTTTGATTTAATGTGATGGGTCACAAAATAATGTAAGTATAACATTAAAACTTAGTCTATTTCCATTTTTATTTTCACATGGTCATGGTGCTTATGATGGTTAAATACCAATACATGAATATTTAAAGTTTCATACGAGTTCATTATTTTCACCATTTACATTGTATAAACCATATTTATTGATCATGTATGATCTTTAACAATCAATCCAATTGATAAAACAAACTTCCAATATTTGTTTGGGAAAAGACATTAAAAAATGAAAACATATTATCCACAAGTGAATGATGCACAATTACTTCAACACATTGTGAAATATAAACTTTTATCATCAATTTAAGGTTTTCCTTGATGACATCAATCATGATTACAAGATTTGTTAACTATGGTACAAAAATTTGGTGTGTCGCAACCCTAGCCTTGGGCTTGCGACCAAGGCAAGGGTTTGCAAAGGTGCGGGCCAAGATTGAGCCTAGGAGTCACATTTCATGCTCTCAGGAGTGCAAAAAAGTGTGAAGGAATGAACCTTCACATGCCCAAGTGAACTCCCAATTTGGGAGTTGAAGTCCCAATGGACTTTCAAATTTTTAGAAGGTAATTGCAAGGGTCAAAATTTATTAAATTGAGGCATCCCTTATATCATTGGAAAGCTCTTGGAACGTAGATGTCTGAAATGGGCTCGCATGACCCATTTGGACACCTAAAACAAAGTTCTGGTCAAAAGAAGGGCCGGAAATCAAATTGGCAATTTGACTCCTGTTCACTAAAAGTCGAGAATCGCCCTGATTTCCTTGCGTGAAAGTGGCGTGCAACATACTGTTGGAAAGCTCTCAACTAGGGCTACAACTTCGTTTTTGACCTCATCTTAGTCAAAGGTTTTTAGACAAAGTTATGGGCCCCCAAAGTCGCAGGAGTCTTAATTTTGGGAATTTCAAGACTCCCACTTGGGAGTCCCGGGACAAAATGTCATTTGGATGTTAGTCCTATGGCCAGCCACAAAGTATATTAAAAGGGGGAAGGTGGTGGCTTCCCCCAAGTCCGGGCCATGGTGAGTCCTGTGAGTCCGAATTTGTCCGTGATGAGTCCTAACACCAAAAGTGCTCCAACTATGCATTAACCAACTTGTTGTTTGGTTTGTGTAGGTCTGTGTGAGTGATTGATCATTTGTCATTCTTCTTAGTCCCATCCCAGAGCTCTAACACACCCCTCTATCCCTAAAGTGTTGCGAGCTAAGAAGTGTGCCTCAATTTTTTACTCTTCCGTTGTTTTCATTTTAGATTCACATTTGAATCTATCAAAGAGTTTGGGAGTGCATCATGATGTGCTTCATTTCTTTTTTACATTAAAATAAATGATATTAAATTCACTCCATCATGATGGCATGAATTTAATGATATGGAACATCCTATTAAATAATTGCATGAAATATGTCATCATGGAAACATTGTCTTGTGAAATGTCTAACATTATTTCACTCATGTGTTGATATATTTATGCATCAATATATATTAAATGATGATGAGATTTTTGGAAAATAAAAGAATATGTGATTCATTATGAATTATAACATTGTGGGTCTATTCATATTCATATTACATTATGGGTTAAAGAATATGATTTGGAAAGAATAAAAAATTAAATAGTAACATTTGTTCCTACAATGTTTGATAAAACAATTGCAAAATTTATCCCACTAAATGATAGTTTACAACTTAAATTATTTAAAATGGTTTTACAAAAGCAACTTCATGAATGTCAAAATCAATGTATTCGAAAAGGATGAATGGAAATTGCAAGTTGGATGTCCATTTTTGTAACATATTGAAGCCAAATCTTCTTTGAACATAGAAATAAACAAATGGGAATATTACACATTATGATATGAAGATCAAAATGTTGTTCCATATCATCCAACACTATTAATGTTATGGGGAACACATTTGAATATAATATGTATCACATCTTCATATTGGTCATTTTATCTTTTGAAATATGTAATGCAAACCACATGGAACATTGAATTTGAATACAAAAAATGTAAAACAATTCAATCTACAAAATGCATGAAAAACACAATTATAATTCATCTTTAAGTTAATCATATTAAAACATGTATCACATATTACAACAACATTAGTATGTTTACAAATACCAATTATACAAAAAAGTCAAAATGTTCAATATATTGATTCAAAATATTATATAAATTCAAAATGTGCAAAATATTAATAAATTATATTCAACATGTGAAACATTAAATTAAGATTTGAAAAACGAGAAACCAAAACCTTAGTTAGGATTATTGTTTTTATAAACCAGGTTGAAGTTCCTTAATGTATAAGTACTAAAGTTTCTTGAAGGGTAAATCATGTTTCTCATGAAAACAAGTTAGGGTAAAACAACTGGAATTAAAAAGTTTCAAATCTTTATACATTTTCCCTTTGTCCTTCAAGTTCAAAACGGGTTTTAGAGCCTGACTTGGCATACCCATGGATGTTTAGATCACTTAAAAAAACCCAAAATGACCAAAAAAAAGTGTTTGGTCATAAGCTAATGCTTAATGATGGGTAGTTTTACCCTACCCTTTTGCAAATGGGGAAAAAAAATTTTGAAATTTTGTTCCGTTGGTTGTTGATTTATTTTTTCAATTGTATATTTTTTCAGTATTTTCTTACATTTATACCCCATTCCTCATTAGTGCTTTGGCCCAATGGGCCACTGGTTGGTGCATGGAAGTAGCATGGAAGCACAAAACAAATTGGATGTTCATAAACCAGAATTATCACAATTGTTTACCTTATTACAATGGTAATTTCCACATTAATTTTATATTATTTTGAAAAATACTGAAAAATATTTTCAATTTTCCCCAAAGAATAAATCATGAAAGAAAATTTAAATTTTTTTGGAATATTTTGTTTATCAAAAATGATATTTCCAAAATCAATTAATAATTCAACAGATACATGTCAAAGCTACCAAGGTATTACACCATGTACATTAATGTGGAAAGTGGATGAGGATGAATTAACCCAT
>Ga0116231_10012384_pt1 | contig 12570 bp, 9 predicted proteins | sample S1TSphgellanicum_2_FD_89695 | JGI IMG/M metagenome (GOLD analysis project Ga0116231, IMG submission 89695) | Host-associated microbial communities from peat moss isolated from Minnesota, USA - S1T2_Fd - Sphagnum magellanicum MG | ecosystem: Host-associated > Plants > Peat moss > Unclassified... | reverse complement strand
CCCTGACCCCAAATTTGAAAAAATTTCCTTTTGGGGGAATAAATGTTTTGTTTAAATTAAAAATAAAAAAAAAAAAAAAAAACACTTTGGCCTTCATTGGTTTTGTCCCTCAGGAGGGAGAGAGAGACTAAGGACCGATGCAGAGTTCATTTGGTCCCACATTTTGAGGAATGAACTCACCAGGGATAATTACTGGGAACTCCGAGTTCATTTTTTGGGAACTTCATTGAACACATTTCCTATTTTAATTCTCGCTGGTTTGAACTTGCCAGAAGGGGGGCAGAGATCCTGCAGGCCTGCATTAATCGATTCACAAGCTTCCCTGGTTTTGTCAGGTCAATTTGTACATGTACAATCTAAGATTTCTAGAATTGCAAGTCAAGCTGTGGGTCCAACCCAGCATGCTGTCTACAGGTACGAGAGCAAGTGGAGCCATTAGATACTACTTGTACCACAAGTAGCTGGTTTGCAGCAGGATGCAAACACACCAGCACTCAGCTGGTCTACAAAGTGCATAGTGTCACATGTCAATAACAGCTATAGTCAACCCAGCTGCAGGTGCATATCACCCAGTGATGATGTATTTTAAAAGTTTGGCGTTGGAGCTTCGATGGGTCCAGACGGAAGTTTTTGCAACTATTGTTTATATGCCAACGATCAGATCAGTTGTCTTACCGCAGAACGATGCACCTACAGCCTAGTTCAAGTACTTATGAACCAATATGGTGTACTGACAATCTTTCACCCTTTATACTTACGATATCTCTCCATTAGGCTGCTCCGATCACACGGATCATGAGGCTGCTTTCCGTTATGTTTTTTCAACTAGCCATCTCACAGCATTCAAGTCGAATGGCAGAAGCTGTGAGTCAAACTATGACTCATCATACAGTAACATCTGTTCCTTTTTCATGGGAACATGTGGTTACAAGAGTGCCTAACTTGTCTCTGCAGCAAGAAACAAGGCCCTGTGTCAGTGGCTTTCCAGTGGGTTGCTCTGATCACAGCATGCTGTGCTATGTATAACTGTGATCACAGTAGCCTAATGGAAAGAGACCCTTAGATTGATTTCATCTTCCACATGCGCTAGTGCAGATCATCACAGGCTGTCTACAATTCTCTTGCAGTTCATGATCGTGGATCGGATCAGATGAGATCATGCTACATATGTATTTAGTCCGGCGTATTGGCAGCCTTGGTTGACCAACGGCACTAAACTGATCATAAGACTGTCATTAGGCTTAACATGTGCATGTCAATCCGACGGGCTGCCAGGTCTGCTCCATTCACAAGAGGAGCTGCAGTGAGCCGGAACACAACTGATTTGTGCCCTGGTGATAATGCTGCACCTTTGCTGCTCATGGGTTTTCCCTGCCACAAGCTGACTTGTTGTACGTACACTCTCATGATGAAGAAAGCCGCAGAAACTGCATGTGCAGCAAGCTAGTCCGGGAGGTCTTAATCCAGCAATAAAAGGAGCATGTAACGTCAAAGAAAAAGGCTACTGAAATTAAGCTAGTTGTATGCACACTACAGCAAGTTCTCTTTTCGAGTATAGTCTTTCAGTTTCCTGCAAACTTCTTTTATAAGATCTTTAGAATTCTAATTTCTGGGGCGTTGGCAATTTGCTCACTCAATCCTATATAATGATGGAAGCTCCAACGAGCTAATGCCGATTTTATTCCACGATCTAAGATCTGATCAGTCTGATTAAGTCCACAACCTGGATGGCACTAGGAGCAAGCGGCTAGTGGGGCTAGATGACACTAATTATCTACAACTTTTTGTGATCTGCGGTTTGACGACAAACAAAACATTTGTACTAAAGGTAATTGATCTGTTTGTTGGCATTTTCTGCAGATGAGGTACAACAGCTACCGATGATTCATACAGAAAAAAACCTACCATATAGTACTACCTGCTCAGGCAGAAACTTGATGTCGACATGACATCTTGGGAATGGTGTATACGCACAAAAACCGTACACAAGTTACCAAGAATATTACATACGGTTCCTGCCAATTGATTCGTTTGTTGTTGATCGTTTCTGGCGTGTCTGCAGATCGTATATTACCAGCAAGTTAATCCTTCTTACAGAATCCACGCTGTATCCAGCTGGTTATGTACACTACAAGGGCCTAAGGGACTAACATGATGGAGACAGTTACCTCAGTGTTTCTGATAGGCTAATCATAATGACTAGTCCAAGTGGTTTGCTATTAGTAGTCTCCACCTATTTGCAGTCCCAGCTTTAGTTTAATGGATGAGGTTGGAAAAAAGTAAATAACTAAACTTGGCATACTCAGCAATGTTGGAGATGCTCTTATAGTTAAACAAAAACCGTCAAAACTGAATGATTATTTTGACGATGAGATCCGCAGTTGGCTCATCCGAAATTCAAACAACTAGGTGATATTATAAGCTGGTAACAAGTCAACTACTCATGTGATATGCAGTTCATGTACGTACAGATCCAACTGTCATTATCAAAGGCTGTGAACTAGTTTCTCTTGAATTATTTAGTTGGCCATCAAAGGAACTTAAATTGAATTTACTCAGCAGAAACTACACAGAAACCATTCATTTGATCACTTTCTTATTTTTGTGAAGAAAAGGAACTTCTAAGAAGATGCTAATGTTGAACATGACATTAGCGTGCACTACTAGACTTATGTTAAAAAGAGTAACTCCACCCATAAACATGAAAATGGGATTGGAAAAACAACTGAGCCAGCATGACCAAGAGCAACACCTTCCTGGTCAGCATACTATATATGTACTTAACTTCTAAGTTACACTTAGTCCTCAAAGCTCAAACATTAAACCTTGTAACTCATGTCACACTTGGTCTGAAAATATTGTTGGAAAAGAAAATCTTGATTAACAACAGTTCACTAGGCTAATCCCTCATTTATCTGGGACAATGATGAGACAGATACATGTGATGTTTGCACTGCCTAGTGTTTGTGGGGGATATCATCAGGAAGCAGAAGAGAGACCCCATTGGTTCTTTAGCTGGTTCCTGAACCCTAAAAGCTCACAGGGGTGAGACCAGGTTGAGCCTTGAGACAGGCGTCAAAGAAATGAAAGAACCAGGTGTACGTCAAAAGTGCGCACTAAATTCAGTAACAATCAGCTCTTCTGCACTCTAGTTAGGTTCAGGTTTAAGGTAAATTGGATAGGTCAGGGTTTAGGGTTTCTTTGGATTTTGAACAGGTGGCAAGTCCTAATTGGCCTGGATGCTTGTTTTTCTTTGGGTATGTGTGACCAAGTTATTGAGTTATAGAATTGGCACTGAAACAATGGTAATTCTAGCCCAATTATTGTGTTTCAACAATTTTTAATACTTTGCAGCTGAAGTTTAGAGGAATTTTTGCACACCCCAAGCTCATGAAACTAGATTAGTGCTAGTTTTCAAATTTTTTGCTCCAACTTTTTTGAAACTTTCTGTGCACTATGTAGCTCCTTGTCACCAGGGGTAAAAGCATCCAGTGCATAGTATACAACTCTTGATCCTTATTATCGTAAATTGGAAGTAATCATAAAATAAACCTTAATATGTCAAATATAAGTTTATTTCAATCATCAGTATGAACACAATCTTTGGTTTGAACATTTGTTGTTTCAAATTCAATGATGTTTTGAAAACATGCAACCCAAAAGTTGATTTTTTTTCAAAATAATTTTAAAAATCATCAAGAACATAAAAAATTGAATAAAAAACGAAATATACAGTAATTTGATGTATCGTGGTATTGGCCACCTAGAGTTGATCACATTTCAGAAATTTGAAATTTAGGCTAATATTATTTTAAATTATAATTTTTTTGAAAATGCAAAAAAGTAAGTTATTTCACCAATTTTAGAGAAAATTGGGACTACAATGTATAGTATAAAAAGTATTAACACATAAGGTTTTGTTCACTTTGAATTTTTAAAAAGATTATATGTAGTTAATTTAAATTTCAAACATAAAATAAGTTATTAAACCCATCAATATGCAATTGATTGGTAATTGTACCACCATGTAAAAAAACACTAATAATTTTATAAAAATTGATTTAGAACCTCTATTTTACAGCAATTAACCATTTTTTATTAATTTTGAACATTTTACAACTTAAAAAATTCACAATTTTCATCATTATTATAACATAATATATTAACAAATGTTTTAAAACATTTGATATGAACTTCACAACTTGAAAAGAATTTGAAAATTTTAGTGAAAAAGATTTTTTTTTCATGGTTGTCTTTTTACATGTGCAAAATTTCATAGATCAATTACCATTGAATTTATTCATTTGTAATCCTTTTTATAACTACAACATTGTGACATGTTTATTGCAAAGTGAAAATGTACTTCAATTAATAATTAATTTGTTCATATTTTCTCTAATTTATGATACAATGATATATTGGGATGTAAACCACCATTAATTAAAAATTTTAGTTATAAAATGTTTTCTAAGCATTCATTATGATATAACAAAGTTTCATAAGTATCGAAAACTGTCAAATTGTGATAGGTTTTTGTCTACATTGTAGTGTGCTTTCACCAAAAAATCATCTTTTTTTGAAAAAGAACTAATGGTCACCTTTCATTAATATTTCTCATCATTTACAATTTTAAACTTTATATCAAATATAGAAGGTCCCACAAATAACATGTCATAAGGACTGAATTTCAATTTTCTTTCAATTTTAGTGCTTTCAAAGTCTTTCAAATTTTCAAGCATGTGAGAAATATTGTAGATTTGAACAAAAAGAGTTAGTTTTAATGCAATTTCAAACCAAACCAACTTGACAAGTTCACATGGACTTAAAAGATTCACAATGGCCAATTTTGTAAAAGGAGTGCTCCTCCCCTTATAATTCATGTAATTTCCATGGAATCTTTATGACTTTTGCCCAAAATTTTTCTTGGCAAAATGAGAATCCTTTAAAATGATTCTTGAAACTTGGGACTTCATATGTACTTTCGTTGAATCAAATATGATAGGGATGATGTAATATTTATTTCATAGACTTTGAAGAGAACTTTCCAACATCTTAATTATCAAGCTCTTCAATTGAACATCATTTGGTCCTCCAAATGATGTTCCAAGTTCAATGGGAGTCAATTTATTTTTGCATGACAACTTTTCAAATTATCATTTAACTTCTAGTCATTATTGCTTTAAATAATGTGAGCTCATCAAATTGAACCTCACATTTTAAGACTTTTTCAATGATCCAAAGATCATTTGATTTGAACAAGATTCAAGCCTCCACACCTCAATGCCCTAAAGATCTAAAGATTCCCATGGAGTCCCAATTCCCAAAGTAAGAATACACATACGAGTCATGGGTGTTCCTCCCTTGCATTCCCAAATGCCTACTACTCACCTTTCCAACATTATAACTAGGTTGTAATTGTGTGCACCCCCATACATATAATGTAGGTCAAGTTGTTCTTTTACCTTACTAGGTTTACAGTCTCATATATATACTTATTATTTTTTTTGTAAACAAATGGATAACAAATTAAGTAGCAACCATGAACTCAATTTGAAAATTTGTCCTAGTGCCATTCTAAAGCCCCCATGCGTTTTTTCTACCTTGAGAGCCAATGAATGTGTCAAGGGTTTACATTTTGTTGCAAAATCAAAAGTCAACAAGGTTTTTTAACATTGATACCATTGGAAAAACCTACAGATTCATCAAATTTTTTTAAAAATTATTATACTGAATTATTTAAAAAAATTTGCTCAATGATTTTTATATTTCATATTGGATGTTATTAATACAACATGGCCAATTGTATCACAATTGAAAAATCTATCAATTGGGCTGACATAAGCGTCAAAATCACAATTAATGGGGTACCAAAAAAAAAGTGTCACACTGTAAAAGATTTCAATTTATAAAATTCAAATATTGACTATGTTCTGTTGTATTATATGATAATATGGAATGACAAATGAGTTTTATAAGTTACAATAAGAAAAATGGTTTCAAATGTATGTAGGTTAAGTTGCATGTGTCACTAAACTAAGCCTAGGTTAAAAAAATTTGTTTGTACTTTTAGTACTCTAAAGGTGAGTAACTTGGACTCCTGATTCTTGTGGGGATAGCTCAATTATGATTGTACTCTCAAGATGCAGACCTTTCAACTAAATTATGGTAGTACATTCATGAATTTCAAGTTATAAAATAATGAAAATAACTAATATTTAATTAGGTTAAAATCAGCAGACTTATTCATCATAGAGGCCGACAGTCGACTCCTTGGGGTGATGGGTGTTGGAGTACAACCCGCATGCAAGGCCGTTTAAGTTCCAGTTCTAGAAACCCATACACCCATTTTCACACCCCATGTACCAGCCCCAATTATTGTAACATAGTCTTCCTAAAGTATCCTCATATGCTTGAACTAGATCCGAAGTACTGTCACTGAAGAGGATCAAGGACTTGGGGGGATTGCTATTCAAGATTTGGACTACCCCAAAAGCTTATATTCTTTACGGCATGTTCACATCAGGGTACATTTTTTTTTTCCAATTTTGTGATGTAGTTAAGCTGGCAATCATGCACAAGAAGATTTAGCCAATTTTGGTTATAGATCAAAGATGAAAGTAGAATACCTTAAGAATTCTTCATATATTTTGGCTACTTGCTGGAACCTCTTGTAGAAATCTGTTGATTGATTAAATTAATGAGAAAAATCCTTAGTATGTGTCAAAAATCATGTATTTCAGGTTGGAAAACTGTAGAAATTCACCCCAGCAAAAAAACCACTGGTTTGCATCTGTTGACTTACACATCAATGGTGGATTTGCATATGCCTATCCAGAGCCAGCTCTTTTATTGGCATCTTCTAAGTTCTCATCAGTCATGTGTTGGCGATCTAGTTTGACTGGACAATTGAAATTTGTAATACAAAATTTGTAACAGAACCCAATAATGTTGTAGTTTCAAAAGCAAAAATTACTGTTAATGAACTTAATTAATAATACATGAAACCCACAACCCCAAGGAGAATACCCAGGACACTCATCAAACCTGAGAATTCAGAAACAAAATTACATTGAACCCAACCTGACTTTTTCTTTGTTATTTCCAGCAACCCATATGCAGCAAATTGTGACACTGTTTTCTGATATGATAGTTTTTCTGGGCTATTTGTAGAGAGTTGATGGTCTAGAGTTGCCATAACAAAAACTGCATAATTATTTCTTATCTTGGTCTGAAAGGATGTCTGGTAATCCTCTATCCAGAAGAGTGAGATATGAAAGACTGAGCTTCACTCTTGTAGTTCTTAGGCACACATAGCAAAGAGACGCATCACAAGGGAGACATTGTTGATCATTATAATGTTAGCAAGTGAAGTAGTAGAACAAGTATTCATGAACTTTGATGTTCTATAATACTATTCCTGAAAAAAGTTGAAACATTCTTGTATGTAAATTATATTGTTGCGTGAGATCAGAATGCAACATGGTATCAGAGCTAAAGGAAAAAACTCCTGATTTTACGACTTGAAAGCAATAAGTCTTTGAATGAAAATAATGATAGGTAAAATTTATAAACTCAACTTCAATAATGAGAAGTAAAATTAAGCATTAAAATGTCTCACAAGGTAGACATAAGTCATGTTCCCAAATTTGATAAGAATTACTTTCATTTTTGGAAGCATAGACTCGCATTGCTCTTGAAAGCATAAAGATTGTGGACTTTAATAGAAGGTATTGAGGTCAAACCAGTAGCTCCAATAGCACAAATCATTGCTAGAGCACAATTACTTCTAGCCATAGTTGTTGGTATTATATCTTATCGAGAAGAGAAAGATGTTCTATCTTCAACAATAATTAACAATTGCCTTGACAACAATGTAGTGCCACATGTACAAGCTTGTCTAATAGCCCATAGTGTGTGGACTAAGCTAACTAGATTGTATGAGTCTAAAGATGAAATGACTAAAATGTATTTAAGAGATAAATTACAAACTTTCAAAATAAAGGAAAATGAGAACACCACAAAACATGTAAATCCTTATTATAAAAAATATTTACAACCAAGTCATTAGTATTATATAAAGATGTTTAATCCTTGATGAGAAGTATGCCTATGAACTATAAATCCTTCATAAGTTCTCTTATACATCAACCCAATCTCACACTACAATTTTTAATAACTAACCTTATTTAGAAAGTGATCTTGATGAAGAGTCTATGCCCCTATAATAGATTTTAAGTTAGTTTTATACGGAAGAAAGAGGCCTATATATAATAAGAAGAAGACTTAAAAAATGGGAGGCAATCTTTTGAAGGATAATGAAAAAGACAATTCATATACAATAAAAAAAGGAAGAAGACATCACATAATGGATCAAGCACAAGTAAGAAGAAACATAAATTAAGTTTAAAGCCTATGAAAACTTTAGACAATATAAGTTAATGGTAGAATATCAATTAAGTAGAAAACTCAAAATCCTCAAGTTTGATGGGGAAGAGAATACATATCTATAAAATTTAATTTATTTTTTGAAGAGAACGGAATTAACAAAAAATATATTATACCTAATATTATTGAGCAAAATGATGTTTCAAAAAGAAATAATAGAACATTGATTAGCTATGCTACATCATTTTAATCTAAGTAAGTCATTTTGGAGAGAATTACTAATTATTACAAATTATTTCCAAAATAAATCACCCACAAAAACACTTGCAAACCATAAAACATTTATAGAAATATGGTTTGGGATTAAACCTATTATCTTTTACTTAAGAGCTTTTGATTGTAAGAAATTTTCATTTGTGCACAAAGAAAATAGACAAAAGCTACACACACACACACAATAAACTGCATTTTTGGGGGCTATAGTGAAGAAGCCAAAACATATAGATTATTATATTAAAAAATAAATAAATTGTAAGCTTTAAAGATGTGGTGTTTAAAGAAACCAAGACCATGAAGTTGTGGGAGAAGATAAGAAAAAAACATAATCAACAAAAGAAGAATTGCACTTTGGTTCATAATGTTTTAGACAATACCCAAATGCTAATAGATCAAAAATCTATTGACTTCTATCTATAACTACTTTGCATATAATCTTAAGCAACACCTTGAGTTGCTCCCCAAGTTAGTTGAATTTTTGGAATTAAAAAACAATAAGATCTTCGAAAACATAAAAAATTGGTGCAAATCTATGCTTTCACCATCAAAGAGGGTTTTCAAGGAATACAATTCATTGGTTGTTAAGATAGTTAAAGACAATGGCATTTTTGAGACTACAAAGGCAGATTACAAGATCTTTAATGTGATGTGATTTTGTTTATGTTGTTTAAAGTTGATTTGTTTGTTATGTAATGTGACACCAAAAGAGGAATTCCACCAATGCAGTTCTTTTTGTCCTTGATCTCACTAAGCACATTAATGATTATTTGTGCTTGACTTGGTGGAAAGAACTTGTCCCCCAAATTGAATATGATGCCAAGTATTTGTGGGAGGTAAGTTGTACATGTTGCATGTTATAGATGTAACCACTAGGGTTGTGAGCCTACTAGACATGAAGGCTTGGGTTTGAGCCATTGATTTTGTGAAGAAACAATGTTTGATGTGACAAGTCTAATAGTTGAATTTCATAGTCACTTTCTAGTTCAAGAATTGTTCAATGCCATTATGGTAATCTATCCCCAATATTGGTTACTTCTAGAGGTTGAAGTCACATTCCCAAGGCATTTAGCCATTATTCAAACATATTTTGAACACCAAAAGGCCAAGTTGGGTGTTTTTGGAAACTTTGTGGGACTAGTATTAAACCTTATCCTTTTTAATCAATAATCATCCTTCCCAAAATTGACAATGTATGACAATTGTTGAATTACTATGGTGCCTCTTCACAATTCCAACCCAATCACAAAATTGTGGAAGAAGCTTGGATTAAATACAAATTTCAACCACCATCTTTCAAAATAGATTAAGTTCATGAACCTATATGCATGTGTATGGTTTTGGGTATTGAGGAGGATGTATGGATGTTCTCCAACCTTGCCTTCATTAAAAACAAGCTTTGGAATAGATTAACTACTCACTTTGACCTCATTGTCAAGATGTATGCACAGACCTTCTATTCTCTAGAATCATGTTTCCTTTCTAAACAACAATTTGTGAATGGAATGGTAATTAGACTTGTTATGGGGTGGAGGTTTAATTGTAATGTAGGTGTGTGACTAGGTTTTGAGGAGGCAACATGTTTGATGCAATATAGTGGTTGGTAGAGGAAGCATAATTTTGTTATTTCCATATACTAACAATGATATAATAATGCTCAAAATAAATAAAAAGTTGAGTTTTCATGACATGTACGTGGTATGCACTTTGCATTTGAAAATTTGCATCACATATTTCTGGTTTCTACCATTGCCCATATTGTATGTAGACTTCAAACTTCAAGTGCAACATGTACATTTGTTTTTTTCATGCAAATACACTCAAAGGAACCAATGGGATTACTTTATAAAAGGATCATAATCCTTTTTTAGTCCTTTTCATTTTTTTTGAAAGAATTTTTGAGTGAAATCTTTTGCAACTTGTTATTGAAAATACATATAGTTGCCCCGATATATCATGTTTTGTGTTAGTCATTATTAAATAAATATGAGTTTTTCAAAATGTGCAAATTTTGCCAAGTTTTGCATTTCTTCTTGAAACATTATCATAATTTCAAATCATACCAAATATGCCAACTATATTAAATTTTAAATTGTGAGTGTTTTTTGAATGTGGGTAGTAGGTTATTATCATTTAAATTTTTTTGCCCTCAAATTTTCTTTGTTAAAAAAATCTTTTACCTTAATTTTTTGCAAAATGGAGTGCTTCTAGGCAGTTGCACATAACGAAAGTCCATTTTTTGGTGTCATAGGGGCAAATTTTGTAATACCAAATTTAAGGTATTCCAATTAACCAATTTCCAACTATACTTGTAGAATTAAGTTTAAAAATTGAAGATTAAATGCAATCATTTCATTACAAGGTGAACGTTTAAAGTGTTGTAACATTTTCAATCATAGTCCATAAAAATTGTTATGGATTTTATTGTATAATAAACAGGTGTGAAGTGTTGATTTTTTTTGGGTATGATTATGAAGTTATTGTAATGTTAAAATAAAGGTTTATAAGCAAGTTTAATATTTTAATTTATTAGGCCTTTATAAGATTATCAATAGTCTATAAAGTTCATGATTTATTAAAATGGAAAAAATTCAAAATTTTTTTTTTTGTAAAAATTGACATTAATATTTTGCATAACATTTATAAATTATAAAAATTGAAGAAACCCATGTTTTTGTTTCTAACTTTTCACTTAACTAATCAAATCAAAACATGTGTTATAATTTTAAAACTTATAAGTTTAGGGTTTAGGTATTCCACTTGTTGTCTATTTTGAAATGGATATTTTTGCATTCCCAAGACATTAAACATTTGAATTAAATGTTTTGAAAAACAAAAACTATGGACTACACATGTGCCATTTTTAATCCACTTTAAAGTGCATTCACCCTTTTAACACAACTATTGTTCAAGTTCAAAAGTCCTTTGTTGAAATTAGAACTCAAAATTAGATTTAATGAATTTTTGATTTGAAAATTTCAATAGTTATATTAGTCATTTAAAGCTCATCCATAGTTTGGGTTCAAAAAGGATATTCTAATTCAAAGGGATTATAAAGGATAATTTTAGATTTTCATAATGTTCAATATATTACAACTATGGTGTCTTGTTATGTTTGTATTATTATCGTAATGAGAAAAATATATTTAAAAAAATTCCAATAATTATCAGATGTTGTATGTCCTTTTGAGCCCTTAATCAATTTATGGTTAATTTTTCATATTACAATTTTTGTTTACAAAGGAATGCATAAAGTGATGCAATTGACTTTCAACTTTTTGCACAAAAAACACATGTTTTCAAATATGTAACTACATGTTCATTATGTCAATTTGATGAAAAATATATTTCAAATGAAAATTTCAAAATCTTGAAATTCTGAAACAAAGGGCCATAAGGAAATGATTCCTTTACTAATTATTTCAATTACTTTTTATATTCATTAGGTTCAAAAAATCTAACTCTAGATGTAGGTCACATGTATAGGAAATAATCATGTGAAAAAACATGTTAGTTGATTTGTAACGCCCATTTTGAACACTTTGTGCATTTATGTTTGTAAACCAAACTATTTATGCACAACTAATATGTACATTTGTGAAAAATCATCATCACCACATGAATTATTTTATTTTGGACTATTAAAAAAAAATTACTTAATTTATTTCATGTAAATGTTATTTGTAAAAAGTAGCCATTACAAGAAATCATGGTTTTTTTGACCAAGAATTTCGGTAAAAAAACCCCCATATGGTGTTTTTGCCCCCATGTCCAACTTGACCACATAATCATTTTTGATTAAATATGAATATTTCAAAATGTGTAAATTCTACTAGATTCTACATTTCATTTTGAAAATTTATCATAATTTTGAATCATACCAAAATATGCTAATTATTTTAGGTTTTTTTT
>Ga0116231_10012383_pt1 | contig 12571 bp, 9 predicted proteins | sample S1TSphgellanicum_2_FD_89695 | JGI IMG/M metagenome (GOLD analysis project Ga0116231, IMG submission 89695) | Host-associated microbial communities from peat moss isolated from Minnesota, USA - S1T2_Fd - Sphagnum magellanicum MG | ecosystem: Host-associated > Plants > Peat moss > Unclassified... | reverse complement strand
GCTGGAGACCGGGCGCACCCACCAAATCCGATTGCATCTTGCCCACTTGCGCTATCCGATCGTCGGCGATCCCGTCTATGGCGGCAGGTTCGCACGTCCGCGCGGAGCGAGCGACGCGCTCAATAGATGCCTGCGCGGCTTCCGTCGCCAAGCCTTGCACGCCGCGAGCCTGGCCTTCGAGCTGCCGCGTACCGGCGAGCGCCGCAGCTTCGATAGTCCCCTGCCCGCTGATTTCGCCGCGCTCTTGGCGGCGCTGAGAGAGGACTCGCGCGGAGCTCGCGATGCGTCTTGAGTCGCGCGCGAACCTGGACTGGCTGACCCCCAATTGGCCTGCGCCCGCGGGGGTGCGGGCACTGTCGACGTGGCGAACGGGCGGGGTCAGCGAGGGGCCCTATGCGTCGCTGAACCTCGGCGACCATGTCGGAGATGCGCCGCAGGCGGTCGCCGAAAACCGCCGCCGGCTGCGGTTCGCGGCGGGTCTGCCGGCCGAGCCGATATGGTTGCGCCAGGTCCATGGGATCGGCGTCGCTGACTTGGACCATGCGCCGCGCAATGCGCGCAATGCGCGCAATGCGGGCGAGGTGGGTGAGGCTGGCTGTGCGGGTGAGGCGGGGCAGCGCCCCGGGCAAGATGCGGCCTTCACCCGACGGGCGGATCGGATCTGCGCGATCTTGACGGCCGATTGCCTGCCGATCTTGCTCGCGGCCCGAGATGGCAGTGCAGTCGCCGCCGTGCATGCCGGCTGGCGGGGTCTTGCCGGCGGCGTGATCGGCGCGACCGTGGCGGCGCTCGGCCTGCCGCCCGGCGAACTGATCGCATGGCTCGGACCGTGCATCGGCCCGGAACGCTACGAGGTCGGCGCCGAGGTGCGTGCCGCCTTGCTGGCGCGGCAACCGGACGCGAGCCTGGCGTTCACCGCCAACACCTCGGGCCGGTTCCGCACCGATCTCGTGCGGATTGCGAAAATCCAGCTCGCCGGCTTGGCGGTCGCGGCGGTGCATTCGGCAGACCAATGCACGCACAGCGACAGGGCGCGGTATTTCTCGCACCGGCGCGACGCTCAAACCGGCCGGCAGGCGACGCTGATCTGGCGCACCGCGCCCTAGAGACGGTTGAATTGGCGACCGCCATCCCCACCTAAGCCGCAGACGGGGATTCCCTCCGGCTTCAAAGTGTTGATTCGGGGTGTTCGCATGCGAATGGACAAGCTCACGACGAAATTTCAGACCGGCCTCGCGGATGCACAATCCCTGGCCGTCGGTCGCGATAATCAGTTCATCGAACCGGTACACTTGATGGCGGCCTTGCTCGACAGCCAAGGCGGTACGGCCAGGCCCTTGCTCGAGAAGTCCGGGGCGAACGTTGCCAAGCTGCGCTCCGAGCTCGCGGCCGCGCTCGACCGGCTGCCCAAGGTCGAAGGGGCGGGCGGCGAAGTGCTGCTCGGTAACGACCTCAACAAGCTGCTCAATCTCACCGACAAACTCGCCCAGCAGCGCGGCGACCAATTCATCGCGGGCGAGCTGTTCCTGCTCGCCGCCTGCGACGACCGCGGCGAACTCGGCCGCGTCCTGAAGTCCTGCGGCGTGCAGCGTGCCGCGCTCGAAACCGCCATCGACGAAGTCCGCGGCGGCGCCAAGGTGGATGCTGCGAATTCCGAGGAGAACCGTCAGGCGCTCGAGAAATACAGCATCGATCTGACCGAGCGTGCGAGCCAGGGCAAGCTCGACCCGGTGATCGGCCGTGACGACGAAATCCGGCGCACGATCCAGGTTTTACAGCGGCGCACGAAGAACAACCCGGTGCTGATCGGCGAGCCCGGAGTCGGCAAGACCGCGATCGTCGAGGGACTCGCGCAGCGCATCGTCAACGGCGAGGTACCCGAGGGGCTGCGCAACAAACGGATCCTCGCGCTCGACATGGGCGCCTTGATCGCCGGCGCCAAGTTCCGCGGCGAGTTCGAGGAGCGTCTGAAGGCCGTACTCGCGGATCTCGCGAAGCAGGAAGGTCAGGTGATCCTCTTCATCGACGAACTGCACACCATGGTCGGCGCCGGCAAGGCGGAGGGGGCCATGGATGCGGGCAACATGTTGAAGCCCGCGCTTGCGCGCGGCGAGTTGCATTGCGTCGGCGCCACGACGCTCGATGAGTACCGCAAGTACATCGAGAAGGATGCGGCGCTCGAACGCCGCTTCCAGAAGGTGCTGGTCGATGAACCCAGTGTCGAGGACACGATTGCGATCCTGCGGGGCTTGAAGGAGCGCTACGAAGTCCATCACGGCGTCGAAATCACCGACCCGGCGATCGTCGCCGCCGCGACGCTCGCGAACCGATACATCGCCGATCGTCAGCTGCCGGACAAGGCGATCGATCTCATCGACGAATCGGGTTCGATGATACGCATGGAAATCGATTCGAAGCCGGAGGTGCTCGACAAGCTCGACCGGCGGATCATTCAGCTCAAGATCGAGCGCGAAGCTCTGCACAAGGAGGCCGACGAAGTTTCCCGCAAACGCCTGGCGGCACTCGAGGATTCGCTGCAGTCGCTCGAAAAGGAATACTCCGATCTCGAGGAAGTCTGGAAGGCCGAGAAGGCCTCCGTGCAGGGCGCCGCCCACATCAAGGAGGAACTCGAGCGCGCGCGCCTCGATCTGGATGCCGCGCGGCGTGCCCAGGATTTGGGCAGGATGTCGGAGCTGCAGTACGGACGGATTCCTGAACTCGAGCAGCGGCTCGCGAAAGCGCTCGAGGTCGAGCAGAAACCCAACCAGCTGCTGCGCAACCAGGTCACCGACGTCGAGATTGCGGAGATCGTCTCGAAGTGGACCGGAATCCCCGTCTCGCGCATGCTCGAGGGCGAGCGCGACAAGCTGCTGCGCATGGAGGAAGTCCTCGGTGCCCGCGTCGTCGGTCAGGGCGAGGCGGTCAAGGCGGTTGCCGATGCGATCCGGCGCACGCGTGCCGGCTTGTCCGATCCGCACCGGCCCAGCGGCTCCTTCATGTTCCTGGGGCCCACGGGCGTGGGCAAGACCGAACTGTGCAAGGCCCTCGCCGATTTCATGTTCGACACCGAGGAAGCGATGATCCGGATCGACATGTCGGAATTCATGGAGAAGCATTCGGTCGCGCGCCTGATCGGCGCGCCGCCGGGCTACGTGGGCTATGAGGAAGGCGGATATTTGACCGAGGCGGTGCGTCGCCGGCCGTACGCGGTCATTCTCCTCGATGAGATCGAAAAGGCGCACCCCGACGTGTTCAACGTCCTGCTGCAGGTGTTGGACGACGGGCGACTGACCGACGGCCAGGGCCGGACCGTGGATTTTCGCAATACGATCGTGATCATGACCTCGAACCTCGGCAGTCTCGCGATTCAGGAACTCGCCGGCGAAGGTAACTATGCGAAGATGAAGTCGGCCGTGATGTCGGTGGTCTCCCAGCATTTCCGTCCGGAGTTCATCAACCGCGTCGACGAGATCGTGGTGTTTCATCCGCTCGGCCGCGCAGAGGTCCGGGCGATCGTCGAGATTCAGCTCGGGCGTTTGCGCCAGCGGCTGGCGGAACGCGACATCTCCTTGCGGCTCGACGATGCGGCGCGCGACAAGATCGGCGAAGCCGGTTTCGACACCGTGTACGGTGCGAGGCCGTTGAAGCGCGCCATTCAGGCGCAAATCGAGAATCCGCTCGCGCAGCAGATCCTCCGCGGTGATTTCGCTCCGGGCGATCGCGTGCTCGGCACTTTGCATCGGACCGAACTGGTGTTCGAGAAGGAACGTCTGCATTGAGTCCCGGGCGCGAAAGCTGCGGCGCCGCCGCTGTCTTCGCTATACTCGCGAGTCGAATCGCCCGGGCTCGAACGCCGATTCGATCGTGATTTTGAGGTTATTTCGCGCGAGGGAGCTGTACAGTTCATGCCTTTCTACGAATACGAGTGCAAGCAATGCGGCCACCAGCTGGAGGCCATGCAGAAGGTCAAAGATGCCCCGCTGAAGAAATGCCCGAAGTGCGGCAAGTCGGCGCTGCAGCGGCTCATGTCGGCGCCGGTGTTCCGGCTCAAGGGGTCGGGCTGGTACGAGACGGATTTCAAGTCCGACGAAGAGGGCAAGCGTAATCTCGCCGACAAGCCGGAGGCGAATCCGGCTGAGGCCAAAGCGACTGACGACAAGAAGGATACCAAGGACGCAGCGCCTGCCGAAGCCGCGGCGACCAAAGAGGATAAGAAGACCGAGGTGTCGAAACCAAAGCAGGCCACGCCCGGGTCGGGTACGCCCAAGGCGGCCCCGACCAGGCCGGCCGCGGCGGAGCCCGCACCGAGCCGCGGCCGGTCCGCGCTCAAGAAAAAAGCCGTCAAGAAGCGTCCGCCCACCGCGAAGAAACCGGTACGGCGGGTGGCCGGCAAGCGCTAGCAAGCAATGCGTAGTCACTATTGCGGGCAGGTCGGCGAGGCCTCGATCGGCGAATCGATCACGGTGTCCGGTTGGGCTCAGCGCCGGCGGGATCACGGTGGCGTGATCTTCGTCGACCTGCGCGACCGTGAGGGGCTGCTGCAGATCGTCTTCAACCCCGATGCGGCGGCCGTGTTCGCACTCGCCGAGCGAGTGCGCAACGAGTACGTGCTGCGAGTGACCGGCGTGGTGCGCGCCCGCCCGCCCGGTACGGTCAATGCCAACTTGAAGTCGGGCCAGGTGGAACTGATCGCTCAGCAACTCGAGATCTTGAATCGCTCCGAGCCCTTGCCCTTTCAATTGGATGAGCACGTCAGCGAGGAAGTCCGCCTGCGCTTCCGGTATCTCGACCTGCGCCGTGAGGAGATGCAATCGCGCCTGCGCCTGCGGCATCGGATCACGGCTGCGATGCGTGGCTATCTCGATGCCGCGGGTTTCATCGACATCGAGACGCCGATGCTCTCCAAGGCGACGCCGGAAGGGGCGCGCGACTACCTGGTGCCGAGCCGCACCCATCCGGGCAAGTTCTTCGCGCTGCCGCAATCGCCACAGATCTACAAACAGTTGCTGATGATCGCGGGTTTCGATCGCTACTATCAGATCGTGCGCTGTTTTCGCGACGAGGACTTGCGTGCCGACCGGCAGCCTGAGTTCACCCAGCTCGACATCGAGACGTCCTTCCTCGATCAGAGCGAAATTCAGCAGATCATGGAAGGCCTGATCGTGAACCTGTTCAAGAGCGTGCTCGGCGTCGACTTGCCCCAGCCCTTGCAGCGTATGAGCTATGCGGAGGCGGTGCGCCGCTATGGTTCGGACAAGCCGGATCTGCGCATCGCGCTCGAACTCGTCGATGTCGCCGATCTGGTCAAAGGCTGCGACTTCAAGGTGTTCGCCGCGCCCGCCGCCGACCCGCAAGGGCGCGTCGCCGCTCTGCGCGTTCCGCAGGGCGGCAAGCTCACGCGCAAGGAGATCGACGATTACACCGCATTCGTCGCCCGCTACGGGGCCAAGGGGCTGGCCTATGTCAAGGTCAACGAATCCGCCCGGGGCCGCGACGGCCTGCAGTCGCCGATCCTGAAATTCTTGAGCGACGCCGCGATTGACGGCATTTTGCAGCGCACGGCAGCCGTCGACGGGGATCTCATCTTCTTCGGCGCGGACACGGCGAAGATCGTCAGCGACGCACTGGGCGCGCTGCGGCTGCGGGTGGGGCAGGACCTCGGGCTGGTCGAACCCGGCTGGCGGCCGCTGTGGGTAATCGATTTTCCGATGTTCGAATGGGACGCGGACGCAGGGCGCTGGTCCGCGATGCACCACCCGTTCACGAGTCCGCTCGACCTCGATCCGGCGGCGCTGGCCGCGAGTCCCGGCCTTGCGATCGCCAAGGCCTACGACATGGTCCTGAACGGTTCCGAGATCGGTGGCGGCTCGGTACGCATCCATTCCCAGGAGCTGCAATCGACGGTGTTCGACCTGCTCGGCATTTCGCCCGAAGAAGCGCGGCTCAAGTTCGGCTTTCTGCTCGATGCGCTCAAGCTCGGCGCCCCGCCGCATGGCGGCATCGCGTTCGGCCTGGATCGCTTGGCGATGCTCATGGCCGGCGCGGACAGCATACGCGACGTCATTGCCTTCCCGAAGACTCAAACCGCGGCCGACCCGCTCATGGACGCGCCGACCGAAGTCAGCGAAGCCCAGCTCAAGGAACTGCACATCCGCGTGCGTGTTCCCGTGAAGGTCGAGTGAGTCCGAGGCTGGTCGAGCGATGGTTCTAGCGGAATCGAGGGCCGCCGTGCGCCGGCCTGAATCCGTGTTGATCGTCATCCATACGGAGGGTGGCGAATATCTCCTGATCGAACGGCGCCGCCCGGCGGGCTTCTGGCAATCGGTCACCGGCGGACTGGAATGGGCTGAGTCGCCGGCCGCCGGGGCAAAACGCGAAGTCCTCGAGGAGACCGGCATTACGAGCGGAGCGCTGCAGAATCTCGAATGGACGCAGGTCTATCCGATCTCCCCCGCCTTCGGCCGCGACCGAGTCTATCCGCCCGGCGTTACGCACAATCTCGAACACGCTTTTGCGCTCCAATTGCCGCGGCGGGTGCCGGTCGTGCTGAGTCCGGACGAACATGGTCGCCATCTCTGGGTGCCGGCCGCCGAGGCGCTGGCACTCGTGGTGTCGCTTACGAATCGGGCGGTCATCGAACAATTGCGCCATTGACGCAGCGAACCATCATCGTTTACGTACATGGTCTGTGGTTCACGGGTCGGGAGGGTTTTCTGCTGCGGCGGCGGCTCGGGCGTGCGCTCGCCGCCGAGACCAGGGTCTTCGGCTATCCGTCAGTGGCCGCCACTCTCGCGGCCAATGCGGCTGCGCTCGGTCGTTACCTATCCGGCATACGGGCCGATGCCTTGCACCTCGTGGGGCATAGTCTCGGCGGGGTCGTGATCGCCCGTCTGTTCGAGCAGCCGCCCGCTCTGCCGCCGGGCCGGGTCGTCGTCATGGGCTCGCCGCTGAACGGCAGCCGCGCCGCGCGCGGTTTCGCACGCTTGCCGGGGGGCCGGGCCTTGATGGGCCGCAGCATTCACGATGTGTTGTACGCGGCGCCGCGCGCCTGGAGGGGAGGGCGGGAACTAGGCGTGATCGCCGGGGCTCAGCCGCTGGGACTCGGGAGGCTGGTCGCACGGCTCGACGAGCCGAACGACGGTACGGTCACGGTCGCCGAGACGGAGCTGCCCGGAACCACCGACCGGATCCTGATGCCCGTGAATCATTCGCGCATGATCTTCTCCGCAGCGGTTGCCGGGCAAGTGGCGGCATTCCTGCGCAACGGCAGATTTTCGCGCTGAAGCTGCAATCCCGGTCCCATTCTGTTAGCTTTTGGCGCATTCATGAGATCCGTTTTGAAATCGATCGGATTGCTGCTGCTGCTGATCACCGCCCAGCAGGGCGCGCTCGTGCACGATTTCGAGCACGTCGCGCGGCTCACGAGGCTAGGCTCGAGCTTGGACTCGCCCGTGCGCCTCGACTCCGCCTGCGCCCTGTGTCCGGCCTATGCCCAGGCCGCCTCGCCGGCCTTCAGCCATGCCTTCCCGGTTCCGCAGCTGGGCCGCATCCCGGCCCCGCGCGGTAATGCGCTATCGCCCGCTCCGGTCATGGCGGCACTGCCGACGCCGCGCAGCCGCGGCCCGCCCGCCCTGAGCTGATTCCCCGCCCCTGCCGACGCCTCGATCGCTCGGCTGCGTCATTCGAATTCAGCTTTTCTTGCGGAGTGTTCTGATGCCTCGATATTCCCTCGCGCTCGCCATCCCGACCCCTGTCGCGCTCGCCGCTGCGGCGTTGGCCACGACCACGCTGCCCGCGATCTGCTCGGCCCAAGCCTCCGCATCGGTGCCGGCCGACACCAGCCTGATGCCGGCGATCGTCGTCACGGCGCAGCACCTCGACGAGAGTCGGTCGATGATCCAGACCCAGACCGGTGCCTCGACCTATACCTTCGACAACGCCGCGATCCTGGCGATGCCGGGCGGCGACAACACGCTGCTCAATCAAGTGGTGCTGCAGGCGCCCGACGTTGCGCAGGACTCCTTCGGTCAGTTTCACGTGCGCGGTGAGCACGACGGACTGCAATATCGCATCAACGGTATCATTCTGCCCGAAGGCATTGCGGTGTTCGGCCAGTCCCTGGATCCGCGCCTGATTGCCTCGCTGAGTCTGATCACCGGCGCACTCCCGGCGGAGTTCGGTCTGCGCACCGCCGGCATCATCGACATCACCACCAAGAGCGGCCTACTCGCCCAGGGCGGTGACGTAGCGATCTACGGCGGGAGTCACGGCGAGGTGCAGCCGAGTTTCGTCTACGGCGGCGGTGCCGGCTCGTTCAGCTACTTCGTCTCGGCGGATTTTCTGCGCGACGATCTCGGCATCGAGTCGCCCGACGGCAGTGCCAATCCCGACCACGATCACACGACGCAATACCACGGCTTCGGCTACTTCGAAAACATACTCGACGATGAGAATCGGGTCGCGCTCATGCTCGGCTCGTCGACGGGCAAGTTCCAGATTCCGGATCGCTACGGCGTAACCCCGCTGTACACGCCCGTCGACGGGATCGGCGACTTCGCGAGCCAGGACCTGAACGAGAATCAGCGTGAGGTGACCCAGTTCGCGGCGCTCAGCTGGCAGCATTCCGCCGGACCGCTGAACCTGCAGACCTCGGCGGTCGCGCGCTACTCGAGCCTGAGCTTCGTCCCCGATCCGATCGGCGACGTGATCTTCACCGGCATCGCTCAGAGTGCCTATAAACAGAACGTCGCCTATGCGCTGCAGAGCGACGCCTCCTACGAGATCAACGACAGCCACACGGCGCGCATGGGCGTGTTCCTGCAATCCGACCATTCGATCAGCGACACCACCTCGGCCGTGCTCGCGATCGCGCCCGACGGCACGCCGGCGACCACCACCGAGTCGATCATCGACAACGGCAGCGGCACGGAATGGCTGTACAGCGCCTATCTGCAGGACGAATGGAAGGCGCTTGAGAATTTCACGGTCAACTACGGCGTCCGTCTCGACAAGTTCACCGCGTACACCAGCGCGAGCCAGGTGAGCCCGCGCCTGAACACGGTCTGGAAGGTCTTGCCCGATACGACCGTCCACGCGGGCTATTCGCGATACATCTCGCCGCCGCCGTTCGAACTGGTCAGTTCCAAGGACATCGGCCTGTTCGCGGGTACGACGAACGCGCCGCTCTCGCCGCAGGCTGCGTCGCCCCTGCCCGAACGGGCGAATTACTATGACGTCGGCGTGCAGCAAAAATTCACGCGCGCGCTCACGGCGGGTCTCGACGTCTATTACAAGCAATCTGTCAATCTGATCGACGAAGGCCAGTTCGGTGCGCCGATCATCTTGACGCCGTTCAATTACCGGTACGGCAAACAGGAAGGCGTGGAGTTGACCACCAATTACACGGCCAAGGACTTCACGGCGTACTTGAACCTGTCGACGCAGAGCGCGCGCGGCAAGGACATCGATTCGTCCCAATTCAACTTTGTCCAGACGGATCTCCAGTACATCGCCGCCAACTACATCCACCTCGATCACGAGCAGGAGTTCACGGGCTCGGGCGGCGTGGCCTACACGTGGAACGACACGCGCGTCAGCGCGGACGTGTTGGAGGGCTCCGGACTGCGCGCGGACCTCAGCCTGCCGGCGGGCCTGGAGACGCCCTACGGCTCGAACACGGTGCCGAACGGCGCGCATCTGCCCTATTACACGCAGGTCAACGGCGGCCTGAGCCACTTGTTCAAGATTCCCGGTGCCGGCACGCTGACGGCCCGCTTCGACATCATCAATCTGTTCGACAAAGTTTACGAGATCCGCAACGGCACGGGGGTGGGCGTCGGTGCGCCGCAGTTCGGGCCGCGGCGCGGGTTTTTCTTCGGTCTGTCGAAGTCCCTGGGGCACACGAGCTGAGGCAGCGCCTACTCGGCGCGCGCCAGGGCTTGCAGCCGGAAGACCAGATCGAGGGCCTCGCGCGGGCTCAAGGAATTCGGGTCGACCGCACGCAGCGCCGCGAGCGCCGCCGAGGGCGCGGTAGCCGCCGGTGGCGGCGAGACGATGAGGGGCAGCTCGGTCTGGGCGGAGTCGCGCCGACGCAGCGCATCCCGCTCGCGTTCCAGTTCGACGAGGTAGCGTCGCGCCTGGGTGGTCACGGCTTTGGGGATGCCCGCCAGGGCCGCGACTTGCAGGCCGTAGCTCTGATTGGCGGGACCGTCCTTGACGCTGTGCAGGAACACCAGCTTGTCGCCGTGCTCGACCGCTTCGACATGCACGTTCGCGACACCGGGGGCCTCGGCTGCGAGGCTCGTCAGCTCGAAATAATGCGTTGCGAACAGGGTGAAGGCGCGGATTTCGGTGGCGATGAAGGCGGCGCAAGCCCAGGCGAGCGACAGACCGTCGAAAGTGCTCGTGCCGCGACCCACTTCGTCCATGAGCACGAGGCTGCGGGCCGTGGCGTTGTGCAGGATGTTCGCCGTTTCGGTCATCTCGAGCATGAAGGTCGAACGACCGCCGGCGAGATCGTCCGAGGCGCCGATGCGCGTGAAGATGCGATCCAGCGGTCCCAGGGTGACACGCTTTGCCGGCACGAAGCAGCCGATGTGCGCGATGATCACGATCAGCGCCGTCTGGCGCATGTAGGTGCTTTTGCCGCCCATGTTGGGTCCGGTGATGACCAGCATGCGGCGGCCATCGTCGAAATGTAAGTCGTTCGGCACGAACGGCTCGCGACTCGCCCGTTCGACGACCAGGTGTCGTCCGGCCTCGATCTGCAGGCACGGCGTCGGGACCAGGCACGGTCGCACGCAATCGAGCGCATGTGCGCGTTCGGCGAAGCAGGCGAGCAGGTCGAGCTCGGCGATCGCGGCGGCGCTCCCTTGCATTGCCGGCAAGACGGTCGTCAGCCGCGTCAGCAGCTCATCGTAAAGCTCTTTTTCGCGGCCGAGCGCGCGGTCGCGCGCGCCTTGCACCTTGTCCTCGAAGGCTTTGAGCTCCGGCGTGATGAATCGTTCGGCCGACTTCACGGTTTGGCGGCGCAGATAGTTCGCCGGAACTCGGTCCGCCTGGCTGCGGCTCACTTCGATGAAAAAACCCTGTACGCGATTGAAGCCGAGCTTCAGGCTCGACAAGCCGCTGCGTTCGCGCTCCTTGCGCTCCAGCTCGAGCATGAACTGCTGCGTATCGCCGCCGAGCGAGCGCAATTCGTCGAGCTCGGCATCGAACCCTGAAGCGATCACGCCGCCGTCGCGCACGTGGTGCGGCGGCGATTCGGCCACCGCGCGTGCGAGCAGCGACTGCTCGGCATCGTGGTGCCCTAGTCGTGCGGCGAGGCTTTGCAGCAACGGCGCCGCCACCGTCGCCAGCGCCGCACGCAAGCCGGGGAGCGCGGCGAGCGCGATGCGTAACTGCACCAGGTCGCGCGGTCGGGCCGAGCGCAGCGCGACTCGTGCCAGAATGCGCTCCAAATCGCCGATCGTGCGCAGACAACCGTGGATGCCCGCATGCCGAGCGCCGCGCAGCAGATCGTCGACCGCGTCGTAGCGCGCATTCAAGAGTTCGTGATCGCGCAAGGGCCGATGCAGCCAGCGCCGCAGCAGCCGGCCGCCCATCGCGGTCGCGGTCCGATCGAACACGGCCGCCAGGGTCAATTCGGGCTTGCCGGCGAGACTCTCATCGAGCTCGAGATTGCGCCGGGTCGACGGATCCATCAGCAGCGCGGCGTCGTGATCCTCCGTCGTGATGCTGCGTAGATGCGGGAGGGCCGCCTTCTGCGTCTCCCGCACATACGCGAGCAAAGCGCCCGCGGCGGCGATCCCGACGGACAGTTCCGCGCAGCCGAAGCCGGTCAGATCGCGCGTCTCGAATTGTTCGCACAGCCCGCGCACCGCCGCCTCGGCGTCGAAATGCCAGGGGGAACGCGCATGCCAGTTGCGCTCCGGGCCGGTGGTTCGACTGGCGCGCAGCCATTCGGCGTCGCCCTCGGGAAAGAGCACCTCGGCAGGCCGCAGTCGTTCGATCTCGGCCTCGAGCGCGGCGGCGCCGGACAGTTCCATGACACTGAAGCGACCGGCGGCGAGATCGAGCCAGGCAAGTCCGAATCGGCTCCCCTGGGTACAGACACTCGCCAGGAGATTGTCGCGACGCTCGTCGAGCAGCGCCTCATCGGTGACCGTACCCGGCGTGACGATGCGCACGACTTCACGCTCCATTGGTCCCTTGGTCTTGCCCGGCTCGCCGCGTTGTTCGCAAATGGCGACCGATTCGCCGCGTTTGACCAGGCGCACGAGGTAGTTGTCCAAGGTCGCCGCCGGCACACCCGCCATTGGGATCGGAGCGCCGGCCGAGGCGCCGCGTTGAGTCAGGGCGATATCGAGCAGCTGCGCGGCGCGGCGCGCATCGTCGTAGAACATCTCGTAGAAGTCGCCCATGCGATAGAACAACAGCACGTCGGGATGCTGGGCTTTGATGCGCAGGTACTGCTGCATCATGGGGGTGTGCTCGGGCCCGGGTGCGGTGGCGGCGGACTCTTTAGCCGGAAGGTTTGGAATCATGTTTGCCTATTGTCCACGTCTCGGGT